>Ga0136631_10000383_pt1 | contig 13697 bp, 12 predicted proteins | sample AntDrymUQ6012206_2_FD_104655 | JGI IMG/M metagenome (GOLD analysis project Ga0136631, IMG submission 104655) | Polar desert sand microbial communities from Dry Valleys, Antarctica - metaG UQ601 (22.06) | ecosystem: Environmental > Terrestrial > Soil > Desert | place: Antarctica: Dry Valley... | reverse complement strand
GTTCTTTTTTTCGGGTTTGGATTCCAGTAGCCGCATTGTCTCCCCTGTTGAAGCTTACTCCGCGGTATAGAGCAAACGTCCGGCCAAACGCGGCGTCTCGCAAGCAGAATTTCGCCGGCGTGCGACGGCTGAGCCACCCGTCCAGCGGCACACTTTTTTTCATGAGATGCGGCTAGCTACCGCGGTCCGCCCCACTTGGCCTGCGACGTGCCTATGCGGGATGGGAACATGGAAAACTCAACTATCAGAGGACAACATGAATAACGGACGCTTTCGCCGCATCGCCGCGATTGCCGTGGCGACTCTCTTCCTCGTCAGCACCCCAGGTTTTGCGCAGGACACGAGCGTAACCACCCCACCTACAACAGGCCCCGGAGCCCAGGCGCCATTCGACACCACCGTTGGAGCGACCGTTGGTGCCCCGTTCGCCGACTCGGCGGTCGTCGTCGAAGACGCAGGCAACGGTTTCCCCTGGGGCCTCCTCGGCTTGCTTGGTCTGCTGGGGCTCATGAAGAAGCCGGGCGGGACGACGGTGGTTCGGGACACGTATACTCCACCGCCCGTGGACACGCGGCCGCGCAACGTGGGCACCGGCACCGCCACCGACGACCGGACCATGAACCTCAATCCGCGGCCGGGCGGCACGAACGATCCGAACCGGCGATAGCGCGAGTCAAGGGATACGAAAAGGGGCGCGGAAATCCGCGCCCCTTTTTTTTGTTCCGTTCTCAGCGACCGGCGCTGGAAGTCTTGGCGGTGGTTTTCCTGGAGGGAGTCCTCGGGGGGGACTTGCGCGCGAGCACGCCGCAAACCGAGGTGAACGCGTTCGCCGCCGCGGTGGCGCGCCGCGGACGATCCCACGCCATCGCCGCCTGGTCGCGGGTGTCGACCTCGCCTTCGTCCCTCACAATCGAGTTGTTGGGGCCGTATACCGTGCTGCGAACACGTTTCACCCTCACCGGAGCGCACCGGAGGTGAACGCGCTGAACGAGGCGGGTATAGCTCTTCTTGTTTTCCAGAACGCGCGGCCGCGCGTAGTCCCAGCTCGTGACGGTGGTCCACGTCCCCGGCGAGGAAAGCGCGGCGCCCGCCGTATCGAACAGCACGCGAACGTCGGCGTCGGCGTACACCTGGCGCCACGGCGCCTGTGCCGCGGCGACGGACGGTGCGGCGACCGCAGCCGCCAGGATCGCAAGCAGACCTGCTTTACCGATCATGAATTCTCCTCTTGTGTTGGTCCTAAGAACCCGCGCGCCGCGAATTGGGTCCGCAAAGGACCGACCATCACGACAGAATCTTTTCTTCCCTGCGCTTGATCGCGCGGTAGCACTCGCAGGAAGCTCTCTCCAGCCCAGCCCGATCGACGATCGTCACTGAGCCGCGACCATGGGACAGCAGCCCCTGCCGCTCCAGTATTCCCATCGCGACGGTCACCCCGGCGCGGCGCACGCCGAGCATCTGGGCGAGGAACGCCTGGGTGAGGTCGAATCTGGGGCGACCCACCCGGTCGTGCGACATCAGCAGCCAGCGCGCGCACCGCTGCTCGACTACGTGCATCCTGTTGCACGCGGCCGACTGGGCAACGGCTTCGAAGACGAGCTGGCTATACCGGTGAAGCACCCGGGTGAATACGGGGCGCTCGGACACGAGCCTGACGAAATCGTCACGCGGAACTCGCCGCGCTGCCCCGGTGACCTGGCCACACCCGAGCAGTCCCGTCGACTCGACGCCATGGAATGCGACGACGGGGGTGCAGCCGTCGTTTCCGACCGTCATTGCCTCGACCCCGCCGCCACCCTCCAGGAGCACGACGAGCGAAATGACGCAATCCTCGGGGAAGTACACGTACGGGATCGGGGCGTCGGGCTCGACGAGGATATCCTTCGTCTTCACGGTCACGACGTCACTGGCTGCCACAAAGGCCTCCAGTGCGTCGGGTGGAAGAAGATTCAGCAGTCTGTTACGGCTCACCCGTCCATCGCCGAGGGCAATGGTTACCCCGCTCTCCTCGGTCAGGGTGAATGGCGATGCGGTGGTCGACATGACAGGCCTTGGCTCACGCGTCCGCCAGATCGGTCGCGGTTGTCCGTGAAGAAATCCCGTAGTGCCACTGGCAGGCGGGGCCAGGAGCGAATCTAATCAGATGTTCGGCTGCACGCGAACGCCCGGGACCCCATGTTATCTTCGGGGGTGTGAACCAGTCATTTATCGCGGCCTGCCCTCCATAGAGCATCGAGACCGAGATCGCCCCACCGGAAGCCATGACGACACCCGCAGGCCCGCAGGCCAAAGAGCGAAAATACCGCTTCAAGGATGAATGGCTGGTGGCCCTGGTCGGCACCATGCCCGGGGTGACCCCCGAGCTGATCCAGCGGTGGCGCTCCCAACAGAAGCCGTATGTGGCCCAGGCCCTCATCGACGGCGATGTCCTGTCCTTTCGGGAAATAGCTGAAGTCGTAAAAGACGCGTTCCGCATCGATTACGTCGACCTCTCGCCCGGCGCCGTCGACAAGAACGCAATGCAGATCCTTCCCGAGAAGCTCTGTCGAGAGCACAACGTCCTTCCCGTCAAGGTCGATGCGAAGACAGTCTGGCTCGCCATGGCCAACCCGCTCGACCAGGAGGCGATCCAGCGGGTGAGCTGGGCGACGAGCCGGGAAGTAACTCCGCTCTTCTGCCCGCCCGGTCAGCTCGACAAGCTCGTCTCGGACACGCTGCGTCCCGACGCGATGATCTACGGCCTCATCGAAAAGCTCGATCACGCCGCGGGTGTCGAGCAGATCCACGATGAAAAGGAAGATGAGGCGGCGATGGCCCGCGTCCACGCGCCGGTCATCAAGCTCGTCGATGCAATTCTCGCCAACGCCATCAAGCTGCGCGCATCCGACATCCACATCGAGCACGACGAGGCCTCGACCCTCGTTCGCTTCCGCATCGATGGGCTCCTCAAGAACATCATGGTCCTTCCCCGCTTCATCGGGGTCGGACCAGTTGTCTCCCGCATCAAGATCATGGCGGATCTGGATATCGCCGAGCGTTTCCGCCCGCAGGACGGACGCGCGAAGGTCCGGGTCAATGGCGACGAAGTGGCATTGCGCGTGTCGGTGCTGCCCACCCGCGTCGGCGAGAAGGTCGTCATGCGGCTCCTCAACGAGAAGTCCGTGCAGGTCTCCATGGAGACCCTCGGCTTCATGCCGCAGGTGTTCGAGCGGTTCAAGGCGCTGCTGATGCGGGAGCAGGGCATTCTGCTCGTGACCGGGCCGACCGGCTCGGGAAAGACGACGACCCTCTACGCGGCACTGAATCTCCGCCGCGGAGAGTCGGTGAACATCGTCACCGTTGAGGACCCGGTCGAATACCGGCTGAGCGGCGTCAATCAGGTCCAGGTTAACGAGAAGCAGGGACTGACCTTCGCGGGAGTTCTGCGCTCTGTGCTCCGTCAGGATCCGGACGTGCTGCTCGTCGGCGAAATCCGGGACGGAGAGACGGCGACGGTGGCGTTCCAGGCTGCGATGACCGGTCACCTGGTGCTGTCGACGCTCCACACCAACGATTCCATCGGCGCGATCGCGCGTCTCGAGAACATTGGCGTCGAGCCATTCAGGGTCGCGGCCGGTCTGATCGGCGTGACCGCGCAGCGTCTCGTCCGCCGTGCCTGCCCCCATTGCAGGTACGAAGCTCCGATCGAGGAGCTGCACCCAATGGTCTGCGCCGCCCAGCAGCGGCATTTCGGGAGGGCCAGGCACGTGAAGGCCGCGGGCTGCGCGGAGTGCGGTTTCACCGGGTATTCCGGGCGCCTTCCGCTAGTCGAGTTCCTGGAGATCACGCCCGAGATCCGGGGGATGATCACTACCGGAAAATCGGTCGACGAGATCAGAGCGACATCCGTCCGCACGGGAGCGCTGCACTCCTTCGACACCGACGGGCTCTGGCACATCGCCGAGGGTGATACGACGGCCGACGAGGTGATTCCCTACACGGAATTCGAGCGCCGCCGGACGCCGCGAACGATCGCCCGCGCCGCGCAGGACTTCGTGCCGGAGCTGGACGCAAATGGGGTCGCGAAGCCGTCGCGGGTTCTTCTCGCCGTGGGAGACAAGGAAGACCGGGTGCGCTTCAACGACATCCTGGTGGAGTCTCGTCTCAGCGTGCAGCTCGCCAACGACGGCGCCGCGGCGCTGGGAATACTGGCACAGGACCCGCCCGACGCGCTCGTCGTCGGACTGAAGCTTCCGATTCTCGATGGCCGGCAGGTGGTGCACGCCGCGCGCACCGTGATCGGGCTCGTGGACATGCCGATAATCGTGATCGTCCCCGAGGGAGCGGAGCGCGAAGGCAACGAGCTGATGGCGCAGGGAGTCGACGACGTCCTGGTCGAGCCCTTCGACGCCGGACGCTTCCGCCAGCGGGTGACGGCCGTGATGCGCAGCCGTGGACTCTGGGCGGAGACGGAGGAAGTCATGCGGCCGCTGATCCCGCAGGATGAGGCCGAGCGGCTCGTCGAGCTGAGGCTCAGTGGCGCGGTCGACTCCACGCCCGAGGAGCGCTTCGACAAGATCACGCGCATGGCGCAGCGCATGTTCAAGGCGCCCTTCGCCGCCGTGTCTTTCGTCGAAGGCGACAGGCAGTGGTTCAAGTCAAAGCAGGGCATCGACATCGCCGACACGTCGCGGGACCGTTCGTTCTGCGGCCACGCGATCAACGGCAGCGAGGTCTATGTCGTGGAGGACGCGGTGCTGGATCCCATCTTTGCGCAGAACCCGTCCGTGCTCGAGGCGCCACACATCAGGTTCTACGCGGGATTTCCCGTGCAGGGCCGCGGCGGCCACAATGTAGGAACGCTCTGCATCATCGACACCGAGCCGAGACAGCTCACGGAAGGGGACCGCGAGACCTTGAAGGATCTCGCCGAAATGGTCGAGAAGGAGCTGCGGGCCAAACCCGCGTTCCAGCAGCAGTCGCCTCCGGACTAGCCCCCCGCCCTTCAGGGTTTCCTCGGATGGATTTCTGCCCGGGGGGAGGCGGGAGTATCCTCTTGCCGACTACGCTCGCTCGGGCGGAGCCCCAAAGCGCGCGACCGCCCGCGCCGCGACGCCGCATGGAAAGATTGGTCGATTACGATCGACGGTCGCGCAAGGACGCTGCCCTCACATGGACGGTGAGGGGAGCCGCGAAGAGATCCATACGTAAAGCGCCCTTGCGCGAACAAGGCGATGATCGTTAGCATTGCTAACGACTTTCAGACGACGCGGCAAGGAGACTCACATGACCACCCAGAAAGCGGTTTCATTGGCGAAGATCAGGCAGATCGCGGTTCCCGTCACGGACGTGGTAGAGGCGACGCGGTTCTATCGCGACGTGCTGGGAATGCGCCACCTCTTCGATGCTCCGCCACAGCTCTCGTTCTTCGATTGCGGCGGCGTGCAGCTGATGCTGAGTGGACCGGAGGGCAGTGGCAGCGAGGCCGATCGCCAGCGGCCGATCATCTACTACGACGTCACCGACATCGGGGAAGCCCACGCCGCCCTCACCGCCGCCGGAGCCCCGACCATCCAGGAGCCGCACATGATCGCGCGCATGGGAACGCGCGAGATCTGGATCGGATTCGTCGGCGACGGGCAGGGTAACATGGTCGGGCTCATGAGCGATGTCGCCACAGCCTGAGCATCTCGCCGACCAGCTCCACTCCGCCGCCATTCACCTTCTCCGCCAGCTGCGGCGTGAAGACGATTCCATCGGAATCTCAGCCCCGCGCCTCTCTGCACTCTCGGTCGTGGTCTTCGCCGGTCCCCTCACCCTCGGACAGCTCGCCGCCGCCGAGCAGGTCAGGCCGCCGACGATGACGCGGATCGTGACCGGGCTCGAGGAAGATGGTCTCGTCGATCGCCGGGACGACCCCGAGGATGGGCGCCTGACGCGGATTCATGCGACCAGGCGAGGGCGAAAGGTGCTCGCCATCGGGCGCGCGCAACGCGTCCGGAAGCTCGCCGGCGCGGTCGGGGCGCTCGACCGGAACTCCCGCCTCCAGCTCGAATCGGGCATCCACATAATTCAGCAGGTCGTTGCCCACATGAACGAGGAAGACAGCCCATGAAACGCCCCATCACGGACCTCGAGGCACTCCGCCAGGACCTGCACAACGTCTTCGACGGAGACCCGTGGCATGGCTCGTCGATCACCACGGTTCTGAATGGCATCGACGCCGACACCGCCGCGCTCCGCTCGATCCCGCGTGCGCATACGATCTGGGAGCTCGTGCTCCATATGGCCTCCTGGACCAGAGAAGTCTCCTCGCGCGTATCCGGAGCTGACGCAAAGGATCCAGTGGACTGGCCCGAGCCCCGTTTCGCAGGCGGAGCGGCGGCATGGGACGCCGCGCGCCGGGAGCTGGCGGAAGCACACGCTGACCTGGAGGCGCGCGTCGCCAGGCTCGAGCCCGACGATCTATTGAGGTGGGTCGGCGACCAACGAGATCCGAAGATGGGAACCGGCCTTACAGTCGGAACCGTGATACGAGGACTGCTCCAACACCATACCTACCATCAGGGACAGATCGCGATCCTGCGCCGGGCGGCAGAAGCGACGCCTTGACCGCGTTCAAACTCGAATCCCCTCAGCCCGACCCGGTACCGTCCATTTAAGGGACCCTCGCCCGCGCGATGGTATTAGCATCCGTCCCGAACCAGAGCGTCCGCGTCGGGGCGTGGAACACCATGTGGCGCACGGTCATGCCCCCGCTTTGCGCGATAGGTGTCGCGGCGATCCAGGACTCTGTTTTGATGTCGAATCCGACGAGCCGGTTCGGTTGGACTCCGGTTTCCACGAGCCAGAGCCTGTTCCGGTCGTCCTGCGCCATCGCGTACGGAAGTGAAGTGCCCCCGCTCGGCATCGCCCACTCCCTGGTGGTTCCGCTCACGGGATCGAACCGCCCCAGCATGCCGCGCGTGTAGTCCCCGTACCACACCGCTCCATCCGGCGTGACCTCCAGCCTGCGCACCCGGGTGCGCTCATTGGGGAGCGTGTATTCCGTGATCTCGAGGGTAGCGGGATCGATCGTCGAGACCTTGTTCGTGCCGAGCTGCGCGAACCAGGGGCGGTCCTTTTTGTCCATCACGATTCCGTAAGGACGTGAATTCTTCGTGCTGACGTCGGCGACCCGGACTTTTCCGCTCCTGGTGTCGAGATGGCCCACGGCGTTTCCCCCCTGCGCGGTGAACCAGATGTCGCCCTTTTTGTCGAAGATCATCGTGTGTGGGTCTCGGGGTGCACCACCCGGCATCGGATAAATCGCGCTCTTCCCCGTCTCGGCATCGAGAGCTCCTATCCGCGCGTTCCGGTTGCCGGCGAACCACACCTTCCCGCTCTTGTCGACGATCAGATTGTGGGGATGGGTTCCATCCTCGATCTCGAACCGCTTGAACGTCCCCGACACCGGGTCGAGATGCGCGATGTAGTTCCCTTCCTGGCCCACGAACCACACCCGGCCTCTGCCATCGACGTAAGGATCGCGGGGGCGGGTCTTTTCCCACGGAACTGTCCACTCGGTGATCGATACGGGCCCGGTGGCCGCGGTTTGTGCCTGGACGGCGCCTGCCAGAGCCGCGGTCGCGGCAAGAGCTGAAATCATGGAGCTCATACGGAGCCTCACCGAATGGGTCGATTGGAACAGCATACAAACCGGGTCGGGAGTTTGCCAGTCGCGGAGCCCCCGGATACCGCGCAGGGGTCCCGAGCGACACTTCAGCGGCGAACTTTCGTACATATTTGGGTCGGATCGCCTTGAACTCTTTATCCCATCCGCGTGTCTAACTGAGGCCGTTCACCCTCGTACCACCCACCCACCGCCGCCATGAAACCCATTGCACTGAAGTCGGCCCTCCTTTTGAGCGTCGCCGCGCTGTCCGCCCCCACCCCATCCGGCGCGCAGGCGCAGCAACCCAAGGCTGCGGTCGTCCCGGCGCCGCCGAATTGGGACGTTCTGCTCCGTCCTCGCGTGCGTCCCTCTGCACCCACCACCACCGCCATAACGCCGGCCGACCTTCAGACCCGCGTGTACCTCTTCGCGGACGATTCCCTCAATGGCCGCCAGCTCGCCAGCGAGGAGAACTTCAAGGCGACCGAGTACCTGGCCAGAGAAGCCCGACGACTCGGACTGATTCCAATGGGAGAAAACGGTACCTACTTCCAGGCCATCAACATGGTGGAGCGTACGCTCGATCCGGCTGCGAGCCTGACCATCGGCTCCGTTCCTCTCACTCCGTGGACGGACTATGTGGTGCGCGACCAGGGTCCGGGCGCGCGCTCTCTCAATGGTGTACAGGCTGTCTATGGCGGGAATCTCGCCGATTCTGCTTCGGTCATAGATCCCGCGGCCGCGGCAGGAAAGCTCGTCGTACTGACAGTTCCCGACACCGGGCCCAATGCCGGCCTGGCGAGGGTCAACCGCGGCCTGCTGACCCGGTATTTCATCAACGCCGCCGGAATCGCGGTTGTCGTGCTCGATCATGCCACGCCCGCCATACTCGACAGCTGGAAAGAGGCGGGCCAGATGCTCAAGCGTGAGAATCCGGTCATCCGCCCTGTTCCTGTCCTGCTCTATCTCAGCAAGAAGACCGCTTCTACTCTCCTCGGCGCCAACGTCGACAGCGTGAAACCGGGCGCACTCGGCGCGACCGTGAGCGCTACCCCCCGGTTCGTCGAGTCGCCCATCAGATATCCCGCGCGCAACGTCGTCGCGGCCATCCGAGGCAGCGATCCGAAGCTGCGCGACGAGTACGTCGCGCTGGGCTCGCACAACGATCACGTCGACAACAACAGCCGCCCCGTTCCACACGATTCGATTTACATCGCCAACCATCTTTTCCGGACCGGTGGGGCGGAGGACCGGGCGCCGCGACTGACTCCCGAGCAGCAGGCCCAGGTCAACACTATCCTTGCCGATATTCGCCGGAAGAGCAACGGCGCGTCCGCGCGTCTCGACTCCATCTATAACGGTGCCGACGACGACGCCTCCGGCAGCATGGCCATGCTCGAGATCGCGGAATACTTCGCCGGTCAGCGGGTCAAGCCGAAGAGATCCCTGCTCTTCGTCTGGCACGTGGGGGAGGAAGCCGGCCTCTTCGGATCCGAGTGGTACACCGATCACCCGACCGTCCCACGCGAATCCATCGTTGCCCAGATCAACATGGATATGATCGGTCGCGGCGGACCTGGTGATATCTCGGGCGTCACCAAGGACGGAACGAGATACGTCGGAAATCCCGACCACGTCCAGCTGATCGGTGCGCGGCGTCTTTCCACCCAGCTCGGCAACCTCGCGGAAGCAGTGAGCAAGTCTCAGAGTCGTCCGCTTCTGGTCGACTATTCGATGGATGCGAACGGACATCCACTGAACATCTACTGCCGAAGCGACCATTACGAATACGCCCGCTATGGGATTCCCATCGTCTTCGTCACGACGGGAGGCCACGCCGACTACCACATGGTGACCGACGAGCCGCAGTACCTCGACTACGAACGGCTCACCCGCGTGACTCAGTACGTTGGTGACCTCGTTGGCAGGCTGGCCGAGCTACCGACCCGTCCGGTCGTCGATCAGCCGAAGCCCGATCCAAAGGGACAATGCGTCCAGTAGTCCAAACTGATAACCACTGACCCTTGTATCCTTCATCGTCCCTACCCCACGCGATGAAGACAGAAATCACCATCCCGGAGCTCGCCGGCATCGCGAGCTATCAGGCAGCTGCCCGCATCGGCTACTCGGTGGAAGAAAATGTTCGCAGGCTGCTGCGCCTGCACTGGACCGAGCGGCGGCTGATGGATGTGATGCTCGCTCATTTCGCATCGACCCCTGTCTGGGAAGTGAAATGCGCGCTCGCTCTCCACCAGTGGTATTGCGCGCAGCACGCGGACTGGCTGCGCGCGAGAATTACGGAGATGCGGCACCCTGCGCCTCCGCTCGATGAAGCTCCCGATGCGGCGCTCGATGCCTTTCTCGAGGAAGTCCTGCGCGCGGAGAGCACGGAGGAGCTGCTGGTGGGCATCTACGCCGTCGCGCTGCCGGCGCTCAGAGATGCGTACCGCACGCACCTCGGGCAGACGAACCCGCTGATAGATCATCCGACCGTCAGGTTGATGCGATTGGCGATGGCCGAGGTGACGGAGGCGATCGGGTGGGGACAGAGGGCACTCGATGCGTGCGCGGCCGCGAGTGGTACCGCGGATCTCGCGTCGCAATGGCGGGAACACCTGGAGCGCTATCTCGACCCCGCTCGAGGCATTGCCGGCGATCCCGAGATCGACCTCGCCGATGGCGACGCACGGAGTGGTTCCACGATCCGGGCGATGCAGCAGGCGCTTCCGCCCCCGCGCGGGCGTGAGGCGTTCACGGCCGATTTTCGGCCGGCGCGCGATCAGCGTTTCCATGGCCTCTACAACTTCGAGTTCCCGCCCCAGCTCGCGTACAGCTCGCCCGGTGTCCCCGCCGACGAGCGAAACCTCGCTCTGCTCTGCAAGCGCACACTGGAGATGGACGTCCCCGAAGCAATGTCGTCGTTCCTCTGCGAGCGAAAGGACCAGCCCTGGGAATTTTATCTCGACTACTCCCGGCAGCTCTGGGATGAAGCGCGCCATGCGATGATGGGAACGGTGGCGTTCGAGGCGCGCGGTATCGACTGGAAAACGGCGATCCCGCTCAACGTTGGATTTTCGCTGCGGCTGAACCTTCACGCCTCGCCTCAGGAAAGACAGATACTCCTCTACGCCATCGAGCAGTCTCTCATGCCGGCGGAAACGGGGAAGCGATTCGAGTACGAGACAGCGGTCGCGGCGAACGACGAGCTCTCCGCCCATTTTCACGATTACGACTGGGCTGATGAAGTGCTGCACGCTCAGATCGGCAGGCGCGCGCTCAGGCGCGAAGGAATCTCGCGGGAGGACGCGCTCCGGCGCGGCGAGGAGATTCACCATCGTACCTGGGCCGCGTTGGACGAGTACCGGTCCCGCGAGCCGCAGACTTATTGGTGGCCGGATTTCGTGAGAGCGGCGCTGGGAAAAGAAACCGCGTTCGTTCGAACCGCCGAAGCAGTGCCGGGCATTTTCGGAGAATAGTCCGGCGGTCGCGGGGTATCCCGACGCCGCAACACTGGCCCGCATTTCGCCTCAACGCTCCGTATCATCCGCCTCCATAAGGATACTGCCCGCTCATGCCGCTACTCCACTCCGTCAGCCGACGTGCCCGCTCGCTTCTGATCCTTCCGCTCGCTCTCGCCCTCGCCTGCAAAGGCAGGGACTCGGGCGCAGACACGGAGAGCGCGCAAACATGGTCTCCTGAAAAGCTCGCGTCGGTGCAGGGCGTGCCCGCGGCCGATATCGAAGCCGCAATGCAGCGCAAGCTCGGCGGCAATCGGCCCGTCAAGATCGATGACGATCAGTGGGGCCACACCGAGCGGCTTTACAGGCTGTACGGGAACAATGCTCTCTGGCTTTCGGCCGACGGGCTCCACAAGCCGCGGACGAAGGCATTGACCGATGCGCTCCTCGCAGCCAATGCGGATGGAATGCGCATGGCCGACTACCCGATCGGCCCTCTCGCCACGGCGATTGCCGCGGTCAAGCAAACCCAGAACCCGACGGCCGAACAGCTCGCGACTGCCGATGTCATGCTGACCGCTTCGTTCGTGGCGCTCGGTGAAGATCTGCTGACCGGCCAGATCGATCCGCGCACTGTCTCGCAGAGCTGGCACGTCGATCCCGAAGAAGAGAACGTCGACAGCGCGCTGGTTCGCAATCTGCGCTTCGAGAGGCTGGACAAGGCGCTGGCGACGATGCGGCCGACCGATGGCGACTACGCAGGCCTGAGCCGGGAGCTCCAGCGCTATCGCGCCATCGTCGCCAGGGGTGGATGGCAGCCGATTCCGGCGACGAAAAATGTGAAGCCCGGTGAATCCATCAGTCCGGCCGTGCTCGCGGCGGTCCGCAGCCGTCTCGCCGCCGAAGGGATCGTTCCCGCCGCCGGCCCCGCGACATCATCGATGTTCCCGTCCTCGCAGCCCACCGCGGGGGTCACCGCCGGCGTCTACGACGCTGCGCTTGCGGGTGCCGTCGCGCTCTATCAGTCACGCCACGCCATCAATGTCGACAGCGCGCTCGGCAAGGAAACGATCGAGTCGATGAACGTTCCGGCCGACTACCGACTCGGGGAGATTGCCGCGAACATGGAGCGCTTCCGCTGGCTGCCCCGCAGCTTCGGCTCGCGATATGTGTTCGTCAACGTGCCCGCATTCAAGCTCGAGGCCTTCGATGCGGGGAAGAAAACCTTCGAGATGAAAGTGATCGTCGGCCAGGAGTATGAGGACCGCGCGACTCCGGTGTTCGCCGACTCGATGGAGACCGTGGTATTCCGGCCTTACTGGAACGTCACCCCTGACATTGCGGCGAAGGAGATCTTTCCCAAAGGGCCGGCTTACTGGGAGAAGGAGAACATGGAGACCTACCGGGAAGGTAGCGCCCTGCGAATCCGGCAACGTCCCGGCCCCAAGAACGCGCTTGGCTTGGTGAAGTTTCTGTTCCCGAACGACTACAACATCTATCTCCACGACACGCCCAACCGCGAGCTCTTCAAGGAAGACGTGCGCGCATTCAGTCATGGCTGCATCAGGGTCGAGAAACCCGATCAGCTCGCGCAGTGGGTGCTTGGGTGGGACGCCTCGAAGGTAAGCGAGTGGATGGGCAACTCGCCTGACAACCGCAGCGTAAGAGTCCCCCGGAAGATCCCGGTCTACATCGCCTACTTCACGGCTTACATCAATAACGACCAGCTCCACTTCGGCAACGACCTCTACAGCCGCAACGACAAGCTGGTGCCGCAGGTCATGCCCGGTGCCATGCCGAGCAGGGAAGTGGTGGATGCGGTGCAGGCGCTGAGAAGGATCGCGGACGCCTGATACCAGCTTTCGGAAGCTCTGCCGTAATCGCCAGGCATGGAACCGATGTTGCTTTGATTTATGCCGGAAACAGCACTGACGGTATCGACTGGCCCGTCCGAACCAAAGGCGAGAGGAGAGGCCTACATGAATGATGTGATCAGGACGCGGGCGCTGAAGCTCGCAACAGTAGCGTTGTTGTTTACACCAGGCCTGGCGCTCAGCCAGGGCCGGCCAATCACTCCCGGCCGCCCGGTCGCGACGCCCCGGCCGGTAACCCCTGCTGATTTCGAGCAGCCTCAGACGCGCCTCAGCACCGCTCTTCGGTGGATTCCTCTCGAGGTTCCCGATTTTCCACCGGGCGCGCTGGTGGCGATCATCCACGGCGATCCGAACGTGCGGAACCGCGACTTCGTGATCCGTATTCGCTTCCCCGCCGGCTATCGTTTTCCCCTTCGCTGGCACGAGGAGAGCGAGCACATCACAGTGCTCCAGGGAAGCTTCCTGTTCGCTATCGGAGACGAAGTCGACGAGAGCATGCTTCAGAGATACGGCCCCGGCGATTTCATTTTTGCCCCGGCGCGAGTAGCGCATTTCGGAGGGGCGAGGGTCCCGACGGTCATTCAGGTGCACGGAACCGGGCCGTTCAGGATGAACATGGGGGCAGCACCAATCCGATAGACAGCGCACACTCGGCTTTTCCTGGTGAATGCTGAGCGGATGGGAAAGGATCGGGTTTTGAGTTGACCGTTGTTGCGTTATCCGTTCATGAGT
>Ga0136631_10000382_pt1 | contig 13713 bp, 18 predicted proteins | sample AntDrymUQ6012206_2_FD_104655 | JGI IMG/M metagenome (GOLD analysis project Ga0136631, IMG submission 104655) | Polar desert sand microbial communities from Dry Valleys, Antarctica - metaG UQ601 (22.06) | ecosystem: Environmental > Terrestrial > Soil > Desert | place: Antarctica: Dry Valley... | reverse complement strand
GCCGCACTCGGACTTGCCGTGCTGCGCCCAGCGGCCCGCGCGCGCGTCCTCGCCGGCGGCGGTCGGTCGGGTGCACGGCCAGCAGCCGATCGAGCGGAAGCCCTCGGCTTCGAGCGGGTGCCGCGGCAGGTCGTGCGCGCGGATGTAGTCGTCGATGTCGGCGTCGCTCCACCCCGCCAGTGGCGCGACCTTGACCAGGTAGCGGTCGCCCTGCCGGCGTGCTTCGACCACCGGCGTCGCAGCGCGCTCGGGCGTCTGGACGCGGCGCACGCCCGTGGCCCAGCCGTCGAAGTCGCGCAGCGCGCGGCGCAGCGGCGCGGTCTTGCGCATCGCGCAGCACGCGTCTGGGTCGCGCTCGTACAGCGCGGCGCCGACGTACTTGTCCTGCTCCGCGACGGTTAGGTCGGGCTTCACGTCGATGACCGTCAGCCCGAAACGTTCGGCGAGGTCGTCGCGGTGGTCGATGGTCTGGCTGAAGTGGAAGCCGGTGTCGAGGAAGACGACCGGCGTGCTCGGTGCGACCTGACTGACCAGGTGGAGCAACACCGCCGACTCGGCCCCGAACGACGAGGTCGCGGCGAAGCGCGGCACGACCGCCGCGGCCCACGCGAGGATGCGGTCCGCGGGCTTGCCCTCGAGCTTGACCGCGGCCTCCTCGGCGAGCGACCGCATGAACACCGACTCGGCGTCGTCGCCGGTCGCGCTGAAGCGGTCATCGACCGGGGGCAGGTGGCCGTCGAGGGTCGCCGCCACCGATGCGGCGACAGACGCGTCGGCGGCGTTCCGCGACAGCGCGGCGGTGCTCACGTCGACCACCCCAGCGTCACATCGCTCGCGAGCACGAGCGCGGCCAGGCCCGCGTCGTCGATGGTCGCGACCCCCGGCACCAGCTCGTCGGGTGCGATGCCGCGGTCGGCGAGGTCGGCGGCCAGAGCCAGCACGCGCACGCCGCTGGCGAGCAGCGCCGACACGTCGGTGCCCGCCGTGGCCGCGGGCACGTCGACCCCGGCGACCGTGGTCGCGTGCACCCGCGCGTCGGCCACGGCCAGTTCGACGCCCGCGCGCGCGAGCACGATGGTCAGGTCCACGTCGTCGGCGACCGCGAACGCGTTGAGGTCGAGCACCGGGTCGGCCGCGAGCGGCGCGCCGGGGTCGGCGCTGCCGACGATCGAGAGCGCGCGGGTGATCATCAGCCGGTCACCCCGAGCACGACATCGGCGTCGCGGACGAAACGCCACAGGTCGGCGCCGTCGCCGTGCACCGCGCCCGGGACCTGCGCGGGTGCGTCTCGGTCGGCGACCCAGCTGACCAGGCCCCCGTGCACGCCCGCCCGGATCAGTCCCTCGACGAGCGGTGCCGACGGTGATCCCGCGGCGGCTGTGCCTGCTCCGGCGCCGTAGGCGAACACGGCGACGCGGTGGCCCCGTCCCACGACGTGTTCGGCGAGGCGCAGCGCGGCGACGGTCGCGCCCTCTCCGGGGCCGCTGCCGAGGACCAGCGCGAGGGTGCGACCGGTCGGCCGGGTCACAGCCACGCCCTCCGCTCGGACCAGCCGAACAGCAGGTCGACCACCTCGCCGAGGTCGGTCGGCTTGACCGCGTCGGCGATGCGCACGACGGCGTGGCGCGCGAGCGCCTCGTCCTCGGCGAGGACGCGCACGCCCGCCGCGACCGCGGTGGCGAGCGCGTCGGCGTCGCGGTGGTCGGCGCGCGCCAGCGTCACCGCGCTCTCGAGCAGCACCAGCGCGACCTCGTGCCCCTCCACCGCAGCCGCGGAGGCGACCCGCGCGGGTCGGCCAGCGTCCTCGCGTGGGTCGCGTGCGGTGATGAGCAGGACGTTCACTGGCTCGCCGCCGGCGCGCGGCGGAGCAGGAGGCGGACCGCCTTGCGACCCGCCAGGTCGCGGACGCGGCCGACGTCGACCACCTCGTGGCCGGCGCGGTCGGCCCATCGCGCGAACGCGGCCGGCGCGCCCTGGCCGTCGGTGAGCACCTCGAGGTGCTCACCGGGGCTGATGGCCATGATGGCGCGCATCGTCGCGACCACGCCGGCCTGGTAGGTGCGGCCGCGCGCGTCCACGGTCGTCGCGGGCGTCGGCACCGACGCGGCGTCGCGGTCGAGTTCGGCCCGGGCGCGTCCCGCGGTCGCGGTCACCTGGACGGGCGCACCGGCCGCGCGTAGCGCGCCGCGCAGCAGCCCGCGTGCCAACGCGTCGCCGAGCGCACCGTCGACGTCGCCGACGAGGCGCAGCCCGACCTCGAGACCGTCGATCGCGACGCCGTCGCTGTCGACCGCCGCGAGGCGCACCTCGGGGAAGGCGGCGCGCAGCGCTTCGACGGCGACGACCGCGGCGGCTTCGAGGTCGCGGACGTCGGCCCGTCCCGCGGCCGCGACGACGAGCCGTCGGCCGTGGTCCTCGGCGAACTGCTCGGCTCGGGCGGTGCCGTCGGCGATGCCCGCCAGCGTCTGGGCGAGCACGCCGACCGCCAGGTGGGTGCCCGGGGGGACGATCGCGGGCCGGCCGTCCTCGGCCTCCTCGCGGGCGACGTAGACCTTGGCCGGCCGCCCGCCGCCCGGGGGCTTGCGGCGCCCGGCGACGACGAGGCCCGCGTCGACCAGCAGGTCGAGGTGGCTCCGGGCGACGTTGGGGTGGAGTCCGAACATCGCCGCCACCTCGTGCGCGGTGGCGGGGCGGCCCTCGGTCCGCAAGCGCCGGTAGATGCCCGCCCGCGAGGGCACCGACAGCGCTCGCGCGACGGTGACGGCGGGCGCGTCGGCGTCGACGACCGCGGGGACGCTCACTGGCCCTCCCGGGGTTATCCCTGTTCCCCCCGTGGATGGTCCCCGAGGCGACGGTATCAGGCGACCAATGCAGGGAGAACAGGGATAACTTATCCGGGCGCGACCAGCTCGGCTCCCTCGGGGACGCGGCCGGTCAGGACCAGGCGCCCGGGTTCGACCCGGACGTCGTCGAGCACGACGCCGTAGGGCAGCTCGGGCAGGTCGATCTGGAGGTCGAAGGGCGGCACGCCCTCCGGGAGCTGGCCGCCGAGGCGGGACAGGTCCAGCTGCAGGATCAGCTCGCCACCTTCGACGCGCGCGATCGCGGTGCCCTCGACGTCGACCCCGAGCGGCGTGCCGGCGACCGCGACCTCGCCCGCGAGCAGGGTCAGTTCCCAGTCCGGCTGGCGTCGCCGGACGAGCTCGTCGACGGCAGGCTCGTCGGCGACGACCTCGACCGTGCCGCCACCGATGCGGACGCGCGCGGTCCCGCGGAACAGGTCGGGCACCGAGACGTCCACGTCGGTGGTCCGGACCCTGACCGAGCCGAGAACGACCGGCGGGTCGTCGACCTCCATGTCGGTGATGGTGAACTCGACCGCGGGCAGGCCGCCGCGCAGCATGTACCAGAGGACCGGGAAGCCCTCGATCGACACGTCGACGTCACGCGCGGGCACGGCGGCGCGTATCTCGCGGGCGATGGCTCGCTCCGCAGCGAACCGCGCGCCGATGTCGGCGATGCCGAGCACCGCGACCAGCACGACGAGGGTGATGAGCACGCGTCGCATCAGTGGTCCTCGTGGAGGGGAGCCGAGGGTAGGTCGCCTCGGCGTAGCCGCGTCGGGACGTACGTCCCGATCCGAGTCGCGACGGCCGGCCCACGGCGGTCGCGACCTGCGCCTCAGGCCCACCCCGACCCCCCTCCATATCTTCGTAGTGAAGTCCGCTGACTCGGAGATGAAGATGTCCAGCCGCTCCCATCGGGGCGCTCCCGTCGTCATCGTGCTCGCAGTCGCCACCGCCATGGTGGCCGTCTTGGGCCTCCCCGCGCTCGGCGTGAAGGTGGGCGCCGATCTCGAGCAGTGCGAGAACGGTGCGGTCGCTGCGCCGTCGGTGTGCACCTCCAGCTGGATCACCGGCAACCTCGGCCACCACAACTCGCACTACGCCGAGGGTGACGGCGTCCCGTTCCGTGCCGTGCTGACCAACCTCGAGGTCGGCGTGCCGGTCGCGCTGGGCATCGGGTGGGACACGACCAAGGACGGCGTGCACGCCTACGACCACCTCGTGTCCTACGACTACACCGAGGCGAGCGCCGACCCGTGCGATGGCATCACGTGCCTCGCCGGCGCGACCATCGCCATCCCCGCCGACCCGAACGTGACAGGCGCGAGCGTCACGCCGCCCGCCGGATCGATCACCCTGTTCGGCGGTACACCGAGTTCCGTCAGCGCGTACACGTTGACCGGGACCTACGCGGGCACCAGCGAGACGACCACGTGGGTCGCGTTCGTGCCCCTGGCCGAGACCGTCGTCCTCGCATGGGGCGGCCACCTCGCGTTGGCCTCCGACTGGGGCGAGGGACTGGGCGCCAGCTCGATCTCGGGCTCGCCCTTCCACGTCCGCCTCAACGACCTGATGGATGTCGAGTCGAGCGAGGTCGAGACGCTCGGTCACATGGACCGGTCGATCAAGCTCGGCGATGCCGACGAGCCGTCGGATGAGCCCAGCGATGAGCCGTCGGATGAGCCCAGCGACGAGCCCAGCGATGAGCCGAGTGATGAGCCGAGTGATGAGCCCAGCGATGAGCCGAGTGATGAGCCCAGCGATGAGCCGTCGGATGAGCCCAGCGATGAGCCGTCCGATGAGCCCAGCGATGAGCCCAGCGATGAGCCGAGTGATGAGCCCAGCGATGAGCCCAGCGTTGAGCCGTCGGACGAGCCCAGCGTGCTGCCGACCGTCATCGAGAACAACGACCCGGAGATCTCGATCGTCAAGGTCGCCGACACGGACATCGCATCGGAGGGCGACACCGTCACCTACACCTACACGGTCACCAACATCGGTGACGTCCTGCTCGACGACATCGCCGTCGTCGACGACCACACCGGCACGGTGCTGTCGGCCAACGAGGGTCGCGAGCTCGCGGTGGACGAGGAGCTGGTGCTGACCGACGCCTACGTGGTGACGTCCAGCGACGTCATCGACGGCTCCGTGACCAACATCGCTACGGCGTTCGGCGTCGACCCCGATGGTGACGTCGTCCAGGACAGCGATGACGCCACGGTGGACACGGTCGCCGTCCTCCCGTCGGTGATCGAGCGCCCGCCGCCGGCGCCCGCTCCCGACCCGCTCGCCGCGCCGGTGCTGCCTCGCACAGGAGTGGAAACGGCCGGGTTGCTCGGGTTCGCGATCATCCTTGGCACCTTCGGTGCGGGTGCCCTCCGCGTCGCCGCGGTGGTCCAGCGCAACCGACGGCGGTTCACCCGCCGCTGAACGGCGGCAACAGGGCGACCTCGGCTCCATCCGTCAGCGGCCGGACGGAACCGAGGTCGACTCTGTTCCCATCCACGAGCACCGAGGCGAGCGCGACGCGGCGAGTGAAGCTCTCCCCGTAGCGGCCGCAGAGTTCCGCCACGAGGCTGGCCACGTCGGCCGCGTCCGATGTCGTCTCGGCCTGTCGCGCGGACTCGCGGAGGGCGGCGAACAACCGCACCCTGACGGTCACGGTCGGTCGGGGAACCGCCCCGTCTCGGCGGCGGTGGCGATGGCGTCACCCAGCGCGCGGCCGAACGCGTCCGACAGGCCGTCCTCGGCGTGGCCGAAGATGGGGAGCCGCCACAGGGTCGCGTTGCCCGAGTGCGCGAACGCGGCCGCGTGGATCGCGACCGCTTCCGCGACCGGGAAGTAGATGTCGTCATCGCCGTGGATGACCAGCATCGGTGAGTCCACCAGCGCGGCCGCGTCGACCGGGTGGACGGGTGTTCGCCACGCCGACGGGGGGACCACGCCCACACCGGTGACGAGCCGCAGGCCCTGACGTTTCCACGGCCGTACCCACACGTCGTGGAGCGCGGCCATCGGCCCCGATGTCCGCTGGACCAGCCACCCGGGCGTCGACACCGCGATGACCGCGTCGAGGACGACGCCGGCCGCCGCTGCGTGCATCACCGAGGTGCCGCCCATCGACACCCCGGCCGCCGCCACCCACGGGTGGTCGTGATCGCGCAGCCAGGCGACACCCGCAGCCACGTCGAGCGCCTCGAGATCACCGAGCGTGCACACGCCGTCGGACTGGCCGTGCGAGCGGAGGTCGATGGTCAGGACGTTGAGCCGCTCCGCCAGTCGATCCGCCAGCCGTGCGTACGCGGGCTTGCGGCGGTTGGCGGCGAAACCGTGGGCGAGGACGACCGCGGGTGCGTCCGCGGTCGGTCCGGGGAGGAAGCTCGCCGCCAGGCTGGTCCCGTCCGCGGCGGTGAAGCGCACGTTCACGTGCTCCACCGCGTGGCTGCCGATGACGCCGCGCGTCTCGAGCAACCGACGGACGGGACCGCGACGGGTTCGAGCCAGGGCGCCCGGGAGCGGTTGGTCGGGCGCCTCCACGCTGGTTAGCCTGCCAGACGTTCAGACGTCGGACGCCACGTGCACCTGCTGGTCCTCACCGAGCGGTCCGGTGGCGGGAAATCGCTGCTCCCGTCGCTCGAGTACCTCGACCACACGCTCGCGGATGCGCCGCTCGATGCGGCATCACTGTCGGGCCTCGGGGACTGCGACGTCGTGCTCGTCGACGCCACCACCGACCTGCGCGACGCCGCCGGTGCGACCCGGTCCGTGGTCGTGCATTCGTACGAGCGCCCGGTGATCGTCGTGATCGCCGAGGGCGGCCTCGCGGCACTGAAAGCCTCGTGGGGCTTCGACGACTGGTTGGTGCCCACCGCCTCTCCCGCCGAGGTCGAGACCCGGCTGCGGCTCGCGGTCGACCGTGCGTCGGCTAACAAGCCCACGCGGACCGCGAGCGTCGGCGACCTGGTGGTGGACGAGGAGAGCTACCAGGTACGGCTCCGCGGCCAGCCGCTCGACCTGACCTACAAGGAGTTCGAGCTGCTGAAGACGCTCGCGGGTGCGCCGGGCAAGGTGTTCACGCGCGAGCTGCTGCTCCAGGAGGTGTGGGGCTACGACTACTTCGGCGGCACCCGCACGGTGGACGTCCACGTGCGACGGCTGCGAGCCAAGCTCGGCCCCGAGTACGAGTCGCTGATCGGCACCGTCCGCGGCGTCGGCTACAAGCTCGTGCCGCCCGGACAGCGGCGCCAGACTTGATCGGACCGGATGACGTCCGTGCAGCGGCCGCGACGTTCGCGGGTGCCGTCGCCGATGATCGCGACTGGTCCGTTCCCGCGGGCGACCTCGAGTGGTCCGTTGCCGAGTTGGTCGACCACGTGGCGACGGCGCTCCTCCACTACTCCACCAACCTGACGCTGCGGACGCCCAAGCGCGCACGGCTCGAGCTCGAGCTCACCGAGCCGTGGACCCAGCCGGAGCGCATCGGCGCCGTCGTCGCCATGGCCGACCAGCTCGCCGCCACCATCGAGCGCGCACCCGCTGGTGCGCGCGGCTTCCATTCCATGGGCTTCGCCGACGCCAGCGGGTTCGCCGCGATGGCCTGCGACGAGCTGCTCGTGCACGGGTGGGATGCCGCGAGTGGCCTGGGCACATCGATCGCGTTCAACCCGGAGCTGTGCGCGCGTGTGGTCGCGCGGTTGTTCCCGTGGTCGCCGACGGGTGTGGAGCCGGCGGACGCGCTGCTGTGGTGCAACGGCCGGGTCGCGCTCGACGACCACGCTCGACTGGACCCGGACTGGCCCTGGTGGTGCGCGCCGCTCGACGAGTGGGACGGCATCCGACCGTCGAACGGAGAGCGGCGCGACACGTACGTGAAGGATCCGAGCACCGGCCGGTGGATCCCCACCTAGCTACTCCGCCGGTCAGTCGGGCTTGCGGGCGACGATGTAGACGCGGCGCGTGTCGGCCTCGACGCCGTCCGGGTACGGGTCGCGCTGGAGCGCGTCGACGATCTCGAGCCCGGCCGCGGCGACCGCGCCCGCCAGCGCGTCGGGGTCGAAGAAGTGGAAGTCGAGCGACACCTCGTGGCCCCACCACTCGTCCATGTGCCGGAACGCCTCGCCGATGTGCACCGCGATGACGGCGGGCGCACCCGGACGCAGGACGCGAGCGATGTCACGCAGCGCGGGCAGGACCTCCGGCGGTTCGATGTGGATCAGCGAGTAGAAGGCGACCACGCCCGCGAGCGTCGCGTCCCCGAACGGCAGCCGCCGCATGTCCGCCTGGATGGCGTGCAGCTCGGGATGGAGTCGCTCCGCTTCGACGAGCATGGCGGCGGACAGGTCCACCGCGACCACGCGAGCGCCGCGACCGGCGAGGTACGCGCCGACCTGGCCGGGCCCCGCGCCGAGGTCGATGACCCACCCATCGCGGGGGAGGTCGGCGGCGATCCGGTCGAGCAGGTCGCGGTCGAAGGGCTTGTGGATGAGCTCGTCGTCGATCCGCTTGGCGTACTCCTGCGCGACGCGGTCGTACGCGTCGCGCGGGCCCACGGGTCGTGTCACACGTTCAGTCGACGACCGAAGGCGACGTCCTCGTACTCCACCGAGAACTCACCGGACTCGTACAGGTGGATGGCGGGCTCGTTCGCATCGTCCGCCCACAGGATGACGTGTTCGCTGCCGCGACTCTTCAGGTGCACGAGGCCGGCGTTGAGCAGAGACCGACCCAGCCCACGCCCGTGGGCCGAGGGCACCAGGCCGAGGATGTGGACCTCGCCCATCGTCTCGGTCCGTCGGCGCGTCCAGTGGACCCCGACGACCTCGCCGGTCGCGTCGGCGGCGATGAGCACGTCGGCTGCGTCGTACCAGGATCGACGCCGCCGCTCGGCGATGGTCTCGGGCACCCACTCCTCGTCGGCGGTGTCACCGAACGCCTCGCCGAGGATGCGCGCGAGCAGCGGTTCGTCGTCGGAGTCCTGGAGCGGCCGGATGACGAAGCCGTCCGGGACGGGCGTCGGCTCGATACCCAGTAGGGGACGGCCGAGGACGGCGAGCGTGCGGAGCCAGCGGAAGCTGGCGGTCGCGGCGAACGCGTAGGTGCCGGGGTTCGCGTGACGTCCCCAGACGATGATGCGACGCGCATCCGTCTTCTCGGCTGCGGCCGTCATCGAGCGGAGCAGAGCCGTCGCGATCCCTCGACGGCGCGCGTGCGGATCGACCAGCAGCTCGGCGACCAGGTCGGTCGCGGGGTCGATGGGCCGCGCGACGGTACCGAGACCCACGACCTCGCCGTCGAACGTGCCGAGGAAGCAGTGCCAGTGCTCGGGTCGGTCGCCGCGAGCGAACCGTTCCAGGCGGTGGCGCTCGCGGTCATCGATCATCTCGCCGCCGCCCTGCTGCTCGCACGCCATGACCACCGCGTTGATCGCCGCGGCGTCGGCTGGGCGGGCTTCGCGCACCTCCACGACCACGCGCGCCCCTCGGTCTGCCCCGCCGGTGGCAGGGCCCACCCCTCCTGGGTAGCATCGCACCCCGCGCAGGGCGCGGTGCCCGCTTCTGATCGGGGCCGCTAGCTCAACTGGCAGAGCAACGGACTTTTAATCCGAAGGTTGCAGGTTCGATCCCTGCGCGGCCCACGTCACACATGGAGCTGTGGAGCAGTTTGGAGTGCTCGTCACCCTGTCAAGGTGAAGGTCGCGGGTTCAAATCCCGTCAGCTCCGCTCAACGAGCAAGTGGATGGCTCGGTCAGGTAGCTCAGTTGGTAGAGCACGCGACTGAAAATCGCGGTGTCGGCAGTTCGATCCTGCCCCTGACCACCGGCGTAGACTTGAGATCGACATGGACAAGCGACCCGCAACGACGTCCCAGCGTGAAGACGCAGCTACGGACGAACCCAGTCGGGTGCGTCGCGCCAAGGCCATCGCTCGCGACCCTGCGTTCATCGCCGACGCGCGCGAGATCGAGCGTCAGCTTCGCGCCGGCGAGATGTCAGAGGGGGGTCTGACCGCAACCGAGTTCGCAGAGAGGCATGGGCCCGTCCGCTAGTTGCCGGGCTACAGACTCTTTCGAACCGAGTTGCTGGACGCGTGGGAGGCCACGAGCCCACCGCCCGGTCTCGTGGCGGCCGTGCACACAACGTTGTTCCACGTCGTGGAGAACCCTCACGCCGTAGGTGGGGCCGTGCAGATCGAGTGGGACGGAGACCTGTCGCCCTATCTGGTCGAGGTGGTTGCCGCCGACGGGATGGTTGACATCGAGTACTTCGTTGCCGACTCCCCTCCCTTCGAGCCCAAGTGCGTGCTCCTTCGCCGCATCGGCGACCACACGTGGCCCGGGTGAGCTTGAGCATGCGCGGACCGAGCCGGGTGCTGCGACGCTTCGGGGCGCGCGTCGCACCCGCGCTCCCGCGGTCGCTGGTGACCCGCATCCAGCGGGCGCGTGCGCTCGCCGCGGGCCTCGACGCGAGTCCGCCTCGCGCCCGTCGCGTGCTCGTGCTCGCCGCGCACCCCGACGACGAGACGCTCGCGTGCGGCGGCACGCTCGCGCTGCTCGCCGACGCGGGGGCGACCCTCACCGTGGTGGTCGCGACCGACGGAGAGGCCACGAGGGGGAGCCCCCTGCCGGCCGCGGAGACGGCCGAGCGTCGTCGGGCCGAGACCCGCGCCGCGGCACAGATCCTGGGCACGACCGACGTCCGCTTCCTGGGCCACCCCGACGGCGCGCTGTCGGACGCGGTGGCGGGTCTGTCGGTCGAGCTGCGGTCGGTCATCGACGAACTCCGACCGGATCTCGTGCTGCTGCCGTGGTTCCTCGATGCGAACGACGACCACCGCGCGCTGAACCACGCGCTCGCCGCGGCGAGCCCGGACGCCGCGACCGAGGTGTGGGGCGGCGAGATCTGGACACCGCTCGTTCCGAACCGCATCGTCGACATCTCCTCGGTGGTCGACCGCAAGCGCGATGCGATCGGGGCCCACGTCACGGCGAGCCGTGCGTTCGACATCGGCGCGATGCTCGCGCTCAACCGTTACCGGTCGGTCCACGTGTGGCGCGGTGAGGGATACGCCGAGGCGTTCGTCGCCGCGGACGGCGCCGCGTACGCCGCGGCTGTGCGCGAGCTCGCGTCGTGACGGGGCCTGTGCGCACCACTCGCCCCGCGAGGCACCTGCGTCGGTGGGTCACGTTGCTCGGCGGGTTCGTGATCATCGCCGCGGGCATCGCGATGACCGTCCACGCGGACCTCGGCCTCGCTCCCTGGGACGTGTTCCACCAGGGCGTCGCCCTCCGCACCGGGCTCAGCTTCGGGACCGCGACGATGGTCGTGGGAGCGGGCGTGTTCGTGTTCTGGTTCCCGCTCCGGCAGCGCCCCGGCATCGGGACCATCCTCAACGTCCTGCTCATCGGTCCCTGCGCCGACCTGTGGCTGTTCCTGCTGCCCGTCCCGCACGCGATGCCGTGGCGGATCGCCTACCTGGTGGTCGGCGCCACGATCCTCGGGGTCGGCGGTGGCTTCTACATCGGCGCGGGACTCGGCCCCGGGCCGCGCGACGGGTTGATGACGGGACTGGCCGCACGTGGCCTGCCGGTGCGTTGGGTGCGGACGGTACTCGAGGTCGCCGCGACCGGAGCGGGCTGGATGCTCGGCGGCAGCGTGGGGGCGGGGACCGTCCTCGTGGCGCTCAGCATCGGACACATCATCGAACCGACGCTGGCATGGAGCAGTCGGATCAACGGGCAGGTGCCCGTGAAGGTCGAAGTGCTGCCCTAGCGGGGAGCGACGACCCTCGGGTCGACGGCGTGACGGCCGTTGCTCTGGAGCAACCGCGCCACCTCCGCGACGTGGAAGCGCCGGTGGCCGCCGAGCGTGCGCATCGCGGTCAGCTTGCCGCCCGATGCCCAGCGCGTCACGGTCTTCGGATCGACGCCGAACAGGCGCGCGACCTCACCGGGAGTCAGCAGTTCCTTGCGCCGCCGAGGGCGGGCCTTGGTGTCGTCCACATCGCACCTCGTGTCGTTCTCGCCCGGATGGTCGCAGCCGGCCGGCTCGTCCGTGATGACCGGTTCGGGTGGTTCGGCGTGACCAGAAAGGACCGGATCGTCCGGTCATGCGGGCCGCGCTCCCTAGGTAACGAGGTTCCCGCCGGATGGGTGCGGCTCAGCTGGTGTGCTCGCGGGCCCGGAGACTCGCCCACCGCTCGCTCACCGCGGCGTACGCCCGGGCGGCCCCGAACGCATCGCCGCGGTCGAGCGACTCGAGCGCGTCCCAGACCTCGGCACACGACGCATCGAGCACGAGCTCCTCGGGGTCGACCAGCCCGGCGACGCTGCCGTAGTCGAGCTCGACGATGCTGCGCGGGTGGAAGCTGCCGACCCAGTCGCGCAGCTCCTGCAGCGACTCGGCCATCTCCTCCCCGTCCTCGATGTGGGCGCGGACGATGCCCAACGCGCGGTCGAGGCGTTCGACGGCGGTGCCCGCCACCGCCAGGTACGACACGCGAGGCCCGCGGCCCTCTGGCGCGTCGGTGAAGTGGCGGTCGTCGGGGGTGAACAGCACGAACCAGCGCAGCGGGACTCCCCAGCCCGACTCGAGGATGTGAGGCGGTCGCTCGAGTCCGTCCACGGTCCGCAGCGCCGCGGTCGCCTGGGCTTCGGGCACGAACGCGTCCGCCACCTGGTCCGGCACTCCCTCGCGGAACGCGACCAGCGCGACCGCGTGCCGTTCGGCGAGCTCGATGGGGCAGATGAGGATGCGCTCGCCGGCGCGGCGCACCAGCGCGGACTGAGCCGACCGCGGCGCCAGGCCGGTGATGAGCCGGACCGCCGCGATGCGCGCTTCTTCGTCGAGCGCGGCGCTGAGACTGATGCCGTGGCCGTCGGCGACGTACCGCCGCCACCGCTCACGATCGTGCGACGGCATGACGTCGAGCGGCTCGAAGGCCCGGAGGTAGGCGCACGGCACCATGCTCGACTCCCCGGTCGGGGCTCACCCGGTGAACGTAGAGCAGCGACCTCCCAGTTCCGCGGCACCTACGCTCGCTCTGTGATCTTCGACCGGTTGGACGGACACGAGCAGGTGGTGTTCGGCAGCGACCCGCAGAGTGGTCTGCGTTGCATCGTCGCCATCCACTCGACCGCATTGGGCCCATCGCTCGGCGGCACACGCTTCTACCCGTACGGCTCGGAGGCGGACGCTCTCGCCGACGTGCTGCGCCTGAGTCAGGCGATGACCTACAAGTCCGCGTGTGCGGGGATCGACCACGGCGGCGGCAAGGCAGTGATCATCGGCGACCCGCACACCGACAAGTCAGAGCCGTTGCTGCACGCGTACGGGCGGCTGCTCGCGGGACTCGGTGGGCGCTACGTCACCGCGTGCGACGTGGGCACGTACCCCGCCGACATGGAGGTGATCGGCCGCGAGTGCCGGTGGGTCACCGGCAAGGAGCGGATCCATGGCGGCGCGGGTGACTCGGGAGTCATGACCGCGTACGGCGTGTTCGTTGGCATGCGCGCGGTCGCCGACCACCTGTGGGGCGAGCAGTCGCTCGCCGGGCGTCGCGTCGTCCTGCACGGTGTGGGCAAGGTCGGACGGGCGCTCGCGGGCCACCTCGCCGACGATGGCGCGGTGCTCACGGTGGCCGACGTGGACGCCGCCGCGGTCGCGGCCGTGGCCGACCGGTACGGCGCGGCGGTGTGCGACCCGGCCGACGTGCCGGACGTCGACGCCGACATCCTGTCGCCCAACGCGCTCGGCGGGTTGCTCGACACGGACACGATCCCCCGGCTCCGCGTCCGTGCGGTCTGCGGCGGCGCCAACAACCAGCTGGCGACCGCCACCGACGGCGACCGGCTGCGCGACCGGGGCATCCTG
>Ga0136631_10000381_pt1 | contig 13755 bp, 11 predicted proteins | sample AntDrymUQ6012206_2_FD_104655 | JGI IMG/M metagenome (GOLD analysis project Ga0136631, IMG submission 104655) | Polar desert sand microbial communities from Dry Valleys, Antarctica - metaG UQ601 (22.06) | ecosystem: Environmental > Terrestrial > Soil > Desert | place: Antarctica: Dry Valley... | reverse complement strand
GGCCGGTTCGGGTGCGGCGGGCGGGGGAGCGGCAGGCGGGGGAGCGGCCGGTGGCGTGGTCGCTTCCGGCCGGGGTCCGCGCCGCCGGAACAGGCGGCTCGCCCCCCAGATGGCGAGGCCGAGCACGACGACGGGGATGGACCACCCGACCACCACGATCATCCCTGCGATCACGGCCACCGCCCCGTCGGCGGCCCGTCGGAAGGCGTGGGCCAGGCCCTTGTCGTCATCGTCGTCGACCGGCAACGGCTCGAAGCCGGCGCCCGGCTCGAACAGCGACACCTGGAGCGTCGACAGGGACGCCGCCTGCTCCAGGTTCTGCTTCTGGGCGGTGAGCTGCTCGACCTGCTGGCGCACGTCGAACAGCGACGTCTGCACCTGCAGCACCTCGCCGACTGTGGTGGCCCGGCCCAGCAGCCCCCGGAGGGCTTCCTCCTGGGCCGCGAGGCTCTTGAGACGGGCGTCGTAGTCGACCAACTGGCCGCTCACGTCCTCGCCCCGCAGGGCCTGGTACTCGACCTTGCCCAGGGCAGCCAGGTCGCGGCGGGCGGCGTCGAAGCGGTCGGACGGCACCCGGACGGTGAGCTCGCCCGACCGGGCCTTGCCGACCGACGAGGTGGAAGAGCCGGCCACGAACCCTCCGTGGGCGGAGGCGATGGACGCCACCCGGTCGAAGGCGACGCCGAAGCCGCCCTTGCCCACGTCGACCCGCAGCTCCCCGGTACGGACGATCCTGGGCGACCCGGCCACGGGCGTAGCGCCCGGTGTGGTGGGCGGCACCGGATCGATCTGCTTGAGGTCGGCCTCATCGCCCGCGATCCCCGCCCGCGGGCTGCTGGCCGTGGCGGATCCGCTGTTGGCGGCCGAATCCGAGATTCCTGCCCCGCGCCCGTCGTAGCCTTCGGTCGGCTGGGCGGACGACACCGCCTGGCCGTCGTCGGAGCTCAGCCCCCCGAGGACGGCGACCAGCGCACCCGCCACGACCAGCGCCAGGACGCCGAGCACCACGAGCCGCCCCCGGCCTTCACCGATCCGAACCCGTCCCATGCCAGTCCCTCCTCGTCCTGCCCGACCGATGCTGATGGATGGACGAGCCTGATCGCCGAGAAGTTCCAGCCGGCGCCCGCGGGGGCGACGGTAGACTCCGCGTCCCATGTCCAAGTGGTTGGTCGAGCGCAGACTTTCTGAATCGGCCGAGCGGCTGAAGCGGTTGCGGGCCGAGATCCAGGTGGCCGACGAGCAGCTGCGGTCGCTCGCCGACGTCGCCGACGACACCCGTCTGCGGGCGCTCGTGTCGGAGACCCCGTTGGCCGAGCAGGAACACCGGGAGGCACAGCGCCACGCCGACGCCATGGCCCGCCACCGATCCGAGCTCGACGCCGAGGTCCGCCTGCTCCAGCAGTCCCAGGATGACCTGCTCGACCGCCTGGCCCGCGAGCTCGACTGAGGTGGCGACCCGCATCGTCATCGCCGAGGACGAGGCCCTGATCCGCCTCGACCTCCAGGAGACCCTCGAGGAGGAGGGCTACGAGGTCGTGGGCGCGGTCGGCCGGGGCGACGAGGCCGTCGCCCTGGTCAAGGAGCTGAGTCCCGACCTGGCCATCCTCGACATCAAGATGCCGGGCATGGACGGCATCGCCGCGGCCAAGGAGATCGTGTCCGCCCGGCGGGCGGCGGTGCTCATCCTCACCGCCTTCAGCCAGCGCGACCTGGTGGAGAAGGCCACCACCGCCGGCGCCGTCGGCTACCTGGTCAAGCCCTTCCAGAAGAGCGAGTTGATCCCCGCCATCGAGGTGGCCATCGCCCGCTTCAAGGAGCTGCGGGCCCTCGAGGACGAGGTCCACAGCCTTGAGGACCAGCTCGTCACCCGGCGCCTGGTCGATCGGGCCAAGGGCCTGCTCATGGACCGCGACAAGCTCTCCGAGGGTGACGCCTTCTCCTTCATCCAGCAGACTGCCATGCGCCAGCGGGCCAAGATGCGGGTCGTCGCCCAGCAGATCGTCGACGGAAAGCTGACACCCCCGCCCCCTTGACCGGTTTTCAGTCGATGGCGGCGCCGGCGGACTTGACCGCGTGGCCGCCGAAGCCGTGGCGCAGGAGGGCCAGCACCTTCATGGCCGGCGAGTCGTCCTGGCGAGACGTGAACCGGGCGAAGAGCGAGGCGGACAGCACGTTGGCGGGCACGCCCAGCCGCACCGCCTCCTCGATCGTCCACCGGCCCTCACCCGAGTCGTCGACGTAGCCCCGGACCCGCTCCAGCTTGGGGTCCTCGGCCAGCCCGGCGGCCAGCAGCTCGAGCAGCCAGCTGCGGATGACGCTCCCGTGGCCCCAGGCGTCGACCACCGCGGTGGTGTTGATCCCCAGCTCGCTGGCACCCAGCAGCTCGAAACCCTCGGCGTAGGCCTGCATCATCCCGTACTCGATGCCGTTGTGGACCATCTTGGTGAAGTGACCCGCCCCCACCGGCCCGCAGTGCACGAAGCCGCCCTCGGGGGCCAGGGCATCGAAGATCGGCTGCATGGTGGCGACCTTCTCCGCCTCGCCCCCGACCATGAGGCAGAAGCCCTCCTGGAGGCCCCAGATACCGCCGCTGACACCGGCGTCGATGAAGAAGACACCCCGCTCGGCGAGGAGCTGGCCCCGCCGGATGGAGTCGCGGTAGTTGGAGTTGCCCCCGTCGACCACCAGGTCGCCCGCCGCCAGCAGCCCGGCCAGCTCGACCACGGTGGCCTCGGCGGGCTTCCCCGACGGCACCATCACCCACACGGCGCGCGGCGGCTCGAGGGCGGCCACCAGGTCGGTGGCCGACGCCACGTCGCGGCGGTCGGGGGAGAAGTCGAAGCCCACCACCTCGTGGCCCCGTTCCCGCAGGCGCCCGGTCATGCCCCACCCCATCCGCCCCAGCCCGATCATGCCCAGCCTCATTGCCGTGCCTCCTCGTCCCTGGCTAGCCCCGAGGCTACGTCCCCGACCGCCGTTGCCTTTTCGGGGGGAGCTCGGGGGGCGGAGCCCCCCGAGCGCAGCCCCCCGAGCGCCTAGACCTTGGCGACGAAGAGCTGGCTGGCCAGGACCGGTCCGAGGGCGATGGTGCCCTCGTCGAGCGCCAGGGTGAGGGTTCCGTCGGGGGCCTTCGACCGGACCTCGGCGCCGGTGCCGGGCACGAAGCCGTGGTCGTCGAGGTAGACGAGGGCCTCCATGTCGACCTCGACCTGCTCGGTGACCCGCTCCAGGCGGATGCGGTCGCCGGGCTCGGAGTCGGCCAGCGCCGAGAGCTGGCGGGCCGGTCCGCCGGCCCCGGGAATGGGGTTGCCGTGGGGGCAGGTGGCGGGGTTGCCGAGCAGCACCACCAGCCGCTCCTCGACCTCGTCGGAGATGACGTGCTCCCACCGGCACGCCTCCTCGTGGGTCTTGTGCCACGGGATGCCGATGACGTCGGTGAGCAGCCTCTCGGCCAGCCGGTGCTTGCGGACCACGCTCACCGCCCGGACCCGGCCCTTGTCGGTGAGGCTGAGCGATCGGCCGTCGAGGGCGACGTAGCCGTCGGTGCGCAGGCGGCGGACCATCTCCGAGACCGACGGGGCGGAGTGCCCGAGGTGCTCGGCCAGGCGGGCCTGGATGACCTGCACCCCCTCCTCCTCCAGCTCCCAGATCGCCTCCAGGTACTCCTCGAGCGGGGGGTGGAAGCCGTCGCCCATGGGCGCCCATCGTACTCACCCATGCTCGTTGTCGGTCAGGTGTGCTGCTCGGCCGCGGCCCGAGCGAACTGCAGGGCGCGGATCAGGCCAGCCGTCGTCCACGGGCCACCGGGCCACCACCGTCCGGGCCACCACGGAGCCCGCAGGTCGGCCGTAGCATCCGGAGATCGCCAAGGTCCTCCTCCTCGACGGCAACTCGATGGCTTACCGGGCCTTCTTCGCCCTGCCCACCGACCTGGCCACCGCCTCCGGCCAGGTGACGAACGCGGTCTACGGGTTCACGTCGATGCTCATCAACCTGTTCAGAGACCAGCACCCCGACGGCATCGCGGTGGCCTTCGACCTCCCCGCCCGCACTTTCCGCCACGACCTCGTCGACGACTACAAGGCGGGCCGGGCCGCCGCCCCCGACATCCTCCGCCAGCAGATGGGCCTCGTGCGCCAGGTGGTGGAGACGCTCAAGATCCCCATCGTGGAGGTCGCCGGCTACGAGGCCGACGATGTCCTCGCCACCCTGGCCACCCAGGCCCGCGACCGGGGCGACGACGCGATGATCGTCAGCGGCGACCGCGATGTCTACCAACTGGTCGAGGACCCCCACGTCAAGGTCCTCTACGTCCGCCGGGGCGTGAGCGACTACGCCCTCTACGACGAGGCCGGCATCCTCGAGCGCACCGGTGTCACCCCGGCCATGTACCCCCAGTACGCGGCGCTGCGGGGGGACCCGTCCGACAACCTCCCGGGCGTGCCCGGGGTGGGGGAGAAGACGGCGGCCAAGCTGCTCAACACCTACGGCGACCTCGACGGGGTGTTCGCCAACGTCGACAAGTGCACGCCCAAGCTGCGGGAGAACCTGATCGCCCACGAGCCGGTGGTGCGCCGCAACGCCACCGCCACGCCCCTGGTGCGCGCCGTTCCCCTCGATGCCGACGTGAGCGATCTCCGCATGGGCCCGTTCGACGCCGCCGCGGTGCGCGACCTGTTCAACTTCCTCGAGTTCACGACGTTGCATCCCCGCCTGATGGAGGCCATCGGCACCGCCGAGGCGGTGGCCGCGGCGGCGGCGACGGCCCAGGCCGAGCGACGGCCGCTCGATGTCGACGTCGCCCGGGCCCGGACCGTCGACGAGGCCGTGGCCGCCCTGCAGAGCCCGGGGCCGATAAGCGTCAGCGCCTACTGGCCCGGGCCGGAGGGCCGCAGCCCGCCGGACGGGCTGGCCGTCGCGTCCCACGGCAGCGACGGGCACGCGACGTGGATCCCGGGCGACCTGCTCGACGAGCCGGCGGTGCGCGACGAGCTCCGGGCCGTGCCCTTCCGGGCCCACAACGCCAAGGCCCTGCTGCGGGGCATCGAGCTCGACCTCCGGGGCCTCGACATCGACACCGCCATCGCCGCTTACCTCATCGACCCGGCGGAGTCGCAGTACCTCCTCGACGACCTGGCCGCCCGCTTCCTGGGGCTCGAGGTGCGCTCATCCAACGCCCCCCCGCCCGGCCAGCTCGACCTGTCGGGCACCGCCGTCGACCCGGCCGAGGAGGCGGGGCGGCGGGCGGTGGCGGTCGGCCTCCTCGTCCCCGCCCTGGCCCAGTCGCTCGAAGCCCGGGGCCTGCGTCCGCTCTATGACGACGTGGAGCGGCCCCTCGTACGGGTGCTGGCCCGCATGGAGGCGGCTGGCGTGCGGGTCGACGTCGACCTGCTGCGCAGCATCTACGACGGCCTGGTGGCGGAGGGGGCCCGCCTGGAGGAGGAGATCCAGGAGATCGCGGGCGAGCGTTTCCTGGTGAACTCCACCCTGCAGCTGCGAAGGGTGCTCTTCGACACCCTCGGCCTGCAACCCCAGAAGAAGACCAAGACCGGGTTCTCCACCGACGCCGCATCCCTGGAGAAGCTGCGGGGCCTGCACCCCATCGTCGAGCCCCTGCTCCGCTACCGGGAGGTGGAGAAGCTCCGCTCCACCTACGGCGAGAGCCTGCTGGCCGAGGTCGCGCCCGACGGGCGCATCCACGCCACCTTCAACCAGACCGTGGCCCGCACCGGCCGCCTGAGCTCCGACCGCCCCAACCTCCACAACATCCCCATCCGCACGGAGGAGGGCCGCCGAATCCGCCAGGCGTTCCTGCCCGCCGAGGGCTGCCGGTTCCTGGTGGCCGACTACAACCAGATCGAGCTGCGGGTGATCGCTCACCTGGCCCAGGACCCGGGCCTCATCGAGGCCTTCGCCACCGGCCAGGACATCCACCAGGCCACCGCCGCCCGGCTGTTCACGGTCGACCCCGACGCGGTCACGACGGCGCAGCGGTCGAAGGCCAAGATGGTCTCCTACGGGCTGGCCTACGGCATGGAGTCGTTCGGCCTGGGCCAGCGGCTGGGCATCCCCACCGAGGAGGCCGCCCTCATCCTGGGCGCCTACTTCGAAGCCTTCCCCAGCGTGCGGGCCTACATGGAGCAGACCGTGGTCGAGGCCCGCGACCGGGGCTACACCGAGACTCTGTTCGGACGGCGCCGCCAGATCCCCGAGCTCCAGTCGCAGAACTACCGCCTGCGCCAGGCGGGCGAGCGCCAGGCCATGAACGCCGGCATCCAGGGCCTGGCCGCCGACATCTTCAAGGTCGCCCTGGTCCGCCTCGACCAGGCCCTCGAGGAGCACGGCCTGGCCGCCCGCCTGGTGCTGCAGGTCCACGACGAGGTCATCCTCGAGGTCCCGCCGGCGGAGGAGGACGAGGCCGCGGCCGTCACCCTCGAAGCCATGCGCGGCGCGTGCGAGCTGAGCGTTCCCCTCGAGGTCAACCTGGCCTGGGGCGGCACCTGGGCCACGGCCAAGGGGTGATGAGATAACGTGAAAGGGTATCGCTTCCCCTTCGATCTCATGCATCCGTAGGGACGTGATTCAGCCCCCGCCGGCCCGAAACACGTCCCTACGGGAGCGCCAAACACGGAGGACGCGGTGCGGAGGGTGTTCACGACCCACGAGGCCCTCGCCGATGGCTTGACCCTCAGCGCGTTGAAATGGGGCGAGGCGTCCGGCCGCTGGCGGCGGGCACGCAAAGGTGTGTACGTGGAAGGGCCCGACGACCCCACCGCACTCGATCATGCAGTGGCCGAGGTCGTCGCCAGGAAGGGGGTGGCCTCGGGCGCATTGGCCGGTGTCCTGCACGGGCTCGACGGGGTGACCCTCGACGGACGAGCGGTTCGGCGCCGATCCGTTAAGCCACAGCCGGTGGTCCTTCTCCAGGGCCTGCCCTGCACGGACGGGCTGCAGACCATGGTCGACCTGGCGGCCGATCTCGACGATCTCGTATGGGAACAGGCGCTCGAGTCGGCGCTGCGCAAGCGGCTGCTGACTGTGGCCGCCCTTGACGACGCCCTGCCCGCCCTGGGCCGAGCCCGAGTGCCGGGCACAGCCCGCGTGCGCCGGGTACTGGCCCTTCGCCCGGCCGGGGCGGCTCCCACCGGCAGCCTGCTGGAGACTCTCATGGTCCAGTTGGCCCGGACGGTTCCAGGCCTTCCGCCGGCGGTGCGCCAATTGCGCGTCGGGCCCTACTTCCTCGACCAGTCGTGGCCCGACATCGGGCTGTTCCTCGAGCTCGACGGCCAACAGCACCTCGGGCAACCGGTTTACGACGCTCGGCGGGAGACCGCCATCGTTGCCGCCACCGGCTGGCTGTGTGGCCGCTTCACGTGGAAGGAGGTCGTCCGGGTCCCGGTGTCGACCGCCCGCCGGTTGGGCCAGATCGTCGAGCAGGCCAACCGCCGTCCGATTCCGGACGATTTCCGTTTCATGCATCCGTAGGGCCGTGAACCGTCCCGACGGCGGCGGATCCACGTCCCTACGGCTGATCGAAATGGTCCGGACGCTCAGTCCACGGGCGGAGCGCCGCTCACGGCGGGAGCCTTCTCGCTCGACCGGATGACGAGGAACGTCCCGAGGGCGATGACCACGGCGGCGGGGACGGCGGCCGCCGGAGGCCTCTGGCCGAGGAACACGGCGGCCAGGATGGCGGCGCCCACGATCTCGAACAGCAGCGCCACCGACACGATCGTGGGGCTCACCGTCCTGAGCACCAGGTTGAAGATCGAATGGCCGAGGATCTGGGCAAGGAGGGCCAGCGCCGCCAACCGCATCCACGTCGACCCGGCATAGCCGCCCAGCCGTTGACCGGACACGAGGCACACGACCAGCAGGACCGCCGCCGCCACCGGGTAGCACACCGCGGTGTAGGCGGTGGTGGTCACGGTGCGCCGCACCTCGGCCCCCACTACCCGGTACGACGCGGCCAGCGCGCCGCCGATCAGGGCCAGCGCGTCGCCCGCCAGGGCCCGGCTCGACACCGTCACGTCGACGCCCGACAGCAGCAGCGCCCCGGCGATGGCCAGGCCCACGCCGAGCCAGGCCTGGCCGCCCATGCGCTCGCCCCGGACGTGGAGGATCAGCGCCGCCCACGCCGGCTGCATGGCCACCAGCGCCACGGCCGACGCGACCGTCGTCAGCGACACGGCAGGGATGAAGCACCCGAAATGGCCGGCCAGGAGAACCCCGGCCAGCACCGACAGCCGCTTGCTCCGACGCGACATGGCCACCTCCGCCCGCCGCAGCCCGGCGCCCGTTCCCAGGGCGAACGGCACCACCACCCCCGACGCCATCGCCATCCGCCAGAAGGCGATGGCCAGCGACGGCGCGACCGTGGCCTTGATGAGGGGTGCCGCGGTCGACGTCCCCAGCACGCCCAGCACCAGTAGCAGGGCGCTGCCGGCCGGCGGCCGGCGCAGCGAGGTGGTCGGGGGCTCGTTCATCCCGACGAACCTACGGCGAGCGGACCCGTCGTCCCGCCGCCTTCCGCCCCGACGAGGGCTACCATGATCTGACCGGGCCGTGCCGCGCCTGGTGACGCCTCGGCGCCCTCACCCAACTCCCCGACAAAGGCCCATCCCGACCCATGTCCGACCAGACCCCCGCCTCCGCGACCGCCCCCCCTTCTTCGATCGGTATCGACGTTCCCGCCGACGATCTGCCGGAACACATACTCACCTCCCTCGTCGGCGACGACGAGGGCATCTCGTTCGAGGACGCCATCGCCGGCACCATCGTCGAGTTCGACGACGGCGACATCGTCACCGGAACGGTCGTCAAGGTCGACAAGGACGAGGTTCTGCTCGACATCGGCTACAAGTCCGAGGGCGTCATCCCGGCCCGTGAGCTGTCCATCCGCCACGACGTCGACCCCAGCGAGATCGTCTCCCTCGGCGAGGAGATCGAGGCCCTTGTCCTCCAGAAAGAGGACAAGGAAGGCCGGCTCATCCTGTCCAAGAAGCGCGCTCAGTACGAGCGGGCCTGGGGCACGATCGAGCGGATCAAGGAGCAGAACGGCGTCGTCAGCGGCCCCGTCATCGAAGTGGTCAAGGGCGGCCTGATCCTCGACATCGGCCTGCGCGGCTTCCTGCCCGCATCCCTGGTGGAGCTGCGCCGGGTCCGCGACCTGCTCCCGTACGTCGGGCGCACCCTCGAGGCCAAGATCATCGAGCTCGACAAGCACCGCAACAACGTGGTGCTGAGCCGACGGGCGTGGCTGGAGGAGACGCAGAAGGAGCAGCGCGAGGAGTTCCTCGACAACCTGAAGCCGGGCGAGATCCGCAAGGGCGTCGTGTCGTCGGTCGTCAACTTCGGCGCTTTCGTCGACCTGGGCGGGATGGACGGGCTCGTCCACGTGTCCGAGCTGTCGTGGAAGCACGTCGACCACCCCGCCTCGGTCGTGGCCGTGGGCGACGAGATCGAGGTCCAGGTGCTCGAGGTCGACCTCGAGCGGGAGCGCATCAGCCTGTCGCTCAAGGCCACCCAGCAGGACCCGTGGCAAGAGTTCGCCAACAACCACCGCGTGGGCGAGCTGGTCTACGGCCGGGTCACCAAGCTGGTGCCCTTCGGCGCGTTCCTGCAGGTGGGGGAGGGCATCGAGGGCCTGGTCCACATCTCCGAGATGGCCGCCCACCACGTCGACCTACCCGAGCAGGTGGTCACCCCGGGCGAGGAGCTGTGGGTCAAGATCATCGACCTCGACCTCCAGCGGCGCCGGATCAGCCTGTCGATCAAGCAGGCGGCCGAGGGTGGCGTCGTCGCCGCCGAGTACCAGGAGGCGTTCGGCGAGCACGCCTACGACGCCGAGGGCAACTACATCGGCGAGTACGCGGCGGTCGACTTCACGCCCGAGACCGAGGCCCAGGCGGCCTGGGCCGACTATGTGGTCGAGGTCGGGGCGGGTGAGGTGGCGCCCACCGCGGCCGCCACCGGCCCCGCGCCCGTGGCCCCGGCCGGTGACGCGCCGGCGGCCGCCGGCGCTCCCACCGGCGGCGACGAACCCACCGACACCGACCCGCCCGTCTCCTAGAGGCTCCACCGGTCCCCGGGGGTGCCTCCCGGAGGAGGACATTGAGCGAGGGCCGAACCCCCACCGGCGTGCGCGCCTCACGCCAGATCCCAGGCCGGTTCCGCTCACCGCGCCTCGAGTCGCTCTTCATCGCCACCTTCGTGCTCTTCGGGTTCCGGGTCGGGATCCGCCCGATCGGCGACAACTCGATGTTCACCCACCTCCGCACCGGGATCGACATGGCCCGGGGGTCGGGCATCCCCCGGATGGACTCCTACTCCTTCACCGCCACCGGCCGGGAGTGGGTGGTGCAGAGCTGGCTGCCGGAGTGGACCTACGGGTGGGCCCACCGCCTGGGCGGCTTCCGGCTGGTGGTGCTCGAGCAGGCACTGCTCATCGGACTGCTCGTGTGGCTGGTCATGCGCCTGGTGAAGGCGGGGTCGCCGTTGCGCACGGCGTTCGGCGGTCTGATCGTGGTCGGCCTCGGGTTCCCGTTCTGGTCGCCCCGGCCGTTGCTCTTCGGGGCCGTCTGCATGGCCCTCACCATCACCATCGTCGAGGGCAGGCGGTCGCACTGGCTGCTCATCCCCGTCGTCTGGCTGTGGGTCAACAGCCATGGATCGTTCCCCCTCGGCCTGGTCTGGCTGGGCGCCAGGGCGGTGGGGGAGGCCTTCGACTGGCGGGCCTGGCCCCGCGACGCCATGCGGTACGTGGGCGGGTTCGCGGTGGGACTGGTCGTGGCCGTCGTCAACCCCCTCGGGGCCAAGCTGCTGGCCTTCCCCTTCACCCTCGGCGACAAGCGGGAGGCGTTCGAGCGGATCGTCGAGTGGATGTCGCCCAACTTCCAGAACCCGCCCGCCCTGATGTTCCTGGTGCTGGCGTTGCTGCTCCTCGTCCGGGCCCGGTTGAGCTGGCGCGACGTCGTGCCGGTGGTGGCGTTCGTGGCCGCCGGGCTGCTGGCCATGCGCAACCTGCCCATCGCGGCCGTGGTCCTGGCTCCTGTGCTCGGCCGGGTGCTCAAGCGTCCCGACTCGTTGGCCCCGTTTCCCCCCGCGCCGGCCAGCCGGGAGCGGATCAACCGGGTGTTCGCGCTCGCCATCGTCGCCGCCTTCGTCGTGTTCGGACTGTCGATCAGGACCACCGACCCCATCACCGAGTCCGGCTACCCGGTGGAGGCCACGACCTTCATGGAGAAGGCGGGCCTGCTGACTCCGGCCCATCGGGTGGCGCACCTCGACTTCGTCGGCAACTACCTCGAGTTGCGCTACGGCCGCCGGGTCAAGGTGTTCATCGACGACCGGTACGACATGTACCCGCTGGACCTGTCCCGCGACTACCGCCGCCTGCTCAACGGGTACCCCCAATGGCAGGCGATCCTCGAGACCCGCCGGATCGACGTCGTCATCTGGGACAGTGAGCTGCCGCTGACATCGCTGCTGAAGGCGAGCGGGCAGTGGCTGGAGGTCTACGCCAAAGGCGACTGGGTCGTGCTCCGCCGGCTGTGATCACCCTTCCGGCGGCGGAGCACGATCCACGGCCTGCTCCTAGACTTCGGCGGTGAACCGGGCCGTCATCATCGGGGACCTGCTTCGCGGGGCGTCGCTCACCCCGCCCGACCTGCTGGCGGCCGACGTCGCCAACGCCCTGCACGACGCCGGCGGCAACCACCTCGTGCTGTACGTCGTCGACTACGAGCAGGAGACGCTCCAGCCGGTGGCCCTGGCCAGCGACCTGCTCGTCGAACGCCCCAAGGGCGTGCGCATCGAGGGCACCATGGCCGGGCGGTCGTTCCAGACCCAGCGGGTGCTGTCGGCACAGACGGAGCACGGCTGGCGGGTGTGGTCCCCGGTGCGGGAACGGGCGGAACGGATCGGCGTGCTCGAACTGGGCTTCCCCACGGTCGACGACGAGCTTCTGGGCCTCTGCGACGACCTGGGCCTGCTGGTCGGCCACCTCACCCACACCGCCGGGCGCTACACCGACCTCATCGAGCTGCGCCGCCGCCGGCGGCCGATGAACCTGGCGGCCGAGATGCAGTGGGACCTGCTGCCCCCACTGTCGTTCACGTCCCCCGACGTCGCCATCGCCGGGCTCCTGGAGCCGGCGTACTTCGTCGCCGGCGACGCCTTCGACTACTCCCTCAACGGCGACGTGCTCGGCTTCGCCATCATCGACGCCATGGGCCACGGGGTGAACTCCACCCTGGCCAGCACGCTCGCCCTCGGCGCCTTCCGCTACGGGAGGCGCCGCAACCTCGACCTCCCGGTCATCGCCGAGCACATCGACGACGCCGTGGCCGAGCAGTTCCAAGGTGAGAGCTTCGTCACCGGCCACCTGGCCCGGCTCGACGTGGCCACCGGCGACCTGCGCTGGATCAATGCCGGCCACCCGCCTCCGCTGCTGGTGCGAGGGGCGACGGTCGTGTCGGAGCTGGCGTGCGAGCCGTGCTTCCCGTTCGGCCTGGGCATCGCGATCACCGAGGTCGGCCACTGCCGCCTCCAGCCCGGCGACCGGGTGCTGTTCTACTCGGACGGAGTCATCGAGGCCCGGCCCGCCTCGGGCGAGCAGTTCGGGATCGAGCGCCTCGTCAGCGAGGTCGAGCAGTTCATCGGAGCCGGCATCCTGCCCGCCGAGACGCTGCGGCGGCTGGCGGCCCGGCTCCGCCAGCACCGGGGCGGGGAGCTGGAGGACGACGCCACCCTGGTGTTCATGGAGTGGCAGCCGGGTCGCTGAGGGCGCTCAGGATCCCGTCTGATCCTCCGCGTCCCGGGGGGCGAGGAGGCGCCCGAGCGGACCGTCACCGATGATGTCGAGCTGCTTGACCAGGTGGACCACCGTACCGACCTCGGGCCGGGACTCGAAGCGCACCCCGTCCACGAGGGCCGACAGCAGCGCCAGCCCCCGTCCCTGCTCGGCCGAGCCCGGCGCCATGCCCCTCGTCAGCACCGACGAGTCGATGCCTCGTCCGGCGTCGACCACGCTGATCTCACAGACCTGGTCGGTGACGACCAGGTGCACCTCGTACTCGTCGTCGACGCCGGAGTGCTTCACCACGTTGGTGCACGCCTCGGTGAGGGCGAGGGCCACGTCGTCGATGGCGGTCGGGACCACCCCCAGCTCGCCGAGGGCGCACACGGCGATGTGACGGATGACCGGCAGGGTCAGCGTGTCGCGGGGGAGACAGATCCCCAGGTCGATCCTCACCGGCCGCCGCCATGTGGTCGGGACCGGGGCCTGTGTATGCCGGGCCCGTCGGTCGGGGGTTCCATGGCGAGCGCGAAGCGCGCTGGGTCGCGGAGGCCCATGGCCCCTCCCTACCCGGCGTGGCGAAGCCCTACCCGCCCGAAAGGCCGCCGGGGACCGGCCGGAAATGGCAAGAGGAGCGGGGCCCGAAGGCTTCCGCTCCTCTTGCGCTGACCGGGGGGGTCAGGTCTGTGTGTCGGTGCTCAGTTGCCGGCGGCGGCGATCGACTGGCCGACCGTCGAGAACTTCGACTTCGCCTGGCCACCAAGGGTGGTGAGGGCGACGATGCACACGACCGCGATGAGCGCCAGGAGGAGGGCGTACTCCACCAGGGCCGCACCCCGCTCGCCGCGGCCGAAGCGGGCACGCAGGTAGGGGGCGCAGTTCTTCTGCCAGTAAGCGATGAGGTCCACGGGATCTTCCTTCTTGGGCTCGGGCACGCAGGGTGCTGGAACTCGACT
>Ga0136631_10000380_pt1 | contig 13772 bp, 9 predicted proteins | sample AntDrymUQ6012206_2_FD_104655 | JGI IMG/M metagenome (GOLD analysis project Ga0136631, IMG submission 104655) | Polar desert sand microbial communities from Dry Valleys, Antarctica - metaG UQ601 (22.06) | ecosystem: Environmental > Terrestrial > Soil > Desert | place: Antarctica: Dry Valley... | reverse complement strand
TCCTGGAGCGGAAAGGTGACGTAGACGGAATTGGTGGTGATGTTCTCGTAGCCGAGCGCAAGCTCATGGCTCGACAGCACGGTGCCGCAGCGTGGACAGTATGGCAGCACCCGGTGGCCCCGGTACAGCAGCTCGCGCTGGTGCAGCCGCTGCAGCAGCCACCACACGCTCTCGATGTAGTCGTTGCTGAGGGTGACATACGGGTGCTCGTAGTCCAGCCAGTAGCCGATCCGGTCGGACAGATTCTCCCACTCCGCCTGATACTTGAAGACACTCTTCCGGGCGCGCGCGTTGAACTCCTCCACCCCGAACCGCTCGATGTCTTTCTTGCCGGTGAGCTTGAGCTCCTTCTCCACTTCGATCTCGACCGGCAGACCGTGCGTATCCCAGCCGGCGATCCTGGTAACCGACTCCCCCTGCATCGAGTGGAACCGGCACACCAGATCCTTGATCGTGCGCGAGAAGACGTGATGGATGCCCGGGCGGCCGTTCGCGGTGGGCGGCCCCTCGTAGAAGACAAAGGGGCGCCCGCTGCTCCGCGCCTCCATCGTCTGTCGGAAGAGACCCTCGGACTTCCATTGCTCGAGCTGGCGCTGCTCGAGCTCGTTGGGAGTCAGATCGGGCCAGGCCGGGAACGGCATCAGGGAAGGCGCTCCACCAGCGCGCGAATGAGACGGGTCAGCGAGGGTTCGGCCCGACCGGCGGTGGCGATAATACGGCCGATGTCGGCCAGCTCCAGCGCATCCGGCAGGCACTGATCAGTGATGATCGAGATACCCAGCGCTCTCATGCCGGCATGGTTGGCTACGATCACCTCGGGGACGGTCGACATTCCGACCACGTCGGCACCCATCGCACGCAGCATGCGGTATTCAGCCCGGGTCTCCAGACTCGGGCCCGGCACGGCGACATACACTCCTTCTCGCAGTAAGATGCCGAGCTCGAGGGCCGCGGCCCTCGCCAGCGCCCGAAGCCCGGGATCGTAAGGGGCGGACATGTCGGGGAACCTGGGTCCCAGCCGGTCGTCATTGGACCCGACCAACGGATTGTCGCCGAGCAGGTTGATATGATCGCTGAGGAGCACCAGGTCGCCGGGGGCCCAGAGCGGGTTCATGCCCCCGCAGGCGTTGGAGACCACCAGAGTCCTGGCGCCCAGTGCGTGGAGCACTCGCACTGGAAAGGTGACCTCGGCCAGACCATAACCCTCGTACCGGTGGAAGCGGCCCTGCATCGCCACAACCGGGCACTTCCCCAGCCGGCCAAGCAGGAGCCGGCCGGCATGAGTCTCGACCGTGGACAGAGGAAATCCCGGAATTTCCTCGTAGGGAATCGAGGATTCCACATCGATCTGCTCGGCGAGCCCGCCGAGACCGGTTCCCAGGATGATGCCGACGCCAGGGGCGACGGAGGTGCGCTTCCGGATCACTCCGGCAGCAGTTGCGACGCGGTCGAACAGGGGTGGTGCCGCCGTCACGACTGCTCACCAGTGGCGGCACGACCTCGAGGCTCCGTCACCTCGGGGCCGGTGCGGCGCTGCATACCATCTACCTCGCCCAGATGTCGCTCCAGCAGGGTCCGGAAGCTCGAGACATAGGTGGTGAACTGACGTGCGGCGCCGTCGGCCCGCTCGCGTACTATGGCCTCCTCCTGGCGAGCTCGCTCGAGGATTCGCTCCGCCTCCATCTTGGCCTCACGCAGCACCAGCTCGGCTTCGCGCTCGGCCTGTGCCTTGCTATCCACCCTGAGCTGTTGGGCTGCCACGAGAGCCTCGTTCATCGCCCGCTCCCGGTCGCGGAACGAACGCAGCTGCTCCTGCACGCTCCGGAGCCGCTCTTCATGCTGGGCGCGGTCCCGCAGCAGGCGCTCCAGCTCCTCCGAGATGGCGAGCTTGAACTCGTTCACCTGGTTCCGGTCGTAGCCGCGGAGCGCCCGGGTGAACTCCTGCGACCGCACATCGAGCGGAGTCAGGTGAAAAGAATGATCGTCGCTCATGTGTCCCGCGCCCCAAACAGGACGGTGCCCAGCCTGATCATTGTTGCGCCCTCCTCCACGGCAGTGGCGTAATCTCCCGACATCCCCATCGACAACTCAGGCAGCCGATGTCCCGACCGCTCGGCCGCCTCACGCAGCTCCCGAAGCAGACGAAACGAGCGCCGCTGCTCCGCCTGGTCCTCGGTCAGCGCACTCATGGTCATGAGGCCCTGAACCTCGAGCCGCTGCAAGGCCTGCAACTGATCCAGCAGCGCGGGGAGTGATTCGGGGGAGACGCCTCCCTTCTGCGGCTCGGCCGAGCAGTTCACCTGCACCAGCACCCGCTGCCGGTTGCTGTCGGTCGATCGGCGGTCAAGCTCAGCCGCGAGATCGAGCCGATCGACAGAATGAATGACACCGAAGCGCCCCACAGCATTCCGCGCCTTATTGCGTTGCAGTGTGCCGATCAGGTGCCACTCGACCGACAAACCGGACAACGCTTGCTGCTTCTGGAGTGCTTCCTGGACCCGGTTCTCACCAACATCGCTGAGCCCGGCAGCAACCGCTGCCCGGACGGCTTCGACGCCATGGGTCTTGGTGACCGCGACGATACGGACCGGATGCACCCACTCGCGGGCGGCCTGGCTTCTGGCTACCGTATCGCGCACAAGGGCCAGGCGAGCCGAAAGGCCTGGGAAATCCATAACCCTCTAATTTATCGCAGGATGCTCGGTTATTGAAGCGGGCGGAATGGGCGAAAATCGGGTCATGACCTCAGCACTCGCGTCATCCCGAGCGGAGCGAGGGAGCGCCCATCGTGACGTTGGGTTTGAGATCGCTGCGATAACGTCAGCCGGGCCGATTCCTCGCTCCGCTCGGAATGACCAGCTCGGCGAGGATCTTGCCCGCCTCAATTCTTTTCGCTGTCGACCCCGCGGATCCTCAATTCGATCAGGGCGGCACGAAGAGCGGGATTGGGGGAAAGCTTGAGCGCGTAGTCCAGGGCCTTCCTCAGCTTCTCCAGTTGCCCCCGGTCGCTGAATGCGTACGCGAGCTGGACAAACGGGAAAGACAGCGTAGACGCAATGCTGGCGCTGGTGCTCTCCAGTCTGGTGACATCCCCCTCGAGCAGACCGGAGTAGCGATAGGTCTCCCGGACGAGACGTTCCGTCAGGGGAAGGTCGACCGGGGCGCCGGCAAGCCGCCGGAGATCGAGCGACGGCGACGTGGTATCAGGCTTGGCGGCCTGCAGCGAGAAGCCGAGCGCCTGTTGAATCACGTAGTCGCCGAGGCCGGCGAAGTCCCGCCCCGCGGTGATCGCCCATACGACAGGCCGTCGCCCCACGTTCTGCTGCACAACGCTGAGCGTGAGTATCTCGTTGGGAAGGAGATAGGTCCCTCTTTCCAGGGTCCGCGTGAGTGGACCCAACCTGATTTCCTGGGTCTCAGGGGCTCCGTACCCCATCAGCGCAGTGGCTATGGCCGTGTCCGACATGGTGTGCAAGGGCCAGTCGGGCGGTGGTTTCACAGCGCCACGCCACACAGCGGGAAGCGCGGCCTGGTCCACCGGGCGTACCGGCCCATCTCGCAGCTGGCGCATGTACCAGTCGGTGTTGGCCAGAGCCAGGCAGATCACCGTTACATCCTGCCGGATTCCCGCCACTTCCTGGGCCCACCAGAGCGGGAAGGTGTCGTTGTCGCCGTAGGTGAACAGAATTCCATAGGGTGGCACAGTATTCAATAGATCGTAGGCAAAGTCCGCGGCCAGGGTAGCATCGGGACCATGGCGTCTCGAGGCCGGCGACCAGTTCAGCGCCAGCGGAACTGCCGCCAGCATCAAGGTTGCCGGGGCCAGCCGCCGCAACGTTCCTGCGCGCTCGATCAGTCCTCGCGCAAGAACCACCAGCCCCATACCAGCCCAGAGCCCCCACACAATGAAGCTCACGACGAAGAAGTAATCCCGCTCCCGGACCTCGTGATGGCCGCCGGTCGGGTACAGGTCGAACCAGCGGCCAAAGCCGGGCTTGAAGTTCATGTAGACCACGAGGCCCACCCCGGTGACCATGAAGAGGGCAAAGAGCAGCCACCACGCGGAACGGTCGGCCTGTCGTTGGGCGAACGAGCCGCGGAGACCCAGCCCGACGAAGATCAGCGCGAGGGGGACCTGCAACCAGCGGATGGCCGACTTGGCCCACTGCCAGATGAAGTACTCGATGTAGTCGCCGAACTGGATGGCCAGCAGGCCGAGGGTCCGGCCCGGGTTGTCCGGTCCGTGCGGAACGGTAGGATCGTCGAGCGGGGTGCGGGGCGGATACTGCGCGCGGCGGATCACGTCGAGCAGCGCGTCAAATCGGTGCGCCAGATCGTAGACGGCCGGCGCGGCCTCGTTGATCGGCGGATTCTGGGCCGACCTGATGAAGATGTACAGATAGGGCGTTACCGCGATGCACGCAATGAAGAAACTGAGCGCGGCGAAGCTCCCGGCCCGACTCATCACCGCGTAGATGGCCGCGGCGACGAAGCACAGGCCCCCAACAAGAATCAGACCCGTGCTCCCGAGCCCGGTTCCGATGAGCAAGGCCCAGACTCCGGTGACCACAGCGAGCTGAGCCCATTCCGCTCTCGCCTGAGCCTGATGTCGCGCCGGCGTGCTTCGCAGCGTGGTCGCCACGAACATCACCACCGCTGGGCCAGCCAGAAGCGCGAGCAAGTGATTACCGATGGAGACTCCGGCCAGATACACGATCAGCAGGAGGATTCGGGGCGCACGAGTGGTCCCCCGTTCCCGCCGCCATATATGCAGGAGCCAGCTGATGGCAGCGATGGTGAACGTGGCGACGGTATAGACCTCGGTTTCGTTCGAGTTCTGCCAGTTGGTGAATGTGAAGGCACCCAGCATCGCAGCCGAGGCTGCGCCACCCAGGGACAGCAGGCGTGCCGCACGACCCTCGATGCCGCTGGTAAACAGCCGGATGGATTCGTGGGTTACGAGGAAGAACAGGCCGGCCGCGGCTGCACTCAGTATCGCGCTCAGGAGGTTGGTGCGAAGCGCGTATTCGCCGATCGGAAGCAGCATCGCCCAGACATGGGCGATCATGACGAAGAGTGGGGTCCCCGGCGGGTGCGGAATACCCAGGGTCTTTGCTGCTGCTATGAACTCACCGGCATCCCAGAAGGTGACGGTCGGAGCCAGGGTGAGGACGAATACCGCCAGCACTAGCGCCGCCACACCCAGGGCCGCGCGGTAGGGTGGGCGGGCTTGCCCTGAGTCGAGCGAACGGGAGGACCTTACCTCCGGCGGTGCGCTGACCACTACACGGTTCCGATGGCATGGGCCAGCCCGAGGGCGTCGCGCGCTCCCGCGACGTCATGGACTCGGAAGAGCCGCGCTCCCCGCTCGTACGCCAGAGCACAGGCAGTCGCCGTGACCTGGTCGCGCTGCTCCAATGGAACCCTGGTGGCCGCGCCGAGAAATCGTTTGCGTGATGGGCCAATCAGTACTGGCCGCCCCAGAGCCTGAAGGGCCGCGAGTTGGTCGAACAGGAGCAGGTTTTGCTCCGCCGTCTTCGAGAAACCGAACCCGGGATCGATCACCGTGGAGTCAGGCTGTATGCCACCCTCGGTGGCCAGCTCCATCGCCCTCCGCAGCTCAATCAGCACACCCCCCACGACGTCGTCACCGTAATCGCTGTGCCGGTAGGACGAGACTTCGAGAATGCCACCCCGCGAATGCATCAGGATGATCCCCGCCCCGGCGGCGGCCACCGTTCCGGCCATATCAGGATCCAGCCGGAGAGCGGAAACGTCGTTCACAACTGCAGCTCCGGCATCCAGGGCCGCGCGGGCAACCGCGGCCTTCACCGTGTCGATAGAGACCACGAGCTCAGGATGTCTACGTACGAGCTCCTGCACCACCGGCACCACCCGCCGGAGCTCCTCCTCCACCGGTACCTCCTCAGTGCGTCCCGGCCGGGTGGATTCTCCACCCACGTCGAGGATGGTGGCGCCGGCGGCCAGGAGAGCGTCCGCATGGTCGAGGGCAGCCTCCAGTCCGGAAAATCGGTTCCCGTCGCTGAAGCTGTCAGGAGTGACGTTGAGGATTCCAACAAGAACCGGCTGATCCAGAAACACGGATCCTCGCGCCGTCTGCCACGAGGCCGGCGCGGTGGGCGGTAAGGCTATCCCGAGGCCGACGGCGATCTGCGCGAGGTGTTCGGGGACCGTCCACGGGCGCGCCAGTGCACTCAGGCGTGACCTGCTGCCGGCAAGGATCGCCCAGTCATGCCCGGTAAGCACTTCGAGGCCCAGCCCACCTGCAAACGGGACCAGGGCCTCGAGAGCGTCCTGGTCCAGTCCGGTCAGATGAAAGGCTGAGGTGTGAATTCCCTCGGCGGCGGTGTCCGCCAGCGCTTCCTCCCAGCCATGGGAGCGGAGCGCGTCACGCACCGCCCGAGGTGAGTGAAGCGCCAGCGGCGTGACATTCACGCGCCGGCAGGTTCGGCCGGAGGCGCTCCTAGAATCGGGGCGCGAGCCGGAGCGGCGCCGGGCTTGGCCGCCTGTCCGGTCGGCGTCGTACTCGGCTCCGCCGGTGGCAAGGGGCGGGGCGGAAGCGGCTGGTTCTTCACCAGACGGTCCAGGTCCTCACGGTCGATGGTCTCCCGCTCGAGCAACGCCTGGGCTATACGATCGAGCAGTTCGCGATGTGCGCCTATGATGGTGCTGGCCCGGGCGTAGGCTTCGTCGATCAGGCGCTTGACCTCACCGTCCACCATCTGGGCGGTGCGTTCGGAGATCTCCCTTCTCTGAGCAAACTCGCGTCCGAGAAAGATCTCCTGCTCCTTGTCGCCGACGGCCAGCGGGCCGATGAGCTCACTCATACCGAACTGGGTGACCATCCGGCGTGCCAAACCGGTGGCGCGCTCGATGTCGTTCCCTGCCCCGGTGGTAATCTTGTCGGCGCCGAAGACGAGCTCCTCCGCTACACGGCCGCCGAAGAACATGGCCAGGCTGCCGATGAGCCAATCCTTGCTGTAGTTGTGTCGATCGACTTCGGGGATCGAGGCGGTGAGGCCCAACGCACGCCCCCGCGGCACGATGGTGACCTTATGAATAGGATCACTGCCCGGAATCTTGATCGCCACGATGGCGTGCCCCGCCTCATGATACGCCGTCAGGGTGCGCTCCTCTTCGGTGAGCACCAGACTTCTGCGCTCGACGCCCAGCATGACCTTATCCTTGGCGTCCTCGAAGTCCGACATGTCCACCAGGGTCTTGTTCCGCCGCGCGGCCAGTACCGCCGCCTCGTTCACCAGGTTGGCCAGATCGGCTCCAGCCATACCTGGGGTTCCCTTGGCGATCACGTCGAGCCGCACGTCGCCGGCTAGCGGGATCTTCCGGGTGTGTACCCGGAGAATACCTTCCCGCCCTCGTACGTCGGGGGCATCCACCACGATCGTTCGATCGAATCGACCGGGGCGAAGCAGCGCCGGGTCGAGCACGTCGGGCCGGTTGGTGGCCGCCACCAGGATGACGCCGTCATTGGACTCGAACCCGTCCATCTCGACCAGAAGCTGGTTGAGAGTCTGCTCCCGCTCGTCATGCCCGCCGCCGAGACCGGCGCCCCGATGCCGCCCAACGGCGTCGATCTCGTCGATGAAGATGATGCAGGGCGCGTGCGACTTGCCCTGCTCGAAAAGGTCACGCACCCGGCTTGCACCTACGCCGACGAACATTTCCACGAAGTCAGACCCGGACATCGAGAAGAAGGGCCGACCCGCTTCACCGGCCACGGCCTTGGCCAATAGTGTCTTTCCGGTTCCGGGCGGGCCCACCAGCAATGCGCCCTTCGGAAGACGGCCGCCGAGCCGGGTGAACTTTTGGGGGTCCTTCAGGAACTCGATGATCTCCTGGAGCTCTACCTTGGCTTCGTCCGCGCCGGCCACGTCGGCGAATGTGACCTTGGGAGTGTCGCCGGCGAGGAGCTTGGCTTTGGACTTCCCGAAGGCAAAGGCGCGGCTGCCGCCCGCCTGGAGCTGGCGCAGCAGGAAGAACCAAAGTCCCAGTATTACGATCCAGGGAAGCGCGGCGATGATGATCGCGGTGATGCCTCCCTTGGGCTCCTTGGCCAGGATGGGAACGTTGGAATCTTCCAGCCGCTTGAGGAACACCTCACTGTTGGCTACCGGCAGCAGCACCTGGAAGCTCTTGGCGCTGCGGGCTTCCTGGGTAACCGGGTTGCGGAAGTCTCCCTCCAGCCGCTTACCGTCGAACACCTCGACCCGGGCCACATTACCCTGGTCGAGCTGCTTGCTGAACTCGGTGTAAGAGAATTCCTGTGTCGGGTTGCGCTGCCGGCTCATCATCTGGAACAGGGCGAGCGCCAACAGGCCCACTACCAGCCAGAGAGCGAGGTTCTTGCTGAAGTTTCCCCAGTTGGTGCGAGGGGATCGAGTTGGATTTCGGTCTGCCATTTATTCCAAGTCCGCGATGAACGGGAGGTGACGAAAATTCTCGGCGTGGTCGAGCCCGTAGCCGACCAGAAAAGCCGGTGGCGCCCGAAAGCCCACGAATCGGAGCTCCGGACGCGGCTCGGACGCCAGTTGCTTGTCGAGTAGCGCGCAGATCGCGAGACTCCGCGGCTGCCGCGCCGCCAGCAGCACCATCAGGCGCTGCAGCGTCTTGCCTGTATCAATAATATCCTCAACGAGGAGGATGTGTTTGCCTTCGAGCCGGGTCTCCGGGTCATAGAGCAGGCGAACCTTGCCGCTCGACACCTTGCCATCGCCATAGGAGCTTGCCACGAGGAAATCGACCTGGATGGGTCGCTGGATCTTGCGGACGAGATCGCTGAGAAAGATAAAGCTGCCCTTGAGCAGCCCGAGGACCAGCAATTCGCCGTCGGGATAGGCCCGGGTGATCTCCTCTGCCAGCGCCTCCACCTTCGCGGCGATGGTTTGCTCGTTGAATACGATCGACTTGACCGGCCGGCCTCCGGTACGGCGCAGGACGTCAGGGGTGCTCAGCATCGACGCGCAGCGCCTCCGTTCCACCAGCCGGGACGAGGGCATCGGAACGGCAGACGCCCGGGATCCAGATGATCTCCTGATCCTGCGCCAGGACCGGCCAGGCTAGCCGCCGGCTTCGTGGCACCTTGAGTTCCTGAAAGCACCGCACCACCAACCGGCGTCCGGAGCCTCGGATGGGCCTGAGCTTCTCACCCGGAGACCAGTCCCGGACCGTCAGCGGATCGAAGGTGAACCAGGCGCTCATGCCGGTCCGCTCCTGATGGTCCGGCACCGCGGCAACAGCCCAGCGAATGGTCCACCTGCCCCAGCTACCCTGCCCGGTCCGGCCTTCGAGGGCCCAGGCTGAGTGCTTCGAGGTTGGAACGCCGCGCCTGATGTGCAAGCGGCCGAACCCAAGCTCGGCGGTCCACCCACTCCCCAGCGGCACCCGGGATCCGCTCTCCCCGCTTCTTAGCAGCGCCAGCACCCGGCCCAACCGAGCGGGACCCAACTGACAGCCAGCCCGCCTGGCCGCAGCCAGAATGACCGCCTGCGCCAGAGCTGAATCATAGCCCCCGAGGGACCGGGCAGCAACGGAAATCCCGTCACTTTCGGCGAGGAAATCGAGCTCGGGTAGCGCCTGCAGAACCGCGTCCCATGCGGCGCGATCGCGGCCTGCCTGACTGGAGATTCGCTGGATCTTCGAGTCCACATCTGGCAGCCGTCCGCGCAGCATCGGGAGCAGTTCGTGACGGAGCCAGGAGCGGAAATGCCGGGGGTCGGCGTTGGCGGGATCGTTCCAGGCCCGAAGCCCGGTTTCCTCCAGATGCCGCAGCAAGTCGGCCCGGGGAACGCCGAGGAGCGGGCGAATCACCCCGCCCCGGACTGCCGCCATGCCGGCCAGACCCGCGGGGCCTGAGCCCGACAGCACCCGCATGAGCACCGTTTCGACCTGGTCATCCGCGTGGTGGGCGGTGAAAATGACCGCGGCGCCCGCGCGCAACCGCGCTCCCTCGAGCCAGGCATAGCGTGCCACCCGGGCTTCGGTTTCAGTCGCCCCGGCACCGAGCTCCAACCGCCCGATTTCTGTCCCCAGCCCGTAGGTTGTTGCCAGCGTCCTGACCTGCTCGGCGACCCGGCCACTGTCGGGGTGGATACCGTGGTCCGCGTGAGCGACCACCAGGTCGAGCCCGTGAGCCTCGCGGGTTTGCACCAGCAGGTCCAGCAACGCCACCGAATCGGGGCCTCCGGACACGGCCACGATCGCACGCCCTGACGGCAGTGCGAGGCTAACGATCTGGTGTCGGAAGAATTCGATGATGGTCATGTATCAACCTAAGCGCCGAACGGCCCGGGAGGGTGCCGCCCCCTGGTCTGGGTACTTATACTTATTCCTCTTCATACGGCCCGGATCCCCCCCGCCCTGGCCCAGCCCCACTGTCCGCCGTGCTCATCTCTCGTCGTGTCCGCGACGATGCCGCGCCTGTTGGAGGCCGCCCAATGTCTGATGTGGCTCGTCTGCGCCTCAAGCAGCTGATCCTCTGGTCCATCACTGTCGCCGGGCTTGCGTGCGGCGGAGACGGCGGCACCGATGTACAGCTGCCCCCGCTGAGAATCACCACGGTTACCAGTGGGGTCGAGATCGATCCCGACGGCTTCAGCATCTCGATCGACGGGCAGGCGGCCCAGACCATCGGCGTGAACACCAGCCTGACGATCGACCAGATAGCGGACGGTCCCCACACGGTCGAGCTGTCCGACATCGCGGGGAACTGCACAGTCGGTGGGCAGAACCCGCAACCGGTAAGCGTGACGCCGGGGGTAACGGCGAGCATCGACTTCGAAGTCACCTGTTCTGCCGGAACAGGATCGATTCAGGTGGCGACCACAACCAGCATTACGGGCGGTGGCGCGATCGATCCTGACGGATACAGCATTTCCATCGACGGGCAGCCGGGTCAGGCGATTGGCGCGAACACCACCCTTATTCTTGACGGATTAGCTGAGGGCGTTCACACCGTTGCACTGTCCGGCATCGCCGGGAACTGTGGCCTGGGTGGGCAGAACCCCCAGCCGGTCGAGGTGTTCTCGGGGTCGACGGCCAGCCTATCCTTCGAAATTACCTGTTCCTCCGGGACCGGATCGATTCAGGTGGTAACCGCTACCGGCGGCGCCGGCACCGATCCGGACGGCTTCGCCTTGTTACTGGACGGCACCGACCGCGGACCCATCGGTGTGAGTGCCACCAGCAGTCTCACCGGGCTTACGGCGGGCACCCACAGCATCGGTCTCACCGGACTTGCGGGCAACTGTCAGATCTCAGGTGAAAACCCGCGAGCGGTGTTGGTTGCTGCCGGAGGGACAGCTCAGGTGGCGTTCGGTATTTCCTGTGCTGCGCCGGGCACAGCAACCGGAAATCTGCAGATCGTGACCGTCACCACCGGGCCTTCCCAGGACGCCAACGGGTACCTGCTTTCAATCGACGGCAGCGTAGGTCAGCCCATCGCCACCAATGCTTCCGTGACGCTGTCGAATGTTACGGCCGTTCTGCACACCGTTGAGCTCCAGGGACTGGCCCCCAACTGCGGGGTCACCGGGGGTAACCCGCTGGGCGCGGCTGTCGGCGCCGGCGAGACGGCCCGGCTTGAGTTCCGGGTGACCTGTGCCGCCACCACCGGCTCGCTCCGAATCACCGTTGCGGGGCTACCGGCCGGATCGGCAGCCGCGGTCACGGTCTCGGGACCGGGCAGCTATTCGCAAGCGGTGACCGCCACCCGCACCCTGGCCGGCCTGACACCGGGCAGCTATGGGGTGAGCGCCCGGGACGTCGCAGCGGGCGGGATCACCTACACCGGCAGCGTTAGTAGCGCTACCGTGACGGTAGTGGCCGGCAGCAGCCCCTCGGTTACCGTGACCTACACCGGCCCCGTGGCGCCGACACTCAATCTGCGGATCCAGAGTCTGTATCTCACTCAAAGCACCCAGACGCTCGCATCCGGCGTACCTCTCGTAGCTGGTCGGGCAGGATATCTCCGGGTGTTCGTGCTCGCCAACGAAGGCGGCAATCGGGCGACACCGACGGTGCGGGTGCGCTACCGCAACGGATCCTCCCCGGTCGTCGAGCGGACTATCAGTGCCCCCGGCGGATCCACTCCGACGACGGTCCAGGAGGGAACCTTGACGAGCTCGTGGAACCTCCCGGTCGAGGGCGAGTTGGTTCGGCCCGGACTTTCGGTCGAGGCGACGGTTGATCCGGCTGGCACGATTCCGGAGAGTAACGAAGGCGACAACCAAAGTACCAAGGCACTCACCGTTCGGACGGTGCCGGTGGCGAGGATTCGGTTTGTCTCGGTTCAGCAAGGTGCAAGCGCTCCGGGGAACGTTTCCAACCCCACTCAGCTCATGGCGCTCGCGCATCGGATGCACCCGCTGAATGCCGTTGAAGTGGATGTCCGCCCGGGGGTCTTTACTGCCAGCCAGGCTCTCGAGGCGAATGGAGGCGGTTGGAGTCAGGTTCTGGGGGATCTCGATGCAGAGCGCGTGTCGGATCCGGATGGGGGGAACCGTATCTACTTCGGAATAGCAGCGCTCCCGTACACCCGCGCGCAAGGAATTGTCGGACTCGCCTTTCGCGGGCTTCCGTCCGCCACTACCGCGTTAGGATGGGATAACGCTGATGATGCGAGCCGGGTAGTCGCCCACGAGCTGGGACACGTCTGGGACCGGGCGCACTCACCCTGCGGCAATCCCCCGGCCGTTGATGGGGCATACCCCTACCCCGGCGGACAGATCGGTGTGTCCGGTATGGACGTCCAGAGCAGGACGCTCAAGCCGCTGACCTCACCCGACATCATGAGCTACTGTTTTCAGAGCCCCTGGACCAGCGACTACACCTATCAGGGCGTCATGGATTTCCGGCAAGCCAACGCGAGCGTGGTACTCGGCCAGCCGCAGCCTTCCGTGCTCGTGTGGGGAAGGATCGCGAACGGACACGCCGTCCTGGAGCCCGCCTTCCAGATCGTGACGCGGCCCAGTTTGCCACGGAAGCCGGGGCCCTATTCCGTGACCGCCACTGCCGCGGATGGAACCCAACTCTTCGCCTTGTCGTTCGATCCTCCACCGTCGGAGGAGAGCCCTCAAGGGAGTAGACACTTCGCCTTTGCCGTCCCGCTGGATCAGGCGCGGGCAGCTCTCATGGCAAACTTGCGGCTGGCGGGACCCGGCGGCGTGGTGGCCAACTCTCGATCCACCTCAAGCCTGCGATTGGAAGCAACCGGAGCGCCGGTGACCTCAAGACGGGAGGGTCAGAGCGTGGTGCTCCGGTGGAACGCGTCGGCGCATCCCACCATCATGGTGCGGGATCCGGATACGGGGAGCGTGTTGTCATTCGCGCGCGGAGGAGAAGCGCGGATATGGACCAGCAAGAGCCACCTCGATCTGGAGCTCTCGGACGGAGTGCGGAGTCAGCGGCTGCGTCTGGCCATCAGCCGTTCGTAGGCGGAGCCGGCTGACTTTCTGGCCCGGGGCCTGGCGCCGGTACCTAAGTCAACCTGATCGTTGGCGTCTGCTGTTTCCGACCGGTTCGAGTGCCAGACCCGGCTCTTTCCCTCCGAGATCGCGTCCATCGTGCGGCCAGTGGTTACCGATGTCTGCTGCTCGGCTACGACATCAGACCCTGGCGCCGCGAACTCGTCATTGTGCTTGATGAGTAGCCACTGGGGCTTCCCCGGACGATCACCGCGCATCCTCACCAAAGCCCAGGATCCCTTGAGCCGCGTGCCGTTGAGCACGAATTTG
>Ga0136631_10000379_pt1 | contig 13775 bp, 13 predicted proteins | sample AntDrymUQ6012206_2_FD_104655 | JGI IMG/M metagenome (GOLD analysis project Ga0136631, IMG submission 104655) | Polar desert sand microbial communities from Dry Valleys, Antarctica - metaG UQ601 (22.06) | ecosystem: Environmental > Terrestrial > Soil > Desert | place: Antarctica: Dry Valley... | reverse complement strand
CCGTGAAGGCGCAGACAACCCCGACGGTACAGCTCGGCGCGGAGAAGACCGCCACGGGCGCCTGGTTTTCATTGGGCGGCGTGCCACCGTCTCCCCCGCAGGCCGAAGCAAGGGTAACAGTACCGGTCAATACAGCCAGCAAACGGATTGATCGCATAGAGTCTTTCCAGCCAAGAGTGACAGAATGCCCACAGGAATCGACGGAACCTGTCGCGCAGCGTCGTGCACGATCTGACCGGGGGATGAGCCAGAGCCGTGCCAAGCAGTGGGGCCCGGTTCCACCGCTTCGTGTCGCTCGCGCAACGATTGATCTCACATGGACCTAGCCCACTGATCCGGGAAAGCATCACAGCTGTGCAACGGGCCCACAACTGTGGCGGGCGGCCCATACCCGGCCTAGGCATGGTAACGGGACCGGCGCAAAAGGGTAGTGATCCGCCGCACGTCGGGGGGCGCCGTCGGTTGACGCGAGGCCCTTGATCTGACTACGTTTGCGGGCTGTAACCATGACGGACCTGTCGCTGTCGCGCAGCCAGATGCTGCTCCTGAGTGGGTCGGCCAACCGCCCCCTAGCCGAAGAGGTGGCCGCCCACTTGGGGCAGCCTCTCTGCCAGGTCACGCTCCGGCGCTTCGCCGACGGCGAGCTCTTCGTCAAGATCGACGAGAACGTGCGGGGCCGGGACGTCTATATCATCCAGCCGACGAACCCCCCGGCGGAGAACATGATCGAGCTGCTGCTCCTCATGGATGCCGCCAAGCGGGCCAGTGCGGCGCGGGTGACGTCGGTCATTCCCTACTTCGGGTATGCCCGGCAGGACCGGAAAGACCAGCCGCGGGTAGCGATCAGCGCCAAGCTGATGGCAAACATGGTGTCGATGGCCGGGGCGGACCGGGTGCTCGCCATGGACTTCCATCAGCACCAGCTGCAGGGGTTCTTCGACCTGCCGGTCGATCACCTCTATGCCGCCCCCGTGTTCGTCAACCATTACCGGCAGAAGTCGCTGCGCGACCTGGTGATCGTCGCCCCCGACGTCGGCTCCGCCAAGATGGCCCGGGGGTTCGCCAAGCGGCTCAACGCCTCCCTCGCCATCATCGATAAGCGGCGTCCCTCGGCCAACATCGCCGAGGTGCTCAACGTGGTGGGTGAGGTCACCGGCAAGGATTGCATCATCCCGGACGACATGATCGACACCGCCGGGACCATGGCCGAAGCCGTGACGGCGCTGAAGCGGTTGGGAGCGGAGGATGTGTACTGCTGCGCCACCCACGCGCTGCTCTCGGGGCCGGCAGTGGATCGGCTGATGGCGTCGGGAGTAAAGGAAGTGGCGGTCACCAACACGATCGCCATCCCCAAGGAGCGGCGTTTCGACCGGCTGAAGGTGCTTTCGATAGCCGGATTGCTGGCCAAGGCGATCGGTTACACGCACAGCGACCAGTCGGTGAGCTCATTGTTTGACTAGGAGTCGGGAGTCGGGAGTCGGGAGTCGGGAGGTACGAGCTTACCCCCCAATCCCCGACTCCTGACTCCTGACTCCCGACTCCAGGAGAGGTACAGATGGCCCAGCAAGCGAATCTCCAAGCCGCCACCCGCAGCGAAACCGGGAAGGGCGCAGCCCGGAGTCTCCGGCGGCAGGGGAAAGTCCCCGGCGTCATCTACGGTCATAACCGGACGCCCGAGGCGCTGGCGATCGAGACCACTGCCCTCACCAAGATGCTGGTAGGGATCAGCGCCGGGACCACGGTGCTGGACGTCGTGGTGGACGGCCGGCCGGCGGTCAAGGCTCTTATCCGCGAGATCCAGCGGAACTCGGTTCGTCCCGGCGAGATCCTGCATCTCGACCTCTACGAGGTCCGGGCCGATGAGAAGGTGACACTGTCCGTGCCGGTCCACCTGGTCGGCATTCCGGACGGAGTTCGGAACTTCGGCGGAGTGCTGGACCACTCACTGCGCGAGCTCGAGATCGAAGTCCTGCCGGCCGACATCCCGGAGCACGTGGAGCTTGACGTGACCAACCTGAGCATTGGCCACTCGCTCTTCGTCCGCGACATCAAGATCGAGAAGGCCGAAATCCTCAACGAGCCGGACACCCCGGTTTGCACCGTGGTAGCGCCGCGGGCAGAAGAGGCGCCGGCGGTGGTCGAGGAAGTGGCGGCCCCGGTGGAGCCGGAGCTGATCCGGAAGGTGAAGCCGGAGGGTGAGGACGAGGGCGTAGCCGACTCGAAGGCCTAAGCTCTGCACACGATCGTGGGGCTGGGAAACCCCGGCCCGGAGTACGAGGACACCCGGCACAACGCCGGGTTCCGCCTCGCCGATCGGTTGGTGGCTCGCTGGAAACTGGCGCCATTTCGCCGCGGCGATCGCGCCCGCGAAACCCAGGGAACCTGGCAGGGACAACCGCTCCGGGTTCTCAAGCCGCAGACCTATATGAATAGAAGCGGGGCTGCCGTTGCTCCGCTTCGCACCCTCGCCGGCTTCGACCCCAGCCAACATCTGCTCATCCTGGTGGACGACGTGGCCCTTCCGGTCGGGCGCTTTCGCCTGCGCGGGGCTGGATCCGCCGGCGGCCACAACGGCCTCAAGAGCATCGAAGGCGTCCTCCAGCGTCAGGACTACGCCCGCCTCCGGATCGGGGTGGGTCCGCCTCCGAGCGGGATCGATGATCTGGCGGACTTCGTGCTCGGTGAGTTCGGTGCAGACGAGCGCGGTGAGATCAACGCCCTGCTCGATCCGATGAGTGAGGCGGTGGAGAGCTGGATCGAGAACGGGATCGAGAAGGCCATGAGCCAGTTCAACCGGTAGCGGAGAGTCGGGAGTCGGGAGTCAGGAGTCGGAGGAGGGCCGAGCCGACCATTGGAAGGATCGGATGAGGCGGTTGAGCATTCGACTGATCGCTTGGGTATCTGAGTCGAGTTTGATGTAAACCTCGGATTGCATGTACCCCAGATCACGCGACAGGAGTAGCTGACATTCAAGCTCGCGTACCGACCCACGAGCGATCCGGAGGAAGCGGGCGAGCTCTCGATCGCCTTGCCTGCCACATCCCTCCGCGATGTTCGACGATACGGAGACAGCGGCACGTCTCATTTGGGCAGTCAGTCCATAACGCTCCTCCTTGGGGAACAGGCTTGTGGATCGATAAACGTCCAGTGCAGGTTCTGGGCTCGCTTCCAGACCACCAGTTCACGAAAGTTTCCCATGAATGAGCATAGCCGTTGCATGGAGCAGGGTGATGACCAAATCAACGCGAGTCATGTCGAATCAACTGGTTCCCGACTTCTGACTCCCGACTCCTGACTATCATGCTTCGACTAGGAATTGTAGGACTCCCCAACGTGGGCAAATCGACCCTCTTTAATGCCCTCACCTCCGCCAAGGCGCTGGTGGCGAACTATCCCTTTGCCACCATCGAGCCCAACACCGGGATCGTCCAGGTCCCTGATCCGCGGCTGGATGCGCTGGCGAAGATCGTGAAGCCGGAGCGGACGGTTCCTGCGGTAGTCGAGTTCGTGGACATCGCCGGGCTGGTTAAAGGCGCCAGCGAGGGCGAGGGCCTCGGCAATCAGTTCCTGGCCAATATTCGCGAAGTGGATGCCATCATCCACGTAGTCCGCTGCTTCGAGGACCCCGATGTTCAGCACGTCGTGGGGGCAGTTGACCCGGCCCGCGACCGTGAGATCATCAACATCGAGCTGGGTCTGGCCGACCTGGCGAGCGTGGAGAAGCGGCTGGACAAGACCGCCGGCACCTCCAAATCGCGTGATCCTCTGGCCAAGCTCGAGTTCCGGCTGCTGGAACCGCTGCAACGTGAGCTGGCGGCCGGGCGGCCCGCCCGGGTGATCGAGCCCAGCGACGAAGAGGCGGCCGCGTATCGCAGCTTCAACCTGCTGACCGCCAAGCCGGTACTCTACGCCGCCAATGTCCCCGAGGACGAGATCAACTCCGGCAACCGCTTCGTGGACGCGCTTCGAGTCGCCCTCGAGGCCGACCGGGAAACGGCGGAGGTGGTCACCTTCTCAGCCAAGGTGGAAGCCGAGCTTGCGGAGCTCGCCCCGGAGGACCGCACCGAGTTCCTCGACTCGCTCGGCCTCAGCGAGTCGGGACTGGACCGGCTCGCTCACGCGGCGTACCACCTGCTCGGGCTGCAGAGCTACTTCACGGCGGGTGAGAAGGAGGTCCGCGCCTGGACCGTGCACCGCGGGGACAAGGCGCCGGCTGCAGCCGGAGTGATCCACTCCGACTTCGAGAAGGGCTTCATCCGGGCCGAGACGGTGGCGTACGGTGACTTCGTCCGGGTAGGCGGCTGGAAGCCGGCGCGGGAACAGGGGCTGTCGCGCGCCGAGGGGAAGGAATACGTGGTCCAGGACGGCGACGTCATGCTGTTCCGGTTCACCAGCTAACGGAGCGAGTCGTGCGCATCGGGGTCATGCTGCGGCACTACGACCAGCACGGAGGCGGCGTCCGCGTTTACACCCAGCGCCTGCTCCAGGCGATGCTCGAGCTCCGCACCGGTCACCAGTTCGTCTTCCTCTATCGCAACCCCGCGCTGGTTGGCACGTACGCATCGTGGCCCGAGGTCGAGGAAGTCGCCTTGGAGGCCCGGTCGGTCCTGACCTGGGACCAGATTGCGGTCCCTTCCGCGGCTCGCCGGCTGGGCATCGACTTGCTGTTCAATCCGAAATACTCGATTCCGCTTCTGGCTCCGTGTCCGTCGGTCTGGGTCTGCCACGGATTGGACTGGTACGTCATGCCCTGGGGTTCCCGGCTGAAGGACCGCATGAGCCACCGGTTTCTGGTTCCCCGCTACGCGGCCAGGGCCGGCGCCATCCTCGCCGTTTCCGAAGTCACCCGTGAGCACGTCATGCACTACCTCAAGGTCGAGCCCGACCGGGTGGCCACCGTCTACTCCGGCGTCGATGACGTGTTCCGCCGGCCACTGCCCGAGGCGCGCCTGAACCAGATCCGGCAGAAGTATTCGTTGCCGGACCGGTTTCTGCTCTATGCCGGAGCCATTTACCCGCCCAAGAATTTCACTCGTCTGGTTCGGGCCTACGCCGGGGTCGGGCCCCAGCGCGGGATCCCTCTTGTCGTGGCGGGCGGAGAGAACCGTTTCCTGTCCGAGGGAGAGCTCCGGGAGCCCGAGGCGCTCGGCATTGCGGAATGGGTGCGGTGGCCTGGCTGGATCGAGCAGGAGGACCTGGCGGGCTTCTATATGATGGCGGAGGCGTTGCTGCTGCCGTCCATCTTCGAGTCCTGCGGCCTGCCGGTACTGGAAGCCATGGCCGCGGGCTGCCCGGTCGTGACCGCCGATCGCTACGGGACCAAGGAGCTGGCCGAGGGGGCCGCGGTGCTGGTGGATCCGGAGTCGGTCGACAGTATCGCGACCGGCATTCGGCGCGTGCTGGAAGACCAGTCTCTGCGCGCCGAGCTCGTCGCCGCCGGCCGCGAGCGCAGCCGTGACTTCACCTGGCAGCGGTGTGCCGCCGGCACCATCGAAGTGCTGGAACGGGTCAAAAATGCTCGCGGCTGATCCGATCGAGGTGCTCGTCAATGCCCGCCACCTGGCCGGTGCCCACACCGGCATCGAAGTGTACATGCACCAGCTGCTGGGAGCCCTCGGCCGCACCGGCCGGGTGCAGATCACAGCGCTCAGTTGGGCCCCGCTCGGCCTCAATCTGCCGGGCGTTCGCGAGGTCGTGCCCGCGGTGCGACCGGAAATTGGAGGCCTCAGAGCCATACTATGGAAGCTCTGGTTCGATCAGTGGTATGCCCTGCGTGCGGTGGCTCCGGCCGGCGGCGTTCTCCTCCACAGCATGGATGGATTTCTCCCCTACTCGCTGCGGGCCAGGGATCGCTGCGTAGCCACGGTACATGACCTGGGATGGCAGGTGCATCCGGAGCTATATGACCGGAAGCTCCGGATGACGTATGCTGCGCTCTTCCCCTGGGTGCTCCGCCGCGCGAACCGGATGATCGCCGTTTCGCAGTACACCGCGGATGACCTCATGCGACGCGCCGGAGTACCCGCGTCAAGGATCGACGTGATATATCACGGACTCGATCCCGTTTTCACGGCACCCAACGGACTCACCGGCTCCGCCCCCTCGACTTCCCGGTACGTGCTGGCCGTGGGTGGGGTCTCCCCTCGTAAAAACACCCGCCGGCTGATCGAGGCATTTGTTCGTTGGCGCGGCCGTGGAGGGCATCGCAAGGACTATCAGCTGCGCATCACTGGCGCCTCGCTCGATCGCGACTACGCCCAGGCCGGAGCGGGTTTGCCTGAGGGCGTGCGGTTGCTGGGATATGTGGACAAGGCCGAGCTGCCCAGCCTGTACGCGGGCGCGTCTGCTTTCCTGTATCCCGGGATCTACGAGGGGTTCGGGCTGCCCATCATTGAAGCCATGGCATGCGGCGGGCCGGTGATCACGTCCACCACGGGGGCCACGCCGGAGGTTGCGGGAGGCGCAGCCATTCTGGTCGACCCCTTCTCGGTGGAGAGCATCGAGGCCGGCATCGAACGCGCTACCAGGCCGGAGGAGGCGGCTCGGCTGCGGGCCCTCGGATTCGAGCGGGCACGCCGGTTCAACTGGACCGACGCGGCCGATGCCACCATCGAGACCTACCGTCGAGCCCTGAACTGAACTAGTTTCCGCCGTTCACATATCTCCTCCCCGGCGTCCACACCAGGCCCGGGGCTACCGAGCCGGTAAATCCTACCGGCTAGACCGAAGGAAGGTGTCATGACCCGTCAGTACGAGGTGGTCTATATCTTCGACAGTGTGCTCGAAGAGGCCGCCATCAACGAGCGCCTCACGCGCTTCAACGCCCTGATCCAGAAGGAAGGCATCGAGCCTCCCCAGGTGAGCCACTGGGGGAAGCGGACGCTTGCATATCCGGTCAAGAAACACGAGACCGGCTATTACGTGGTCGCCAAGTTCGACGCCGATGCCACTGCCCTGCCGGAGTTCGAGCGTGCCATCAAGCTGGACGACGGGGTGCTCCGATTCCTCGTGGTGGTCAGTGAAGGCGCCCAGCCGGTGCCGGTGACCGCAGGCAAGAGCGACGAGGAGGATGACGAATGAGGCGGCCGCAGAAGACCTGCGCCATCTGCGAGTCCGGCGTGCGGGTGGTGGACTTCAAGGACGAGCGCACCCTGTCTCGCTTCCTGACCGAGCGCGGGAAGATCCTGCCCAGCAGGCTCTCGGGCACCTGTGCCCGGCACCAACGCCAGCTCAGCACCGCCATCAAGCGGGCGCGCATGTTGGCGCTGCTGCCGTACATCAAGGGGTTCGGCGGCTGACGTCGGCGGGGCAGCGGGGCAGCGGGGCGGAGGAGCAGCAAACTGCTGCTTCACGGGCCGGATGGGGCGCGGTGCTAGCCTTGGCGAGCTACCTGATCCTGGCTCCGCCAGTTCTCCTGTTTGGGCCCCTCGCGGGTTTGCTGCTGCTCAGCCGCCCCAGCACCCTCCGCGAGTGGCTTTGGATTGCGGGCGCCGGAATCTGGTGCGCAGTCTGGCTGAACCAGCCCGGCGGCCTGGCAGCGCAGTTTGCCCGGGCCAGCGCGGTGCTGCTGGCCGGCATGTTTGTGGCTCTGACGCTGTGGCGGCCGTCAGCCAGGTTCTCCCGGGCATTGACTGCCACTGCACTCGCGGGGGCCGCGCTGTTCATCTGGATGTGGCATCTCGGTCTGCAATGGGGAGAGATCCAGCGCGCCGTGGAACACAACCTGTGGACCTACAATCGGGAGCTCATCTCTCGTCTCAGCGAGGTGGTGCGGTCGAGGCCAGGCGCAGAGGGCATGCTCGATGACATGTCTTCGGCGGTGCGTACCATCGGCTCCATTTACCCCGCCCTCATGATTCTGGGCAGCATCGGAGGTCTCCGGCTGGCCTGGACCTGGCAGCATCGGATAGCCCGGCACCCGATCGGCCCACCCCCTGCCCGCTTTACCGCCTTCCAGTTCAGTGACCAGCTGGTTTGGGGTTGGGTTGTGGGACTGGGACTCTGCCTGCTGCCCCTTCCCGGTGCCTGGGCGTTCGTCGGCGGAAATCTGTTGCTGGTCTGGGCAGTACTGTATGCGGTTCGCGGGCTCGCCGTGTTCTCCGCCGGCTCGGGGCGGGTACCAGGGCCGGTGCTCGCGACGCTCACCATCATCGCCATGTTTCTCTTGCCGTTCGTAGCGGCAGGGCTGACGCTGCTCGGCCTGGCCGACACCTGGCTAGATTTCCGACGTCGACTCGTGCCGACGTCGGCCACTCGAGGGTAAGTCCATGATTGAAGTGATTCTGCGTGAGGACGTGAAAACACTGGGCCGAGCCGGGGAGATGGTTCGGGTCAAGCCCGGCTATGCCCGGAACTACCTGCTTCCCCAGGGGCTGGCCTTCGAGGCCACCGAGGGCAACAAGAAGCGCATCGCCGCCGAGTCCAAGGCGCGCACTTCCCGCGACCAGGCGGAGAAGACCGAGGCGCAGAAGGTGGCCACCACCCTGAGCGATGTCACCCTGAACCTCTCCGGCAAGGCCGGCGAGGAAGGCAAGCTGTTCGGATCCATCACGTCACAGGACGTGGCCGATGCCCTGGCGCGCGCGGGGCACACCGTCGACAAGCGCCGCATCGAGCTTGACCACCCGATCAAGACCATCGGCGAGCACACGGTCACGATTCGGCTGCACCCCGAGGTTCATGCCCAGCTGCGCGTCTCCGTCGTCGCGGAGTGACCCGCCGGGCATGACGGTCGGGATCACGTACGTCGACGGCCCCCGGCTGGCGCGCTCCCTCTACGCCGCTGCGGACTGGGTGGCCGCCGGCCGGGAGGAAATCAACCGCATCAACGTGTTTCCCGTCCCCGACGGAGACACCGGGACCAATTTCAGCCTCACCCTTCGGGCCGTCGCCGACGCTCTCAGAGCGCTCGGCGACGCTCCGCTTTCGGAGACCGCCCGCACCATGGCCCGAGCCGCCGTGCTCGGCGCCCGGGGTAACTCCGGCATGATGCTGGCCCATTTTCTTCTGGGGTTCACCGAGGCGCTGGGAGACCGCACTACCGCCACCGCCCCGGAGATCGCCCGGGCCATCAGGCTGGGTGCCGACCGGCTCTGCGAATCGCTGGACGATCCCCGTGAAGGCACTATTCTGGCGGTCGCGCGCGAGGCGGCGCTGGCTCGTACGCCCGAGCTCATGGCCGTGCTCAAGGAAGCCGGAGTGGTCGACGCAGGGGGCAAGGGCTTCGTCCGGATGCTGGAAGGCGTGGTTCGCTACATCCACGGCGATCCGGTTCTTACGGATGCGTCAGCCGTGGAGCCGTCCGGGCAGCCGGTGTTTGCGGCCGCCGGGATGGAGGTAGCCTCGGAGCGAGACTTTCAGGACTGCACCGAAGTCCGGGTGCGGGGCGAGGGCCTTCCGCCAGCCAACGAGGTGCGAGCCGCCATGCACGCGTTCGGCGGATCCACCGTGGTGGCCCTCATGGGAGACATTCTCAAGATCCATGTGCACACCGACACCCCCGATGCCGTCTTTAGTTATGCATCACGCTGGGGCCGGGTAGACAGCACCAAGGCAGAGGACATGCGGGTCCAGCACCGGCGGTTGAGGCACACCAGCCGGCGGGCCGTGACCATCGTAACCGACAGCTCCGCCGACCTCCCGGATTCCGTGTTCGATCGGTACGGGATCGCCCTGGTGCCGTTGCAGGTGATCTTCGGCTCTACCACCTTCCGAGACCGGGTGGAGCTCAAGCCCTGCTCGGGTCCAACCTCTCGGGTACATTCGCCTCGGCCCAGGCGGCCATCCGGGCCGGAGGGGTGCAGGGCGTCCACCTGGTCGACACCCGCCTCGCTTCGCTCGGGGTGGGAATGCTGGCGCTCCGCGGAGCCGAGCTGGCGGAGATAGGGTGGCGGAGCGAGAGATCGCGGCCGAGCTGACCAGGATTCGGTCCCAGGCCGGCATGCTCCTGACCGTGGATCGATATGACAACCTGCTTCGGTCGGGGCGGATTTCGCGGGGAAAGGCGTGGCTCGCAGGGATGCTGGATGTAAAGCCTGTTCTGTCCTTCGATACCGACGGCCACGTCGTCCCCATCGAACGGGTCAGGGGAAGAGAAAATCTCGAGGCGCGGGTGCGGAAATACCAGCCCCAGGATTGCTTCGTGTCTCTGGCAACCGGGGTGCTGGGCACCCACGTCGGGCCCGGAGCCTGGGGCATCTTTTATCAGGTCGAGGACGGGCTCACGACCCCGGTCGGCCAGGGAGGACCCCCGCACGAATGATTCGAGACCCACACCTGGACCGGCAGGCGCAGTCGCAGCCCCCGGAAGCGCTTCGCCTTGCGTTGGACGCCATACAGGATCTGAAGGGAAGCCAGCTTGTTGTCCTCGATCTTCGGGGACTGAACGACGCTACCGATTACTTCGTGATTGCCTCCGGCACCTCGGATGCTCACGTCCGCGGCATCGCCCAATCGGTGATGGACAAGCTGAACCGCCAGGGACACCATACCCACCATGTGGAGGGACTGAATGGCGGCCGCTGGGTTCTGCTTGATTTCGTGGACTTCGTGATTCATCTGTTCCACCCGGAGACCCGCTCATTCTACCAGCTCGAGCGTCTCTGGTACGACGCACCCGAGCTGCTGATCAGCTCCTCCTAGATCGAGGTCGTTATGCTCCGTCGCGCCGCCCCGGCACTGATCCTCATGTTGTTCGCGCCGGGACTGCTTTCCGCCCAGTATTTCGGCCGGAACAAGGTCCAGTACAGCTCGTTCGATTTCAAGATCATTCAGACCGAGCATTTCGACGTCTACTACTACGAGCGTGAGCGGGTGGCCGCCATGGACGCGGCCCGTATGGCGGAGCGTGGGTACGCCCGCCTGTCCAAGGTGCTGAATCACGATTTTCGCGAGCGCAAACCGATCATCCTCTACGCCTCCCACTCCGATTTCCAGCAGACCAACGCGCTGGGCCAGGCACCGGGCGAAGGGACCGGCGGCGTCACGGACTTCCAGCGCAACCGCGCGGTCATGCCGTTCACCGGGTCCTACCAGGAGTTCGAGCACGTCCTGCAGCACGAGATGGTGCACCAGTTTCAGTACGACACCTGGTCCCGTGGCCGGGCCGGCGGCGGCCTGTCCACACTGATCGCCATCAATCCTCCGCTCTGGTTCGCCGAGGGTATGGCGGAGTACCTGTCGATCGGCCCGATCAATTCCGAGACCGCCATGTGGCTCCGGGACGCTGCCCTGGAAGGCACGCTGCCCACCATCGAGCAGATGACGCTGGACCCATACAAGTATTTCCCCTACCGCTTCGGCCACGCTCTGTGGTCCTACATCGGCGAGCGCTGGGGCGACGAGGCGGTGGGCGCCATCCTCAAAGGCACCCTTGCGGGCGGAGTCGACGGGGCATTTCGCCGTACCATCGGTCTGACCCTGGAGCAGCTCTCCAGCCAGTGGCGCGATGCGGTTCAGAGGAAGTACCTGCCCGAGATCGGGGCCCGGGCCAAGGCCAGCGCGGTGGCCTCCGCGCTGCTGACCGAAAAGCGATCGGATGGCACGCTGCACCTGGCCCCGGCCCTGTCCCCCGACGGGTCGCAAGTGGCGTATTTCAGTGAAAAGGATTTCTACTTCGTCGACCTGTACCTGGCCGACGGGACCACCGGCAAGGTCAAGCGGCGGATTTTGAAGTCAGGAATCAGCAGCAACTACGAGACCTACCGCTTCATCAACTCCCAAGCCAACTGGTCACCCGACGGGAAGTTTCTCGCCTTTGCCGCCAAGCGCGGCGCACGGGATGTCATCGTCGTGGTGGACGTTGCCCGCAACAAGGAAGTGAAGCGCATCAACCTGAAGCTGAGCGGAGTCACGACCCCGTCGTGGAGCCCGGACGGCAAGCAGCTGGTCTTTACCGGCTACGACGGCGGGCTGAGCGATCTCTTCGTCATTTCCCGCGACGGGAGCGGGCTCCGGCGGCTCACCGAGGACAAGTACGCCGATCTGCACCCGGTCTGGTCGCCGGACGGGAAGTCGATTGCCTTCACCACCGATCGCGGCGGGGAGACCAACTTCAAGACCCTGGCGGTGGGCAACATGCGCATCGCCCTCTACGACCTGGACACCGAGTCCATCGAGCTGCTCGAGCCCGAGGATCGCAGCAAGAGCGTGAGTCCGCAGTGGGCTCCCGGCGGCGGCTCCGTCGCGTTCGTGTCCGACCGCAACGGGGTGAGCAATATTTTCCTGTATGACCTGGGCGCGAAGGCGGTCTACCAGCTCACTGACTTCTATACTGGAAGCCAGGGAATCACGCCCCTGTCACCAGTCCTTTCCTGGGCAAAGGACGCCGACCGTCTTGCCTTCGTCTACTTCGAGAAGGGGAAGTACGACGTCTACACGCTGTCCAACCCGCGCTCGCTCAAGCGGCAGCCGTATAAGCAGCTGGCGCCCGACAGCAGCGGGTTGCTTGTGGCCACGATTCCGGTCTCCACCGACACCAGCCGGGCGCTGCAGGTTCCGGAGGAGGTTCGTCCCCAGGTGGGCGAGGGTGGCTCGATCTACCGCACGCCGGGGGGCTTCCGCTCCTCGAGTGAGGTCGGACGCACCGGTGACACCGCTTTCGTGGCGCCGCCGGTTTCCATCGCTGCCTTGCTCGATTCGGCCACCTACAACCTGCCGGACACCAGCGAGTTCACGGTCAAGGACTATCGGGTCCGCTTCTCGCCCGATTACGTCGCCCGACCTTCCATCGGCTATGCCCGAGACAACTTCGGCCGCGGGTTCTTCGGCGGGACGGCTGTCTCCCTCAGTGACATTCTGGGAAACCATCAGCTGGTCTTCGCCGGATATGTCAACGGCCGGATCAGCGAGGCCCAGGTACTGGCCGCATACGCGAATTTGAGTCACCGCATCAACTGGGCGGCCGGAATCTCCCAGGACCCCTACTACTTCCTCGAGCCGAGCGAAGTCAGGTTCGATGAGCCGGGGCCGGGCGAGAACACCTTCGTCACCAACGTCCGGCGCCTGGTGGTGCGCTCGGCCTTCGGCCAGGCCTACTACCCCATCAGCCGGTTTCAGCGCATCGAGGGCAGCCTGCGGGCCGCGAACGTCGACGATGCGCTGTTGAGTATCCTGGAGCCCTACAGCAGGGCAACGCTCAACGCCACCGACGACCCGGTGCTGGAGACCAACAATCGGCCGGGAATCAACTACGTGCAGCCGTCGGCGGCGCTGGTGTTCGACAATTCGCTGTTCGGATACACGGCCCCGTTCTACGGGCGTCGCTACCGGCTCGAGTTCGCCCAGACTCTCGGCGATTGGAAGTTTTCCCAGGTCACGGCCGACTACCGCCGCTATGATGGAATCGTTGGCCCTATTGTCCTGGCCACGCGCGCGCTCTATTTCGGGCGGCTGGGGCGGGATGCAGCACGGTTTCGCCTCTTTGGCGGCAGCACCGAGCTCATCCGGGGCAACACCTCGGGCTCCTATCGTCGGAACGAGTGCGTCAACGCCAATGACCCGGGCACCCAGACCGGCTGTGCCGAGCTCGATCGGCTGGTTGGAACCCAGATCGGGGTCGCGAGTGCCGAGCTGCGGTTTCCCATACTCACTCCACAGTTCGGGTTTCTGCCTGACGGCTTCCCTCCGATCGAGGGCGCCATCTTTTACGACATAGGGCTGACCTGGGACGACCAGAGCACCATCAGGTGGAGCCGTCAGAGCGGCGATGACCCCATCCGGGTGCGCACCCCGTCCCAGACCATCGGCTTCTCGGTGCGGACCAACCTGTTCGGCTT
>Ga0136631_10000378_pt1 | contig 13778 bp, 13 predicted proteins | sample AntDrymUQ6012206_2_FD_104655 | JGI IMG/M metagenome (GOLD analysis project Ga0136631, IMG submission 104655) | Polar desert sand microbial communities from Dry Valleys, Antarctica - metaG UQ601 (22.06) | ecosystem: Environmental > Terrestrial > Soil > Desert | place: Antarctica: Dry Valley... | reverse complement strand
CGTGGACGCTGCCGATCTGCGAGACGACGCCCAGGTCGTTGCGCAGCAGGTCGACGATCATGAGGTGCTCGGCGCGGTCCTTGGCGCTGCGGGCGAGCCGATCGCGTGCCCGCGCGTCGTCGCGCTCGTCGGTCTCTCTGCGCGCGGTGCCCTTGATCGGCTTGGCCTCCACCATGCGATCGCGGTGTACGCGCAGGAAGCGCTCCGGAGAGGAGCTGAGGATGGCGCCCTCCTGCATGCGCAGGTACGCGCTGTAGGGCGCCGGGTTGACGCGCCGCAACACGCGGTAGAGCTCGAACGAGTCGCGCGGCGCGGGCAGCGTGATCGTGTTGGTCAGGCAGATCTCGTAGCTCTCGCCGGACTCGAGCAGCCGCTTGCAGGTCTCGACGTTGGCGAGGTAGTGCTCGCGGCCGCGGCTGAGCTCGAACTGCAGCGCCCTGTGCTCCCGGCCGAGGATCACGGGCTCGTCGAGCGCCGGCAGGCGTGGGAGCGCCGCGACGCTCTCGTCGACCCAGCGCCGCGCCTCGGGGTCGGTGCCCTCGCTGAGCGCGAGCGCGTGCGTCTGCCCCAGCTCGTGGTCGATCGCGACGAGGCGGTCGGTCAGCAGCAGGAACGCGTCCGGCAGTTCGGCTGTGTGTGCGTCGGTGGCGCCGCAGTCGGCCTTGAGCTCGTAGCCGAGGTAGCCGACGAAGCCGCCGTTGAGGTCGAACGGAAGCTGCGGGCTGCACATGTGCAGGCGTGCGAGCTCGCGCGAGAGGTAGCGCAGCAGCGGCTCTTCGTGCGTCCGGCGCTCGTCGCCGCGGGTGACGCTCAGGAGCTGGCCGTCGACCCGGTAGCGGATCTGCGCCCCGAAGGCGCCCATCGCCGCGCCCATGAACGAGAACCGCGACAGCGGCGGTGCGGCGACGCTCGAGTCCAGCCAGAAGGCGTGGGCGCGGTCGCCGAACAGTGCGGCGAAGGCGCTCTCGGCGTCGGGCGTTCCGTCGACGACGCGGTGGACGATCTCGACCTCGCCGCTGCTCGCAGCGGGTGGGCGGCCGCCCGGGACGACCGTGCTGCGCAGCGTGGGCCGTGGCGCCGGGCCGCCGCGGCGGGGACCCGGGGTGAGCGCGAGGAAGTTCGAGATCAGCTGCTCGCCATGCTCGGTGCCGATCGACTCGGGATGGAATTGGACGCCCCAGGCGCGGCGCTGGCGGTCGCGGATCGCCATCAGCGTGCCGTCGTCCGCCCATCCGATCGCTTCGAGCTCGGGCGGCAGCGCCGGCTCGACGATGAGCGAGTGGTAGCGCACGGCGCGAAAGCCCTGCGGCATGCCGCCGAAGAGGCCCTCCCCGCGGTGAAAGATGCGGCTGATGCGCCCGTGGACGATCTCCGACCCGCGTACGACGCTTGCGCCGCGGACGTGAGCGAGCCCTTGGTGGCCGAGGCAGACGCCGAGCACCGGCGTCTCGCCCTGAGCCAGCGCCGCGCGGCCGATGCCGATATCCCGCTCGCGCTCTGGTCGGCCGGGGCCAGGGGAGACGACGATCCGGTCCCAGCGATGGCGCGCCAGCTCGTTCCATCCGATCTCGTCGTTGCGTACGACGACCGGCTCTTCGCCCGCTACGCTGGCCAGCAGCTGGTAGAGGTTGAACGTGTAGGAGTCGTAGTTGTCGATCAGCAGCGTCGTCACGACGGCACACAGGGTAGGCCGCGACCGGCCACTACCGTGCGAGCGCAGCGACCATGTCCCTCGTCGATCACGCAACCGCCCTGTGCTGGACCGATCGCCTGCTGACACCCGCTGCGCGGAGCGAGCCGGTGGGCCCGCTGCTCGTCGCCGACTCGTGGCTCGTCGTCGATGGTGCGACGCGCGCGGAGGATGCGCACTGGGCGCGCTTCGGCGACTCGTGCCGCCGGCTCGGGGTCGAGACGGCCGCCTTCCGGCAGGCGGTGGCGAGCGCCGTGCCGGCGCTCGGGCGCTGGTGGCCGCGCGTGGAGCTGACCGCTGAGGGCGTGCTGCGCCTGCGGGTCCGTCCGGCGCCGGTGCCGGGCGCGGGCGCGCCGCGCGTCACGGTGGCGGCGCCCGGCGACCCGCGGGCCCGCCCGCGTCGCAAGGGCCCGGACCTGGACATGCTCATCGGCCTGCGCTCGCGGTCGGGCGCCGACGAGCTGCTGCTCTGCGATGCCGACGGCGGGTTGCGCGAGGGCACGTCGAGCAGCCTGCTGTGGTGGGAGGACGGGGTGCTCTGGACGACCCCCGCTGAGCACACGCTGCCGGGGGTGACGCGGGCGCTGGTGGTCGCCTTCGCACGCGAGCACGGTGTGGACGTGCGCGTGCGCTCGCCGTCGCCGGCGCAGCTCGCCGGTCGCGAGGTGTGGCTCACGAGCGCTCTGCACGGCATCCGTCCCGTCGGCGAGTGGCTGTCGCCGCCGCAGGCCGCCGGTCCCGCCGAACGGGCGCCGGCATGGCAGGCGGCGCTGGAAGCGATGCGATGAGCTGCTACGACGCCCTCGCGGCGGTCTATGACTGGCTGATTCCGACCGAGCTGCTGGCGCCGCTGGGCAGCGCGGAGGCGTTCGCCGGCCTCGTCGACCTCGAGCCGGGCGCGCGCGTGCTCGACTGCGCTTGCGGTCCCGGCCACCTCGCCGTGGGGCTCGCGCTGCGCGGCTTCGACGTCGTCGCCACCGACGCGAGCGAGGCGATGATCGACCGCACGCGCGCGCTCGCGGAGGAGCATGGCGCCACGATGACGGCGCAGACCTGCGCCTGGGAGGATCTCGCAGCCCACTGGGGCAGATCGTTCGACGCGGTCTTCTGCGTCGGCAACTCGCTCGCCCACGCGGCCGGCCAGCAGGCCCGCCGTCGCGCCTTGACCGCGATGGCGGCGGTCGTGCCCACGGGCGGGACGGTCGTCGTCACATCGCGCAACTGGAAGCAGGTGCGTGCCGCCGGCTCGGGCCTCGAGGTCGCCCAGCAGCTCGTGCGCCGCGACGGGGGAGCCGGGTTGCCGATCTACGCGTGGTGGATCCCCGAGGACTGGGACGAATCGCACCACTTCGAGATCGCCGTCGCCCTCGTCGCCCCGGACGGCAGCGTCACGACCCACGGCGAGCGGATGGCGTTCTGGCCCTTCGGCCACGACACGCTGCGCGGCGACCTGCGCGCGGCCGGGCTGAAGCCCACCACGACGACGTACAGCGACGAAGGGTCGCGCTACCTCGTCACCGCGCGGCGCGCGGCATAGCCGGTCAGCCCCGATCGTCGCCGCCGAGCATTTCGCAAACGGATCCTTTGGGCCGGGACTGCGCGGACGGAGTTCCATTGGGCGTCGCCGATGAGGAACGTGGCGCGGCCGGTATGGGCCAACGCGAGAGTGTCGCCTTCGCGAAAGGGCGCACTGTTTTGGAGTGGACTCGCGTCGGCTAGAGTCGGCGTGTGCGTGTCCTGTTTGCCTGTACACAGGGTGCCGGACACTTCAATCCGCTGGTGCCGTTCGCTGAGGCTTGCCGCCGAGGCGGGGACGAGGTGCTGGTGGTGGGGCCGCCGCCGCTGGCTGAGTCGGTCGAGCGTGTGGGCTTCCCGTTCTGGCTGGGCGCGGCGCCGCCAGCAGCGGAGCTAGGCGGCGTGTTGGCACGGGTGCCGACGTTGTCTTATGACGAGGGCATGCGGCTGGTTATCGGGGAGATCTTTGCGACGCTGAACGTTCGCGCGATGCTGCCGGGTATGCGCGCCGCGGTGCGGGACTGGCGTCCAGATGTGATCGTCAGGGAACCTGCGGAGTTCGCCTCAGCGGTGGTCGCTGAGGAGATGGGGGTCCCGCACGTCGAGGTCGGCGTGACGCTTGCGGCGTCGTACCTGGAGATGATGTCGATCGCCACGGAGGCGGTCGAGGCGTGGGGAGCTGGCGTGATGGCGCATCTCGCGGCCACGCCGTACCTGACGCTGTTTCCCGCGACCCTCGACGATCCGGCGCTGCCCGCTCCGCGGCCGCTGCACCGATTCCGTGCCGCGGCTGCTGCCGACGCGCCCGTGCGCGCGCTCCCGGACTGTTGGAACGGGGACGACCGTCCGCTCGTCTACGTGACTTTCGGGAGTGTGATCGCAAACGTTCCGACGCCGGTGCCGATCTACGACATCGCGATGAAGGCGGTGGCCGATCTCCCGGCGCGGGTGCTGCTGACGACGGGCGCGACGGGCGAGAGCCCGGTTTCAGCGGCGCCCGCTTCGCATGTGCACGTGGCCCGGTGGGTCCCGCAGGCTGACGTGCTTGCACACGCGCGCGTCGTCGTCTGTCATGGCGGGTCGGGCACCACCCTGGGCGCGCTCGCGGCCGGCGTGCCGCTCGTCGTGACGCCGCTGTTCGCTGACCAGCCACAGAACGGCCGCCGCATCGCCACCGTGGGGGCGGGAATCAACGTCGAGCCGGGCGAGACCGGCGCCATCCACAGCGCTATCGACCCCGCGGCGTTACACGATGCCATCGCAGCCGTGCTGGCCGATGAGACCTTCACGCGAGCGGCGGGCGCCATCGCCGCGGAGATCGCCGCGCTGCCTCCAGCGGATGCGGCCCTGTCGGTGCTGGCCGCCGCGGCGTAGCGATCACGGCGGCGCGCTGCCCCCCGTCATGACCACAGATCGGGACCGGTCCCCAATTGGCCGGTGCTGTCGCTTTGCGCGAAGAGGAGCGCCCTCGCGCCTGCTCGACCCGGTCAGCCGCGACGACTCCGGGTGTTGCTGCTCGCCGAGGTACGCGCGCGGTGGCGGAGCCGTACGGGGTGCTGGTGAGCCTGGCTTGGTCCCTGAGATCGAGGGCCAGGAGGAGGACGTGCTTGACGTGGAGCGCTGAACTGAGCTGCGCAGTGAGCATTCGTGCGTGGGGTCTCGATCAAGGAGTTGATGCGCCGGACGGGGTCAGCCGCCGCCGGGCTGCTCGCGCACCGCGTCGCGTAGCTCCTCTACCTCTCGCAACAGCTCGCGCTGGCGGCGGATGACGTCCTCGAGCCGACGCTCGACGTTGCGCGGCCCGCCCGTGGGCGGTGTAGCGGTCGTACCGGTGCCGGTGCCGGTGCCGGTGGCGCCTGGCGTCGTCGTGGTCGGACCGGCCTGCTGCGTCGCGGGGTCCGACGTCGCGCCCGTCGCGAGCGCCTCGTCGGGCACCTGGCCGGTCTGGATGTAGCGCCGCGTCTTCTCCTCCGCCTGCTGATCGCGATCGTTGTCGAAGATCGCCACGAGCTTGTTCGTCTCGGCGTCGACGACGACGGTCTTCGACACGGCGTTCGCTCCGTTGGGGATGATCGACGTGAGATAGACGACGCCGCCGTTGACGAACACCGGCCGCGGCTCGACGACGCGGAAGTTGCCCGAGCCGCCGCTGTTGGCGCTGAAGTCCACGCCTGGGATCGAGACCGCAAGCACGGCCTGCAGCGCCCGGCGGTTGCCGCTCAGCGACGTGCGCCGCGGCACGCGCCAGATCCGCGTCCGGCCGCTGACGGCATCGGTGAGGAAGATCGCGCTGGCGGCGAACGCGCGCCCGTAGGGCTCGGCGACCGTCACCCATTGCGGTCCCAAGCCGGCGGTGCCGAAGTCGACGAGGTAGGGCTGGCGGTTGGTCTCGGTGTCGGTGATCCTCGTCTGCTCCTCGTGCACGAACCAGGCGTTCCAGACGCCGCGCTTGTACTGGTAGGCGTCCTGGATCCGACGTGCCTGCGTGTCGGGGAAGATCCGGCCGCTGATCGCGAGCTCGGGGCGCCGCGCGGCCTCTTGTGGCTCGAGATCCTCGATCGTCCCGTTCGGCGCGACGACGAAGACGCCGCCTAGCACCGGCCGGCGGATGAGCAGCCCCTTGTACTCGAGGTAGGGCACGAGGATCCGCGGTCCCCTTGGCGTCTCGACGCCGACCGGTTCCTCGAGCGTGATCAGGAAGCGCTCCTTGAGCAGCCGCCAGCGCAGGTTGTCGGTGACCTGCAGCCCGGGCGCGACCTGCAGCTCGGCGTCGATCTGGCGCAGCCTGCGCGCCGTGTTCTCGGCGTCGAGCGAGACGATGCCCTGGCTCTTCTTCGTGAAGATCCTGAAGGCGCCCTGGGGCGTCCGCAGCGCCGTCCAGTTCAGTCCCTTGTCGGTGTTGACGATGCGGAAGTTCGTCAGCGTCTCAGTCGGCGAGTTGAACGCGCTCGAGGCGTTCTGCTCGGCCACCTGGCGCGGCACGAGGCGAACCTCGCCACCCGGCGGCAGACCGGCGATCTCCTCGTAGGTCGTGGCGGTGACGATCGCCCGCCCGACGAGCGGGCCTTGCAGCGCGGCGAGGATGATGAAGGACAGCAGCGCAAGCGCCGGGAACGCCGTCAGCCACACCGGTGCCGGGATGCCGGTGCGCAAGTCCTCGAGCGTGCGCCAGCTGCGGCGCGAGCGACGCCAGAGCACGGCGCCGGCGACCAAGAGCAGCAGCGGCGCAAGCCACACGAGCGGCGACGTCCAGAAGAACATCGCCAGCCCGTGCCAGATCGGGCGCACGAGCCACAGCGCGACGAGCGCGACGAGGGCTGCGACGATCGGGATCGGCCTCAGACGGCGCACGCTTCGACTCTACGTCGTGGGACACCGCAACGGTGCTGCGCCAACACGCCGGTTTGGGGCGAATTGCGTACTCCTCGCGCGCCGCAGCTCGCGGCGGCGATCCCGTCAGTCCCCCAGCGCTCGCCCCACGGCGTCGGCGACGCGGTTCACATCGCCGCCGCTCATCCCGACCCACAGCGGCAGCCGCACGAGCCGCCCGGCTGCGGCGTCGGTGACGTCCATCGGCCCGTGAACGCGCCCGAAGCGCTTGCCGGCCGGCGCAGAGTGCAGCGGGACGTAATGGAAGTAGGCGCCGATCCCCTCGGCCGCCAGCGCTTTGATCAGGCCGTCGCGCGCGGCTCGGTCTCGCAGCATCAGGCGGTACAGGTGCGCATTGTGGCGCGCGCCCGCCGGGATCGTCGGGCGCTGCAGCAGACCGGCTCGCTCGAGCGGCTCGAGCGCGGCGTGATAGGCGTCCCAGATCAGCAGCCGCGCGGCGGTGATCTGCGCGAGATGCTCGAGCTGGTCGGCGAGCAGCGCCGCGCTGACGTCGGACATCAGAAAGGACGACCCGATGTCCACCCACGTGTAGTGGTCGACCTCGCCGCGACTGAAGCGCGCGCGGTTCGTGCCCTTCTCCTGCAGGATCTCGGCGCGCTCCTGCCAGCGCTCGTCGTTGAGCAGCAGGGCGCCGCCCTCGCCGCAGGAGACGTTCTTCGTCTCGTGAAACGAGAGCGCGCCGAGGTCGCCGATGGCGCCCAGCGCGCGGCCGTCGAGCGTCGCTCCGATCCCCTGGGCCGCGTCTTCGATGAGCGCCAGGCCGCGGTCGGCCGCGATCGTGCCGAGCGCCCCCATGTCGCAGCCGACGCCGCCGTAGTGCACGGCGACGATCGCCTTCGTGCGTGGCGTGAGCGCGGCGGCGACCGGTCGCGGGTCGATGTTCAGCGTGACGGGATCGACGTCGACGAAGACGGGCGTCGCGCCGCGTAGCACGAACGCATTTGCGGTCGAGACGAACGTGAAGGAGGGCATGATCACCTCGTCGTCCGGCCCGACGCCGGCCAGCAGCGCCGCCATCTCCAGCGCGCCGGTGCACGAGTGCGTCAGCAGGACGCCATGGGTCCCGGTCAGCTTCTTGAGCAGCATCTCGCAGTGGCTGCTCTGCGGCCCGTTGCCACCGGTCCAACCGCGCTCGAGGACGGCCGCGATGCGCGCGCTCTCAGCGCCCGTGCGGTACGGGCGGTTGAACGGCAGGTCGGTCATCGCGCGGCTCCTGCCAGCACATAGACGCGCTCGCGGCCGCCGGGGACCGGCTGCGACGTCACGATCGTCTCGCCGAAGCGCTCCATCAGCTCCCGCAGCGACGCGTCGTCGAAGCGCTTCGCCTGCGCACCGCCCGCGGTCGCCGCCCCCGCGGATGCCAGACGCGCCACGATCGCCACGCGGCTCTGGGCGAGGTTGCGCACCGGCTCGGAGATGACGACCCGCTCGCGCGCAGCCGACAGCATCCGCCTCACCATCGACTCGGCGTCCGGGAGGAAGTGGTAGAGGCTGGCCTGCATGAGCACCACGTCGGCGACCGGCAGATCGACGGTCGCGACGTCCGCTTGGCGCGCGTCTACCCGGCACAGGCGCAGTCGGTCGACGAAGCCGGCGTTGGAGTCGATCGCGACGTAGGAGCCGACCCGCCCGCGCAGCTCGTTGCGATACAACCGCGCCGGCCCGCAGCACAGCTCCAGGACGCTAGCACCGTCGGGGACGTGCGTGGCCACCGCCGCGTCGCGCGCCCCGTAGTAGCGTCCGTACAGAACGCGCATCACGAGGCCGTAGCCCAACGCGCTGCGGTAGATGAGGCTCTCGGGCAGAGGCGCGAGGATATTCACCGTCCCACCGGCACCGTGATCGAGCTGAGCGTCGTCATCCCCGTCTACCACTGTGCCGGGTGCCTCGAGGCGCTGCACGAGCGGCTGACCGCGAGCCTGCTCGCCATCACCCCCGACTACGAGATCGTCTTCGTCGACGATCGCTCGACCGACGGCGCCTGGGAGATCCTGCGCGGCCTCGCGCGCGAGGATCCCCGGCTGCGAATCGTGCGCCTGAGCCGCAACTTCGGCCAGCATGCAGCCATTACCGCCGGCCTCACGCGCTCTACCGGCGCGTGGACCGTCGTCATGGACTGTGATCTGCAGGAGCCGCCAGAGGAGATCCCGCGGCTGTACGCCAAGGCGCAGGAGGGCTACGACGTCGTTCGCGCCGTTCGCCAGGGCCGCCAGCACTCCGCGTTTCGGCGCTTCTCGGCGACGCTGTACCGGCGCATGCTCAGCGAGCGCGAGGGCGGCGAGATCGAGTTCTCGACCCTGTCGATCATCTCGCGCAAGGTCGTCGAGTCGTTTCTGTCGCTGCGCGACCGCGACCGCGAGTACCAGCTCGTGCTCGATTGGCTCGGCTTCACGCAGGCGAGCATCACGTTCGCCCATGCCGAGCGCGAGGGCGGCTCGCCGAGCGCCTACGGCCTGCGCCAGCTCTTGCGGGTCGCCTTCGACGGGATGTTCTTTCGCACGACCGTGCTGCTACGCGTCATCGTGCTGTTCGGCTTCTGCATCGCGGCCGCTGGTGGCCTGCTGGGCGTGTATGCGGTCTACTCGCGCTTCGTCGAGGACACGCCGGCCGGCTACACGAGCATCGTCGTCCTGCTCGTGCTCCTGACCGGGTTCATCATCATCGCCTTGGGCGTGGTCGGGCTGTACGTCGGGCGGATCTTCGACCAGGTCAAGGGTCGTCCGCTGTTCGTCGTCGACGAGCAGATCGACGGCGAGCTCGTGCGCAGCGACCGGGAGTAGACCGGTGGACGAGAGGCTCGAGCGCTGGACCTTCGAGGTCGAGGACGAGCATTGGTGGTACCGCGGGCGGCGCCGGGTCCTGGCGGGGGTCCTCGATCGGTTGGCGCTGCCGGCCGATACGCGGATCCTCGACGCCGGCTGCGGGTCGGGGCGCAACATGGTGGACCTCGCGCGGCGCGGAAGGGTGTGGGGCCTCGAGCGTGCGCCGTCGTCGCTTCAGGCCGCGCTGACGCGGCGGGTCGGCGAGGTCCGTGCGGGCTCGCTCGAGGAGCCGCTGCCGTTCGGCGACGGCGCCTTCGACCTCGCCGTCGCGCTCGATGTCCTGGAGCACGTCGGCGACGACGCGTTCGCGCTGCGCGAGCTCGCGCGGGTCGTGCGGCCCGGTGGCTGCCTCGTCCTCACCGTGCCCCAGTACGCCTGGCTGTGGGGCGAGCAGGACGTGCTCTCGCACCATCATCGTCGCTATACGCGCGTGCTGCTCGTCGCGCGTGGGGCGGACGCCGGCTGGTCCGCGGAGCGCCTTACGGCGTTCAACACGCTGCTGCTCGCGCCGATCGCCGCGGTGCGCTTCGTGCAGCGCCTGCGCCGTCGGCCCGAACCGTCATCTGACCTGCAGCGCACGCCTCGAGGCCTCGTCAACGAGGGGCTGGAGCGCATCCTGGCCGCCGAAGCGGCGTGGATTCGCCGCGGGCGGGACCTGCCGACCGGCGTTTCGCTGCTGGCCGTGCTGCGACGTCCGTCGACGTGATCGCGGCCGCGTGCGTCATCGGTCGGCCTCTCGCGGGCGGCCCTCGTCGTCGCCGTCGTCGCCCGCGTCGGCGTCGTTCTGGCCCCGGCAGCTCGTGCTCAGCGACGTCCTCCAGCGCTAACATACTAACGAGCGTTATAGTGTTCTGGTGGATGATCGCTGCGACCTGCTGTGCCTGGATCTCGACAAGGCCGAGCGTCTGCGCCGAGAGCGTCTTACGGTCGAGGCCGCCGAGACTGCCGCGACCTTCGCGAGGGCGCTGGCGGACCCGACGCGGTTGGCGATCGCCGCTGCGCTGGCCGGCAGCGAGGAGCTGTGCGTGTGCGATCTGGCGTGGGTGATGGAGCGCGCTCAGAACCTCGTTTCTCATCATGTGCGCGCGTTGCGGGCGGCCGGTCTGGTCCGCTCGCGCCGCGAGGGCAAGATGGTCATGTACGCGCTGACCGACCACGGCCGCGCGCTGCTCGCCGCTGTGCTCACGGCCCGGGAACCGGCGCGCTCATGAGCGCCGTGAACATCCCGCTCGTCGACGAGACCGGCACAGCGCTCGCGGCCGCCAGGCGTGATCGCGAGCGGCTCGCCGCGCGCGTGCGGATGCTGTCGTGGGTCAGCCTCGGACTGATGACGATCGAGGGCGCGATCGCGATCACCGCCGGCGTCTTGGCCGGCTCGATCGCGCTGATCGGATTCGGCCTGGACAGCGCGATCGAGGGCCTGGCCAGCGTGGTCATCATCTGGCGCTTCAGCGGCGGACGGATCTTCTCGCAGGCGGCCGAGGACCGTGCGCAGAAGCTCGTCGCCGCGCAGTTCTTCTTGCTCGCCCCCTACGTCGGCTATGAGTCGATCGCCGCGCTGCTTGGCGGCGAGCGTCCGGATGCGAGCTGGCTGGGCATCGCGCTGGCGAGCGGCAGTCTGATCGCGATGCCGATCCTCGGTGTCGCCAAGCAGCGCCTCGCCGTCGAGCTGGGCTCGGCCGCGACCCGTGGCGAGGGCCAGCAGAACATGCTCTGCGCCTACCTCGCCGCCGCGCTGCTGGTCGGACTGCTCGCCAACGCGCTGTTGGGGCTGTGGTGGCTGGACCCCGCCGTCGGACTGCTGATCGGCGCCGTCGCCGTCCGCGAAGGCATGCAGACCTGGCACGGGGAGGGCTGCTGCGCGGCCCCCGCGATCGCCGACGAGGCCTGCCAGGAGGACTGCTGCGCCCATGACGCCTGACCCGGCCGCCGTCGCCGTCGCGCTGTACGTCGTCTACCTGTCCACGGTGTTCGGCGTGCGCAGCGTGCTGCATCGCCGACGGACCGGATCAAGCGGCTTTGGCGGCATCAGCGGCCGCCCGGGTTCGCCGGAGTGGCTCGCCGGCGTCTTGTTCGTCGTCGCGCTCGTACTCGGCGCCCTCGCGCCCGTCCTGCAACTGGCCGGTGTCATCGAGCCGCTGGACCGCCTGGGCGGGCGGGCCGGACACCTCGGCGGGTTCGTGCTGTCATTCGCCGCGATCGTGCTGACGCTCACGGCGCAGTCCGCGATGGGCAGCTCGTGGCGGATCGGCGTCGACCCAGGCGAGCGGACCACGCTCGTCATCGACGGGCCGTTCGCGCTCGTGCGCAACCCGATCTTCGCGGCCATGCTCCCGACCGCTCTGGGTCTTGCGCTGATGACCCCGAACGCCGTCGCGCTGCTCGGCGTCGGCGCGCTGCTCGCGGCGCTCGAGTTGCAGACCCGGGTGGTTGAGGAACTCTACCTGCTCAGCGCCCACGGCGCTGACTACGCCGCGCGGGTCGGCCGTTTTGTTCCCGGCATCGGTCGCTTTGCGCCCGCGCTGACGCAAGCCGGGCGCGCTCATGCGCGCGCGTCCCAACGGCTCGATAACCGTGGTGTCAGGACGCGTTGCCGGACATCGCTGATCTAGGCAGATCTTTGAGGAAGTGATGGCACTTGTCGGCGCAGGCGGAGTCCTCCGCCATCACGGTTTCGAAGAATGACGCGATGTCGTCGCGTCCGGCGTTCTTGGCATCGCGCACCTATTGGCCGTAGTCGTGGCCTGCCTTGAGCGAGTGGTACTGCACCGATATCAAGTCGAAGGCCACGTCATCAAAGCCTGTCTCACCTGTCGCCATCATCAGCCTCCTGTCCGGGTCAAGCGCCGGCTATACCGGCGGCGTATACGCACGGGCGGCCTACGCCGCTGGACGCTGCAGCACGTCGGATGCCTCGACGCGCTCAAAATCATGCTGCATGCGATTGGCAGCGGCGACGTCAAGCATCAAAACCGTCACCGGGGCTGCAGCGGGTCGACGCCTCCACCCGACGAGGTAGACGACGTCGCCTCTGATGATCAGCGTCGACGCGCCGGTAGCGAAACACATCGACGTGCCGCCGCGTCTAACGATGTCGCGCTCCTGCGACGCGCGACGACGCGGGGCTTGGTGCGCTGGCCAGCGAGCTGCTGATGGCCGTTTGCAGGGCGGGCGGTGGCGCCGGCACGCCTGGCTGCTATGTCCTGGTGTGCGGCGCGCGGAGCAGCGCGTGTGCTGCTCCGCGCAAGCTGCGGTTAGCGGGTACCCGCTGGTTGCGCTCAGCATCAATCGATGCGAAAGCTTCTGCGGTCGCGCCATGGGCGCGATCGTCCCTGAGCCGACGGCCCCGGTCTTCAATGCGCAACCCATGCCCAAGACTGCGGTCAGGGTTGTGACTTGTTGTGAGGTGCTGTCAAGCAGCGATCGTGAAGCGGCCACGCTGCGGTAAGCGGCGATGACCTCGCGCTCGTTGTCGGCGAGCACAACAACGCCGTCAGCGCCGTGTCATGGATCTCCTCGGGCAAGCGTTGCGCTCAGCGCGCTGACTGGCGCTGAGGATCGCGTCGGATATCAGCAGTCGATCGGCGTGGCGGCAACGGCTGGCACACGACGGACGGCGCGCTGACATGCTGCAACCCCCTCTCCACCCCGTCCGAGAATGCACCTATGACAACCTGCCTGGAAACGTGTGACCGTCACGGAGCACCCTGTCAGCTCGACGAGATGCGCTTCCGTGGGCGAAGCGCTCGTGCGCCCGCCAAGAGCCACACCGTCAACTCGACCTCTCAGCGCCGCCGCCCGGGTCTTGGCGCAACTTGAACGACGCCCCTGATCGACCGGACCTGGTGTGTGGTTACGACATTCGGCTAAGCTGCACGAGGTTACTGTCCTAGTTGCCTGAACGGGGAGACGTACATGGCATCCATAGATTTCCTAGATGAGAAGCGACATGAGATCGCCGCGCGGCTGAAGGAACTCAAGCCGCTGGTCGATGAATACCAGCGCCTTGACGCGGCAGCAGCAGCGCTCGAAGGTGTCCCCGCGGCACCCTTGATGCACGCCGCGCCGGCGACACGGCGTGCACCCGCACGCGCGACGGTGGCACCGACGCGCAAGCGTGGCGCCACGCACGGCGGGCGGCGCGGCCGGCCGAAGGGCAGCGGCACCCGCCGGGTCGAAGCGCTCGCGCTGGTCAAGGAGAACCCCGGCATCACGATTCCCGAGATCGCCGAGAAGATGGAACCTACTGCCGGTTCCGTGGGTCGATTCACCGGCCGGGTAGGGGTGGGCAGAGGCCGCCGAGGCTGAGCATGGCGAGGGCGATGACGGCTTGTTGTGAGTGATATCCGAAGCCGCGGCGG
>Ga0136631_10000377_pt1 | contig 13814 bp, 10 predicted proteins | sample AntDrymUQ6012206_2_FD_104655 | JGI IMG/M metagenome (GOLD analysis project Ga0136631, IMG submission 104655) | Polar desert sand microbial communities from Dry Valleys, Antarctica - metaG UQ601 (22.06) | ecosystem: Environmental > Terrestrial > Soil > Desert | place: Antarctica: Dry Valley... | reverse complement strand
CCTTCGATGGACGCCTCGAGCAACGGGCTCGAGACCGCCATCTCCGCGGCGGCGACCGCTCGGTCCTCGCCGCGGGCCGAGCCGATGCCCATCAAGGCGGAGCCGGCGTTGGCCATCACGGACTTGACGTCGGCGAAGTCGAGGTTGATCAGGCCCGGGGTGGTGATCAGGTCGGTAATGCCGGAGACACCCTGGAGCAGCACCTGGTCGGCCTGCTTGAAGGCGTCGAGCACCGAGACGCTGCGGTCGCTGATCGAGAGAAGCCGGTCGTTGGGGATCACGATGAGGGTGTCGACCTCCTCGCGGAGACCGGCGATGCCCTCCTCGGCCGCGTTGGCGCGGCGACGTCCCTCGAACGCGAACGGGCGGGTCACGACGCCGATGGTCAGCGCACCGAGCGACCGGGCGATGCGGGCCACGATCGGGGCGCCACCGGTGCCGGTGCCGCCACCCTCTCCCGCCGTCACGAAGACCATGTCGGCCCCCTTGATGACCTCCTCGATCTCCTCGGCGTGGTCCTCGGCGGCCCTCGCCCCCACGTCGGGGTTGGCGCCGGCGCCGAGCCCGCGGGTGAGCTCGCGGCCGATGTCGAGCTTGACGTCGGCGTCGCTCATCAGGAGCGCCTGCGCATCGGTGTTGATCGCGATGAACTCGACGCCCCTGAGACCGACCTCGATCATCCGGTTGACGGCGTTGACACCGCCGCCACCGATCCCCACGACCTTGATGATGGCGAGATAGTTCTGGGCTGCTGCCACGACGATGTGCCTTTCGGGTGTGCGGCGTCCGCGGGCGCGGACGAGGGCTGGGTGTGCGGGTGGTCCCGGGGGAAGGAACATCGAGTCGGCCGGCCCCCTGCCCCGATGAACTCTCACCGTCAGCCTGAGGGTTAACGTTATGTCAACCTGATGTTGGTCATGACAGTAGGCAGCAGGACGGCCCGAGTCCAGCGAAACCGCCGGGCGCGTCCCACACTTCTGCGACGGGCTCGGTCAGTTCGGGGGTGAAGGGTCCAAGACAGCGGATCAGGACACCGGATCAGGACACCGGATCAGGACAGCGGGGGCGACGTGTCCAGCTGCGAGATCGTCGGCTGCGCCGGCACGCTCACGTCGTAGACCTTGGCGGGCTCGTCGAGCAGCACGGCGAGCACCCGGGCCTTGGCGTCCGACTCCTCCGCGCTCCCCCACAGCACCTGACGGCCGTCTCGGAGCACCAGGGTGATCTGGTCGACAGTGACCACCGCGAGGTATTCCACGCGCGGGGCCAGCGCACCGGGCAGCGAGGAGACGACCAGGGCCGCCTCGGAGAGTGCCTCGCCACCGGTCCGCCCGGTGGTCTTGACGAGCGGCAGGTTGCGCGGGGTGCGCGGGTAGTCACGGAAGATCACACCACCGTCGTCCATTCCCCGGATCCGGCCGCCGATGTCGACCACCGCGACCGCGGCGCGCTCTTCGACCACGATCGAGATCTGGTCGGGCCACTGACGCGTGACCGTGGCGTCCGCGACCGGCGCGAGCGCCTCGACGCGGCGCTCGATCCCGACCAGGTCGACGCGAGCCAGCGGCTGTGCGTCGGGGACCCTGGCCGCCATCCGGACGTCGTTGGCCGAGAGCAGCCCGGTGCCGGAGACCATCACGCCCTGGACGGCCAGGTAGCGGCTGAAGAAGACCATCCATGCGCCGCCGGCCAGCAGCGCCAGCACCACGAGCAGGGCCAGCAGTGGCTTCCACGCCAGCCAGCGACGACGCCACTGACGCCGGGCGAAGCGACGCCGGGTGCGGACGGAGGCGGGGTCCTGGGTCCGGTCGGGCTCGGCCCGGCGGCGACCGAGGAGACTAGGCATCCGCAACCTCCGCAGCTTGCTTCAGGCGCGCGAGGACCCCGGGGCCGACGGCGGTCACGTCGCCGGCACCCAGCGTGAGCACGAGGTCGCCGGGCCGGGCGCGACGCACTGCGGCGATCTCGGCCCCGGCGAGGGTGGGGACGTGCTCGACCGACCCCGCGGGCAGGGGTACGGCGGCCGCCACGGCGGCACCGGTGACGTCGGGGTCGGGCTCCTCCCGGGCGGCGTACACCTCGAGGACGACGACCTCGTCGGCCGCGCCGAGCGCCTCGGCCATCGCCCGACCGAGAAGCCGGGTCCGCGAGACGAGGTGCGGCTGGAAGACGACGACCAGCCGACCCTGCCCCGCGACCGCGCGGGCGGCCTCCAGGTCGCTGGCGATCTCGGCCGGGTGGTGGGCGTAGCTGTCGTAGACCCGGATCCCGCCGGCCTCACCCTTGGGCTCCATCCGTCGGCCCGAGCCGGTGAAGCCCTCCAGGCCGGTGCGCAGGTCGTCGAAGGCCGCGCCGAGACCGAGGCCGAGCGCGAGGGCGGCCAGGGCGTCGAGGACGTAGTGACGTCCGGGGATGCGCAGGGTCAGCCGGCCGAGCGCGGTGCCGCGGTCGACCACACTGAACGACGAGGTGGCACCGGAGTACGCGAGGTCGACCGCCCGGAGGTCGGCATCGACGCTCTCGCCGACGGTCACCACGGAGCGGCCCCGGGACCGGGCCGCCACGGCGAGGTCGCGGGCGCCCGGGTCGTCGACGCAACAGACCAGGAAACCCTCGGGGTCCACGTGGTCGGCGAACTCGACGAAGGCGGCGCGGTAGGCGTCCTCGGTGCCCCAGACGTCGAGGTGGTCCGCCGCGACGTTGGTGACGATGGCGGCGAACGGCCTGTAGACCAGGAACGCCCCGTCGCTCTCGTCCGCCTCGGCGACGAAGAGGTCACCGGCGCCCGCGTCGGCGTTGCGTCCGGTCGCGGTGAGCACGCCCCCGACGGCGTACGTCGGGTCGAGGCCGGCGGCGAGCAGGGCCGAGGTCAGCAGGGACGTCGTCGTGGTCTTGCCGTGGGTGCCCGCGACAGCGACCACGCGGTAGCCGTCCATCACCGACCAGAGGCCGGCCGACCGGGGCAGGATCCGCAGCCCGCGGCGGCGCGCCTCGAGGACCTCCGGGTTGTCGTCCCGGGCGGCGGTGGTGACGACCAGCGTGTCGGCGTCGCCGACGTGCGCGGCGGCGTAGCCGAGGTGACAGGTCACATCGAGCTCGCGCAGCGGAGGCAGAAAGGGGGTGTCCTTGTCGTCGCTGCCGGTCACCGGCAGCCCGCGGGCGGCCATGATCCGGGCGATCGCGGACAGGCCGGCGCCGCCGATGCCGACGAAGTGCACGCGGCCCAGCCGGTCGGCCGGCAGCAGCTCGTCAGGGACGGGGATCCTCATCCTCGCCCCCGTAGTGCAGTCTCGGCGACGATCCGGGCGAGCCGTTCGTCGGCGTCGCGCGGGATCAGCGCCGCCGCGGCGGCACCCATCATCGCCAGCCGGGCGGCATCGGTCGCCAGCGCCGGGACCGTGGCGGCCACCCACTCCGGGGTGAGCGCGGCGTCGTGCACGAGCAGCGCCCCGCCCGCGACGACCACCGGCCGCGCGTTGAGGTCCTGCTCGCCGTTGCCGATCGGCAGCGGCACGAAGACCGCCGGGAGGCCCACGGCGGCGGCCTCGGTGACCGACGAAGCGCCCCCCCTGCAGACCACCAGGTCGGCGGCGGCGTAGGCGAGGTCCATCCGGTCCACGAAGCTCTCCACGACGTACGGCACACCGGCGTCGGCGGGGCGGTCCGGCACGGCCTGGCCGGTCGGGCCGACCACGTGCAGCACCTGCACGCCCGCGGCGGCCAGCGCGCCCGCGGCCGCGCCGACGGACTCGTTGAGGCGGCGGGCGCCCTGGGAGCCGCCGGTCACCAGCAGGGTGGGCAGGTCCGGGTCGAGGCCGAAGTACGCCCTGGCCTCGGCCCGCCGGGCGGGCCGGTCGAGGCCGGAGATCAGGGTGCGGATCGGCAGGCCGACGTACTCGGCCCTGGGCAGGGGCGTCCCGGGGAAGCTGACAGCGACCCGGTCGGCGACCCTGGCTCCGGCCTTGTTGGCCAGGCCGGGCAGAGCGTTCTGCTCGTGGACGACCAGGGGCAGGCGGCGTCGGCGGGCGGCGAGGTAGACGGGCATCGAGACGTAGCCGCCGTAGCCCGCCACGACGTCGGGCCGGACCCGGTCGAGGACGGCGAGGGCCTCGCCGACCGCAGCCCGCAGCCGGCCGGGCACCCGGAGCAGGTCGCCGGAGGGGCGCCGCGGCAGCGGCACCGGCGCGATCAGCTCGAGGGGGTAGCCCGCGGCGGGGACCACGCGGTTCTCGAGCCCGCGCGGCGTGCCGACGCAGGTGATCTCGGCGTCCGGGAAGAGGCGGACCAGCGCGTCGGCGGTGGCCAGCAACGGGGAGGTGTGGCCGGCGGTGCCGCCGCCGGCGAGGAGTACGCGCATCGGGGACGACTCTAACTTCGGGACACTCCTAGCCGGCCGTCGACACCGCCGGTGGCCGGAAGTCTCGACTGTCGGACGGCCGGGCCAACCGTTCGGTGGGCGATGAGCTCCGGTGGCGGGCAGGTGGGAGGACGACGCTCACCTCCTCGCCGTGTTCGTGACCGAGCAGGAGACCGCGGTGGTCCGCTTCGACTCGCTGGGTGTCCCTGAGCTCGCGACCGGCGTCATGGCTTTCGACCCGATCCACCCGGCGTACGTGCTCTGCACCCGCGCGTGAGCGGTCAGTGCACCCGCCCGGCGGACAGGCCCGCAGAGCGGCTGCGGCGTCGGGCGGCCAGGGCGGCCGCGGCCTGCGGCTCGCGGCGGGCGAAGCCGATCAGCAGGCCCAGGGCCACCAGCGACGGCACCAGCGCTGAACCGCCGTAGGAGACCAGCGGCAGCGGGATGCCGATCACCGGGAGCAGGGTTAGCACCATGCCGACATTGATCATCATCTGGCCGAGCAGCCACACGATGATGCCGAAGGTCATGTAGCGGGTGAACGGGTCGGTGGTGCGTTGGGCGACCCGCATCGCGGCGTAGGCGATGGTGAGGAAGAGCGCGACGACGAGCAGCGTGCCGATCAGCCCGAGCTCCTCGCCGAGCACGGCGAAGATGAAGTCGGTGTGGGCCTCGGGGAGGTCGCCCCACTTCTGGCGGCTGGCGCCGATGCCCTCGCCGAACCAGCCGCCGCTGGAGAGGGCGTAGAGGCCGTGGGCGGGCTGCCAGCCGGTGCCGAGGTAGTCGCGGAACGGGTCGGTGAAGGTGGTGATGCGGTCCATACGCTCCCCGCTGGTGCGGGCGAGCGCGAACGCCACCACCCCCATGATGCTCAGGCAGAGGGTGAAGAACCGGGCCGGGGCGCCGACCACCCAGAGCATGCCGAGCAGGATCGCGAAGAGGACCAGCGCGGTCCCGAGGTCGCGGCCGAAGACGACCAGGCCGGTGGCCAGGAGCAGACCGGGCACCACCGGCATCATCGTCTCGTGCAGGCTGCCGAGCCGGCGGTCCTTGTGCGCGTAGACGTGGGCCGCCCAGAGGACCAGCGCCAGCTTCGCGATCTCGGACGGCTGGATGGTCACCGGGCCTAGGGCGAGCCAGTTCTGGTTGCCGTTGCGCTCGACGCCGAGGAAGGCGGTCAGCAGCAGCAGGGTCAGCGACACGAAGTAGCCCGGCCAGGCCAGTCGACGGATCCATCGGTGCGGCAGCCGCGAGGCGACCCAGGCGCACGGCAGGCCGATCACCACCCACGTCAGTTGGCGGGTCACCACTTGGTAGGAGTTGCCGTCGTAGAACTTGAACGAGTAGACGCTCGACGCGCTCAGCACCATGATCAGGCCGATGGTCAGCAGCAGGGCCGACGCGCCGAGGAGCAGGTAGTAGGACGTCAGGGGCCGGTCGAGCGCGTGACGGAAGCCGGAAAGGGTGGTGCGGGCGGTCTGCAGGAGACCGGGCACCGCGCGCCGGGGAGCCTCCTGCGGCGCCTCGGGGTCGACCGTCGTCATCGGCTCCTGTGCCCCTCCCCGGATCAGCCCGTCTGCATCGTCCGCACCGCCGCTGCGAAGGCGTCTCCGCGTTGGCCGTAGTCGGTGAACATGTCCATGGAGGCGCAGCCCGGGGCCAGCAGGACGGTGTCGCCCGGCTTCGCCAGACCAGCCGCCGCGGTCACGGCGCGTCCCATGGGATCCTCAGTCTCACCGTCGCCCACCTCGATGACCGGCACATCGGGCGCGTGTCGCAAAAGGGCGGCGGCGATCAGGTCGCGATCCCGCCCGAGGAGTACGACGCCGCGCAGCCGGCCGCCGGCCGTGCGCACCAGGTCGTCGAAGGAGGCGCCCTTGGCGAGCCCGCCCGCGACCCAGACCACCGGGTCGTAGGCCTGCAGGGACGCGCGGGCGGCGTGCGGGTTGGTGGCCTTGGAGTCGTCGACGTAGGTGACGCCGGCGACGGTCGCCACCACGCTGATCCGATGGCCGTCGGGGCGGAACCCGCGCAGCCCGTCGCGGACGGCCTGCTGGGAGACACCGTGGGCACGGGCGAGCGCCGCCGCCGCCAGGGCGTTCGCCACGACGTGGGGCGCCGGGGAGGTGAGGTCGGCCAGCGTGCAGAGCTCCGCGGCCGAGCTGTGCCGCGCGTCGATGAAGGCGCGGTCGGCGAGCACGTCGTCGACGAGACCGAGCATGCCGACGCTCGGCACCCCGAGGGTGAACCCGATGGCCCTTGCTCCGTCGGTCACGTCGGCGTCGACGACCAGCCGCTCGGTCACCGGGTCGGAGACGTTGTAGACGCAAGCCCGCTGGACACCGGTGTAGATGCGTCCCTTGTCGGCGGCGTAGTCGGCCATCCCCGTCGGGGCGGCGTACCAGTCGAGGTGGTCCTCGGCCACGTTGAGGACCGCGGCTGACTCGCAGCGGACCGAGTCGGCGTAGTGCAGCTGGAAGCTGGAGAGCTCGACCGCGAACACGTCATAGGGCTCGGGGTCCATGACGGCCTCGACGACCGGCCGGCCGACGTTGCCGACGGCGGCGCTGCGCAGTCCCGCGGCGCGCAGGATCGCGTCGAGCATCTGGACCGTCGTGGTCTTGCCGTTGGTGCCCGTGACCGCCAGCCACGGCGCCGCGTGGTCGGGGTCGCGGAGGCGCCAGGCGAGCTCGACCTCGCCCCAGACCGGGACCCCGCGGGCCCGGGCCGCGGCCAGCAGCGGCGCGTCCGGCCGGAAGCCGGGTGAGGTCACGAGCACGTCGAGGTCGTCGAGGTCGTGAGGCAGTGCCGCCGTCGAGCCGGCGCCGAGCCGGACGTCGGCACCGAGAATGCCGAGCAGCTCGGCGCGCTCGGCCATCTCCGGAGTCTCCTTGTCGCCCAGGGCTACCACCTGGGCGCCGAGGTGCGTGAGCGAGTCGGCCGCGGCGAAGCCGGTGACCCCGAAACCGGCGACGACCGCGCGGACGCCCTCCCAGGAGTCGTGCCGCGGGAGGGCGGCGGGGTCGCGCCGCGCGTCAGCCACTCGCGACCCACTGCGCGTAGAAGACACCGAGGCCGGTCGCCACGCAGAGGCCGGTGATGATCCAGAACCGGATCACCACGGTGACCTGCTCCCAGCCGAGCATCTCGAAGTGGTGGTGGATGGGTGCGATCCGGAAGACGCGATGACCGGCCTTCACCCGAAACACCATTCGGAACAGGGCGCTGCGTCGGCTCGCCTTGAAGACCCCCACCTGCACGATCACCGAGAGGGTGATCACGACGAACAGTCCACCCAGGATCAGCACGAGCAGCTCGGTGCGGGTCAGGATCGCCAGTCCCGCGAGGGCGCCGCCCAGTGCCAGCGAGCCGGTGTCGCCCATGAAGATGGCGGCCGGGGAGGCGTTCCACCACAAGAATCCGAAGCAGGCGCCGGTGATCGCCGCCGACACGATCGCCAGGTCCAGCGGGTCGCGAACCTCGTAGCAGTTGACACCCGGCCGCGACTCGCAGGACTGGTTGTTCTGCCAGATGTTCACGAGCGTGTAGGCCCCGAAGACCAGGATCGAGGCGCCGGTGGCGAGACCGTCGAGGCCGTCGCTGAGGTTCATGGCGTTGGAGAAGCCGGCGACCAACAACCAGATCACCAAGATCACCAAGATCGTGGGCAGCTCCCAGCCGAAGTCCTTGAGGAAGGAGAGGTGGTGGGACGCCGGACGCCGGCCGTTCTCGTCCTCGAGCATGGGTGAGAGCGCGAGAATGCCGAAGACGAGGGCGATGACGGTCTGACCGATCATCTTGGCGGCGCTCCGCAACCCGAGGCTCCGCTGCTTGACGATCTTGATGAAGTCGTCGAGGAAGCCCACGACGCCGAGTCCGACGAAGAGCAGGAGGAGCAGCATCGCGGACGCCGACGGCAGGTCTCCGGTGATCACCTTCGCCGAGAAGTAGCCGAGCAGGGTGGCCAGGATGATGACGATCCCGCCCATGGTGGGAGTGCCACGCTTGGTGTGGTGCGTGGTGGGGCCGTCGTCGCGGATCTCCTGCCCGTAGCCGTGCCGGGACAAGACGCCGATGGCGACCCGGGTGCCGAGGAGCGAGATGAGCAGCGAGATGCCGCCGCCGAAGAGGATCGCTCTCACGCGGTTCCTCCTTCGGGTCGGGGGGCGAGCAGGCCGTCGGCGACGTGCTCGAGGGCGACTCCTCGCGATGCCTTGACCAGCACCACGTCGCCCGGCGCGACATTGTTCCGCACCCACGCCAGCGCGTCGTCACGCCCCGCCGCGCGGACCACCTGCCCGACCCAGCACGGCTGGTCCAGCGCCCCGTCGGCGATGCCCGCGGCCTCCGCGCCCACAACGACCAGGACGTCGACCCTGGCGACCGTCGCGAACTGCCCGATCCCCCGGTGGGCGGCCTCGTGCTCGTCGCCGAGCTCCTTCATCTCACCCAGCACCGCGACCGTGCGCCGGCCCGTGCCGCCCAGGTCGCGCAGGGTCTCCAGCGCCGCCCGCATAGAGTCGGGGTTGGCGTTGTAGGCGTCGTTGACGACCAGGACGCCGTCATCGCGTTCGCGCAGCTCCATCCGCCAGCGGGAGGGTGGCCGGGCCGCGGTGAGGCCGGCGGCCACCTCGGGGAGGGGTACGCCGACGGCGAGCGCCATCGCGGCGGCCGCGAGCGCGTTGTGGACCTGGTGCTCGCCGGGCACGGACAGGGACACCCGCACGAGCGACCCGGCGTGCCCGAGGTCGAAGGAACGCCGCGCGCGCTCGTCGGTCTCCTGCTCGCGGGCGGTGACGTCGCCACCGGCACCGAAGGTCACCACCCGGGCCGAGGTGCGGGCGGCCATCCGGGCGACGACCTCGTCGTCGGAGGCGAGCACCGCGGTGCCGTCCGGGGGCAGCGCCTCGACGATCTCACCCTTGGTCCGCGCGATCGCCTCGCGGCTGCCGAACTCGCCCACGTGGGCAGACCCGACGTTGAGCACCGCGGCGACCTCGGGACGGGCGATCCGGCACAGGTAGCCGATGTTGCCGAGGTGACGGGCGCCCATCTCCACCACGAGGTACGCCGTGTCGGCGCTCGCCCGGAGCACGGTGAGGGGCACGCCGATCTCGTTGTTGAAGTTTCCGGCGGTGGCCACCGTCGGACCCACGCGGGCCAGGACCGCCGCCAGGAAGTCCTTGGTTCCGGTCTTGCCCTGCGAACCGGTGAGCGCCAGCACCCGCAGGCCGGTCAGTCGGTCGCGCACGTGACCGGCCAGCAGACCGAGCGCGAGCACGGGGTCCTCCACGACCACGGTGGGCGCACCGGAGGGCCGGGTGCCGAGCACCGCCGCCGCCCCGGCGGCGTGCACCGCGTCGGCGAAGGCTTGCCCGTCGACCCGCTCCCCCACGAGGGCCACGAACAGTCCGCCGGGTTCGACCGCACGGCTGTCGACGAAGGCGGCTGCCGTCACCACGGTCGCCGGGTCGCCGTGGACCCGGCCGCCGGTGACGTCGGCGATCTCGGCGAGGGTGATCGCGATCACCGGCCCAGCTCCTCGAGGGCGACCTCGCGGTCGTCGAAGGGGTGCACGACGCCGGCCACCTCCTGGCCCGTCTCGTGGCCCTTGCCGGCGACGAGCACGATGTCGCCCGGTGCAGCCTCGGCGAGCGCCCGACGGATCGCCTCCCGGCGACCGCCGACCTCGACCGAGGTGCCGGGTCCGGCCGCGCCGGCCAGCACCTCGCGGCGGATCGCCGCCGGGTCCTCGGTGCGCGGGTTGTCGTCGGTGACGATCAAGAGGTCGGCCAACCGGGCCGCGATCTCCCCCATCAGGGGTCGCTTGCCGGGGTCGCGGTCGCCGCCGGCCCCGAGCACCACGATCACCCGGCCGTCGGTCAGCGGGCGCAGGGTGCCGATCGCCGCCGCCACGGCGTCGGGCTTGTGGGCGTAGTCGACGACCACCGCGAAGTGCTGGCCCGCGTCGACGCGTTCGAGCCGCCCGGGCACGCCACCCCCGGCGGCGATGCCCGCGGCGACGGTGGCGGGGTCGAAGCCGGCCTCGGCGCAGGCCGCGACCGCAGCGAGGGCGTTGGCGACGTTGAAGTCACCGGGGAGCGGGCAACCGGCCTCGACCTCGACGCCGCCGGGGCCGAGGACCACGAAGCGGGAGCCGGCGGCGGTCAGCACGACCTCGGTGGCCCGCCAGTCGGCGTCGGCGTGATGGAGGGAGTAGGTGCGGACCGGGATGGGCGCCTCCGCGGCCAACCGGCGGCCGTGCTCGTCGTCGATGCTGACCAGGCCCCGGCGGCTGCGCCCGGGATCGAACAGGGACGCCTTGGCGCGGTAGTAGTCCTCGACGTCGGCGTGGAAGTCGAGGTGGTCACGACCGAGGTTGGTGAAGACGGCGACGTCGAAGAGGACCCCGTCGACACGACCGAGGACCAGCGCGTGGCTGGACACCTCCATGCCGCAGGCCGCGATTCCCCGCTCGCGCATCACGGCGAACAGACCGTGCAGGTCGGGCGCCTCCGGCGTGGTCAGCGCCGTCGCGACGTCGACACCGCCGATCCGGGTGCCGATCGTGCCGACCACGGCCGACGTGACGCCGGTCCGCTCGAGCCCGCTCTCGGCGAGCCGGGTGGTGGTGGTCTTGCCCTGGGTGCCGGTGACGCCGATCATCCGCAGCGCGCGCGCGGGGTGCCCGTAGACCTCGGCGGAGAGGCCGCCCAGGTCGCGGCGCGGGTCGGCCACGACCAGGGACGGCGTGCCCGAGGGCAGCCGGGTCGCCCCCCTTGGATCGGTCAGCACCGCCACCGCCCCTGCCGCCAGTGCGTCGGCCGCGAACTCCGCACCGTGGGCACGAGCGCCCGGGAGGGCGGCGTACAGGTCCCCGGGGTGGATCCGCCGACTGCTCAACGAGATGCCGGTGACCTCGACGTCGCCGTGCACCTGCGGGGTCGCGCCCCGCCCCGCCAGCCACCCACCGAGAGCGGCGAGGGGCGTGTGCGGAGGATGCGCCGGGCGGGTGTCCGTCCGGGGTTCGTCGCTCACCACGCCGCGAGGCTACCGCTCGCCGTCACCCATGCCGGATCCCCACTCGACGGGCAGGTCTGAGGCCGGCCTGCCCGTCGGCGGGACCGCGTAGCGTCGCAAGGCGTAGCTCATGATCTTGGCGAAGGCCGGACCTCCGACCGAGCCGCCGCCGCCGCCGTTGCGGGGGTTCTGGACCACCACGTAGACCGTGAAGCGCGGGTCGTCGGCGGGCGCGAAGCCAGCGAAGGAGACGGTGAAGCTGCCGTCGTAGCAGCCGCACTCCACGCCGACCCGCTGTGCCGTGCCGGTCTTGCCGGCCACCCGGTAGCCCGGGATCGCCGCGCTGGGAGCGACGCCGTCCTCGGGGTCGATGACCTTCTCCATCATCTTCATGGTCTGGGTCGCCGCCTGGTCGCTGATCACCTGGCGGGTGCCGGCGGTGTCGGTGCCGACGGTGCGGCCGTCATCGGTGGTGGCCGACCCCTCGATCACGCTGGGGTCGATACGCAGCCCGCCGTTGGCGATCGTGTTGACCGCGGCCGTCATCTGCACCGCGTTGACCGACAGCGACTGCCCGAACGCCATCCGGTCCTTGGTCTGGGGCGTCAGCAGCGCGCCGGCCGGGAGGAGGCCCGGGGTCTCGCCGCGGACCCCGATGTCGGTGCGCCGGCCGAGTCCGAATGCGCGCAGGTAGCGCGAGAGCGCCTCCGGGATGAACTTGTCGGTCGCGAGCACGGTGCCGATGTTGGACGACTTCGCGAGCACGCCGGCCAGGGTCAGCCGGATGGTCTCGTGGGGGAACCAGTCACCGATCGCGCGGTCCTGCCGTTGCAGGGAGGCCGGCACGATCAGCTTGGTCCGCGGGGTGACCTTGCCGGCGTCGATCAGCGCGGACATGGTCAGCACCTTCTCCACCGACCCGGGCTCATAGACGTCGCTCATGGCGCGCGAGCCGAGGTCGTCCTCGCTCGCCTCGAGCGGCTTCGTCGCGTCGTACGTCGGGTGGTCGGCGACCGCGAGCAGCTCACCGGTGCGGCTGTCCATCACCACCGCCATGCCGGAGTCGCCGCGGGCGTCCTCGACCGCCTGGCGGACGACCCGCTGGGTGTACCACTGCAGGTCCGTGTCGATGGTGGTGCGCAGGTCCTGGCCGTTCTCGGCCTTGACGATGGCGTTGACGCCGAGCGGGATCCGGTTGCCGCCGCTCACCTGGTAGTGCGCGGAGCCGTCCTGGCCGGAAAGCAGCGAGTCGAAGGTGAGCTCGAAGCCGGCCAGCGGACGAGCGCCCTCCTCCGGGTCGGGGGTGCCCATAAAGCCCACGAGGTTGGCGGCCACGTCCCCCGCGGGGTAGTCCCGCGCCGGGTCTCGCCGGGTGGACAGGCCCTCGTAGCCGAGACCCTTGGCCTCGGCGAGCACGTCACCGGCGAGCGTCGAGGGCACCCGGCGGGCGACGTACTCGAACCGGCTGCCCTCGGCCCTGAGCGCCTGCAGGGTGGCGAAGTAGTCGATGGCGAGCCTCGTGGCCAGGAACTTCGCGAGCTCGGGGGCGTCGGGCGTGGTCCACAGGGGGTCGGCGACCACCATCACGCCGTCGATCGAACCCGCGAGCGGAACCCCGTTGCGGTCGAGGATCTGGCCGCGCTCCGCCGGGAGCACGATCTCGACGGAGCCCTCCGCGGCGGCGCGGGCGGCGTAGGCCTTCGGGTCGATGGCCTGGAGCTGGACCAGCCGGGCCCCGAAGAAGGACAGCACGATCGCGATCAGGACGAACCCGACCCGCAACCGGATCATCGGTGACCCGCGGCGGCTGCGTCGTTTCGTGGCGGCCAACGATCTCTCCCTCATCGGTAGCAGGTTCAGCGGCTGGTGGCGCGGTCGCGGGACTTGCTCTTCTTCCGGCCATCATTCCGGGCGGCGGCGTCCGGACCCCGCCTCCCGGCCCCCGTGTCGACCACTTCCTCGCGGATGACCGTCCTGGGGGTCAGCACGGCCGGCTTCCGCGGCGCCCGGGGCCGGATCCGCACACCGTCGGCGCGGGTGGCGGGCGTGGGCTCGCCCACCACGCTGCCGTCGGCGAGGTTGAGGAAGGCCGGACTGAGGGCCGGCACCATGCCCATCTGCTGCGCCGACTCGGCCACCCGCTGAGGGTCGCGCAGGTCGTCGAGCTCCATCCGGAGTGTCTGCTCGCGGGCGGTCAGGGTGCGGGCCTGCTCCTCGAGGGTGCTGGCCGCGAAGCTCGCCTGCTGCATCGAGGTGTTGAAGAGCAGCAGCCCCACCACACCGGCGACCAGCACGAGGGTCACCAGGGTCACGAACGGCACCCGGGGCGCCTGGGTGCGCCGGCGCGGGACCACCGAGAGGCGGGCCCGGGTGGCGGCCCTGCCAGCGAGGCTCGGGACGCGCCGACGGAGGGGGACGGCCACCTGGTTGCTCATCT
>Ga0136631_10000376_pt1 | contig 13833 bp, 11 predicted proteins | sample AntDrymUQ6012206_2_FD_104655 | JGI IMG/M metagenome (GOLD analysis project Ga0136631, IMG submission 104655) | Polar desert sand microbial communities from Dry Valleys, Antarctica - metaG UQ601 (22.06) | ecosystem: Environmental > Terrestrial > Soil > Desert | place: Antarctica: Dry Valley... | reverse complement strand
CCCCGACGTGATCGGTCAGCATCGCCAGGTCATAGCCATACAGACACACCGGCTCGCTGCCCGCCGCCCTCCGCCAGATGAGCGCGCTGAGCTCCTCGGACACCACCGCGCTCAGGGAGGTCACTGTGTCTCCCCGCGATGCGCAGACAGATGCGAGCGCAGCGCCCGCGCCGCGATACCGCGCTCCTCGCCCAGCACGAATGTGGTGACTCCGGCCGCGCGCCACGCCTGCTGGTCCTCCGGCGCTCGCGGGATCGCGCAGAACGGTACCGCGTGCGCCGCGCAGGTCGCCTGCACCCGATGCAGCGCCGCGCGCACCAGTGGGTGGCGCGTCTGCCATGGCACGCCGTAGGACTGCGAGAGGTCGGCGGCGCCTTCGAGCACCAGGTCGATGCCGCCGTCGGCGAGGATCGTCGGAAGCTCATCGACCCCCTCGGCGTCTTCGATCATCGCGATGAGCATGATTTCCTCGTTGGCCCAGCGGACGTACTCGGTCAGCTTGATGCGACCGAAGCCAGAGACGCGTCCGCCGTTGAGGCTGCGCATGCCCTGCGGGGCGTAGCGCGCCGCCTGGATCGCAGCGTCGACGTCGGATCGTCGACGCACATGCGCCACCACCACGCCCATCGCTCCAGCGTCGAGCGCGCGCAGGATCGCGTTCGGTGCCTGCTCGGGCACTCGCACGAAGGGCGTCAGCTCGACCACCTCGGCGGCCCGGATGAGGTGCTCGAGCTCCTGCGGATCCACGAGCGTGTGCTCAGAGTCGAGGATCACGAAGTCGTAGCCGGCGCAGCCGATCAGCTCGACGAGGGTCGGATCCGGAATCGAGCAGAACAGTCCGAACACCTCGTTGCCCCGGGCGAGCTTCGCCTTGATCGCGTTAGGCCTCAGCATCGCGGCCCTCGTCGGCCAGGGGGTTGGGCACGGCATGCAGCCGCAGCTCGGTGTCCGGCAGCAGCCTGCGGGTGGTCAGCTTCTCGACGGCGATGGTGGGCTTGTGGACGTCGAAGAGTGCGAAGCGTTCGGTCAGCTCGGGGAAGCGCCGTTGGTATGTCGTGATCGTGTCGTTGGCGATCGTCCAGAAGTCGCGTTCGGGGAGGTCGTAGGTGTCGGCGAGGAAGATGGCGAGCTCACCGATGTTGATGAAGAGGTACGCGTCGAGCAGGAAGTCGGCGACGAGGTCGAGGTCGTCGGTCTCCAGGAATGAGTTGCGGTTTTGGTGATAGGGGGGCGTCGGGGTCAGTTGCGGGCAGAGCTCGGGCTCGGCGAGCTGCGTTCGGGTGAAGCGGACGCCGTCGTGGAAGTCTCTCAGCGCGACTCGGGTGGGCAGGCCGTCGCGGTGCAGTAGCACCATGTTCTGGGCGTGCGCTTCGAGTGCGATGCCGTGCCTGCACAGCAGGTGTACCAGTGGGATCGCGCTCGCCTCGATGACGAGTGCCACCCACGCCCGCAGGCCGAGCGCGCGCACCCACCCGTCGATCAGCGGCGTGCCGTCCCGCTCGCGTGCGGTCAGCCCGTTGAACGGCACGGCCTGCTCGCCTGGATCGAGCCGGGGATGAAGGCTCTCGCGCCAGATGCAGGCCAGCGTGCCGTACCTGTCGGCCTGCGTGAGGTCGGCCGCGGGTGGTGGGTTTACGGCGCTGCCCATGACCTCTCCGAGCAGGACTGTTCGTAGCTCGTCGTGGAGAAATGGGTCGGTTCGGGCGACGTGCTGCAGCCAGTCGGACACGAGCGGGGCGTTGTGGACGGTGTGCGGCGCGAGCACCCTGCTTGTGGAGGTGTTGACGATCGACAGGGCCAGCTTGAGGTACGGCCGCTGCGGCGCGTCGGTGCAGGCCAGTGTGCGGATCGACTGCTGGGCGCGGAATGCGTGTGGGTCATCGCCGAGCACGAGCAGATCGCGACGGGCGAGCTGGTCGGCGAACGCGCGAGCGACCTTCTCCTGCCATTGCCACGGATGCACCGGCACGAGCGTGAAATGCGCCGGGTCCTCGCCCGCGGCACCGATCGTCGCCTCGAAGTGCTCGAGCGTGGCGGCGCCCAGCTGCTCGCGCACGAAGTCAGCCTCGCTCACAGAGCTTGACAGCGTCACCTCGGCGATGCTGCGCCGCGCCGCCAGCCACAGCGGGCGCACGGGCTCGGCGAACTCCGGGCCGAACGCGAGGTTGTCCGCGAGGTCGAACCCCACCCGGGACTTGTACGTCGGGTGATAGCGGTGCCCGTCGGTGATCGTCCCTTCCAGCGTGTCGTAGTCCGCGCCCGCGAGCACGTCAGCGCGCTGCTCGCGCACGTGTTGCGCGAGCGCGTCCTTGACGAGCGTCTCCTCGAGCTCGTGCGCGAACTGCGCGAGCTGCTGCGGTTCGGCCTCCACAGCGTCCCGCGCCTCGCCGAGGAAGCGGGTGACCGAGACGGCCTCGTGATCCTTGTCGCCGCTGAGACGTCGCACCGGAGCGGGCCCCACGGCGACGCGATCGAACCCGTGCCGACGCCGCGCCGCAAAGACGTACCGCACGGGCGCTCCACGCTCGTCGACGCCATCCACGATCGAGGCGCCCGCGTCGCCGGCGCGCACCCGGAGGGCGCCTTCGTAGAGCAGCGATTCGAGCAGCTGGCGCAGCAGCCTGCGCCGCACGAGGACGAAGGTCGGCGCGGTCAGCGCCCGTTGGACGAGCTCTGCCGTCACGCTCTACGGCTCCCACATCGGGTTGGCGACGTCGACGTACAGTGGTCGCTCGCCACGCCCGGCGAAGCGGCTGAGGAGGTTCGCCTTGGCAGGCAGCGCCGGCGCGCTGAGCAGCCAGGTCGCGTACGGCTCCGCGTCGCGCCAGCCCGCTACCGCCTCGCGCACCACTCCCCACAACCGCTCCTCCCCGCCCTCCATGTAGCGGCCGAGCACGCTGACGACGTGCCCGAGCTGATTGGTCACCGCGTGATAGCGCAGACGCAACCACGCCTCGGCATCGTCGTAGAGCACAGGGCTATCGGCAGGCAACGAATCGAGCGTTCCGTTGCCCGCCAGGCGCTGACGACTGACGCTCACGCCTTCCATGTCGCGCACCCACAGACAGGCCGGCCAGCCACCATCCGTGCACAGCAGCGAGTTCTGCACATGCGCCTCCAAGCTAAGCCCATCACGCGCGAACAACGTCAGCAGCGGACGCAGCGAGATATCCAAAAAGTGCCGCAGCCACTCCGACGGTTCGCCGACCTCACGCACGCAGCAGACGAGCTCGGGCGGCTCGCCGTCCGCGCCCTCCTCCAGCAGGCCGGCCAGCACACGCGGCGCCGCGCTCGTCGACGAGAACGGATGCTCCCGAAACAGCACCGCGAAATCGGCCGACAGGTCCTCCCCGACCACGCTCGGATCCAGCGTGCGAAACCCCGTCTCCAGCAACACACCAAAGCCATCATGCGACCAGCGCCCCGCCAAGCCCGCGACCACGACGCTCGCATCGGTCGCCCGCCACACATGCTCCACCGGGTTCGTCCGCACGAAGTTCGTGATCCGCACATGCAACGGCAACTTCCACGCCATCCCAAAACCCGGAGCGCACACCGTACGCACCGACGACGTCGCGTAGACCTCCGGCCCGCGTGGACCAAGGGGCACGACGTCGCCGGCGGCGACGAGCGCGGCGACCGACGGCAGCGCGAGCAGGTAGCGAGCCTGCCACGGATGCGCCGGCAGCAGCGCGTAGCCCGCCGGCGCGTCGGCGGCAAGCCCGTCTGGAAGCCACGCCCCGGGCGCGACGCGCCGCTCACACACCAAGCGCGCAGCGACCGCGAAGTACTCCAGCACAAACGACGCTCCAAGCTCAGGGGCATAACGAACAAGGTCAGCGTCATCGAACCCCTCCGCGCTCTTCGGCGTCGGGTGAAACGGATGGCCGCGCAGCAGCGACTGCTCGGCGTGACGCGTCAGCGCGTGCGCGTCGCCGGACGGCGCCGCCGACCTGCCGCGGCGCACGTAGCACGCCGTGCGCGCAATGCTGTTAGCGATCTGGGTCTCCAGCTCGACCTTCCGCGCCGCGCCGTCGCCGCCGCCTGCGACCGCGGCGAGCTCGGTCAGCAGCGCGTCGACGAACCCGTCGTGCTCGAGCGGCGTGCGCCGCCCATCGGCCTGCTCGAGCACCAGCCTGTCGCCGTACTCGTGGTGGCCGAAGGCCGACCGGTGGCAGACGTCGACGATCAGCGTGCGCCCCGTGGCGGTCAGCGGGATGCGCAACGGGCCGGGCTGCCGGACCGGGATCCCGGCTTCGCGCAGGAATGCGTTGAGCAGACGCTGCCGCCCGGCGCGCCGTGCGACACCGACGGTGTTCACTGGCGCACCAGCCCGCGCGCGGCGTGCGGAAGGAGGGCCATTCCCTCGGCGCGGTGCTGGTGCTCGCTGCGCAGCGCGAGCAGCGCGGACCCTACGAGCAGCCCGCCGATCACCGGGAAGACGGCCGGCGCGGGCAGCAGCGCCGCGGCGGCCGCGCCGAACAGCGGTCCGACCACCTGGCCGAGATCGAGCACGGCGGTGGCGAAGCCGATCCCGGTGCCACGCAGCCTCTCGCCCAGCAGGTGGCTGACGACGTACAGCACCGACTGCACCAGCGCGGCGAAGCAGAAGCCCTGCGCGACGCGCAGGGGAACGAGCGCCTCCGGCGATCCCGGCGCCGCCTGCAGGGCGACCGCGAGACCGCAGCACGCGGCGGCCACCGCGAACCCCCGGTGCGCCGGGCGCCGGTCGTTGCGCCGGCCCCACCACGGGCCGCTCACCAGTGACGTCGCCCAGGTCATCGCATGCAGCACGCCGACCCAGACGGTCGCGGCGGCGACGGAGCCGGTGATCTGCTCGACCTGCGCGGCGAACACCACGATCAGCGCGAACATGGCGGCCTGCGCGGCAATCCCGGCCAGCAGCAGGTTGCGCCCGGGCGCCACCCACACCAGGCGGCGGGCGACCTTGCGCACGCTGCGCCCCGGGCCGTCGCGCGTCCGCTTCGCTCCGGCGGGCTCTGAGAGCAGCACCAGGGCGCTCACGCTGGCGATCATGAGCAGGCCGGCGAGCGCTCCGAACAGCGGCGCGAAGCCGAACCTGCTCGCGAGCACGCCGCCGAGCAACGGACCGAGCAGCGTCCCGGCGGCAGTGGCTCCGAACAGGTCACCGAGCGCGCGCCCCCGCCGTCTTGGCTTGGACAGCGAGCTGGCGTAGGTCGCGGTCGCGCCGCCGACACCACCGAACGCCCCCTGCAGCAACCGGCACATCAGAAACGCCTCGGGCGTCCGCGCCACGGCCATCAGGGCGACGGCCACGCCGAGCCCGACATGCGCGCGCACGACCATCGCCTTGCGTCCGTAACGATCGCCGACCAGGCCCCACAGCGGCGCGGAGATCATCTGCGTGACGGCGGGCGCCGCCAGCGCGACGCCGGTCCACCACGGGAGGTCGCCCTTCGGAACACCGAGCCCGGCGAGGTAGAACGGCAGCAGCGGCACGACGACCGTCAGGCTGGCGGTGGCGGTGAATTGGCCGATCCACAGGACGGTGAAGGCGCGCCGGCGTTCGTTGCGCGACATCAGCAGATGCCCACCGGGAGCAGTGGATTGCGTATCTCGCCGGTGCTAGCGGGCATGCTCACCCCGTTGGAGCTCCCGTGTCGCAGCAGCGGGCCGAGCACCTGCCGGGTCGGCCACGTCGGCGCGCCCAGCAGTTGCCTGCGCACGACGACCTCGACGTGCTCGGGCAGGTCGAGCTCGTCGAGGCAGCCGACGAGCGCGACGCGCAGCTGCTCCCAGAACACGGTCTCGTCGATGCCGTAGTGGCGGCCGAGGGCGTCGGCGATGCCGTAGAGGTTCACCTGGAAGCCCAGCGTCTGCAGGTATCCGACGAGCGCCTCCGCGCAGTGCAGCTGCAGCGACTGCGGTGCCCCCGGCTTGATCCGATATCCGGGATCCGGCACGCCGGCGGCGGTCATCCATGTGGGATAGGTGCGCAGCGTGTCGTGGTCGCGCAGCACGAATCGCTCGGGCCTCCCGTCGCGCAGCGTCACGACGACGTTCTGGCCGTGCAGCTCGGGCAGCACGCCGTAGCGCAGGAAGCCGAGCCCGACCTCGGCGAACGCCGCCGCGAGCGCTCCGTAGAAGTCCACCGGGTTGAGGCTGTCGCGGATGGCCGGCCCAAGCGTCCCCCACTCGTGCGCGGCCAGCGCCGCCATCGTGAGCGCCAGCGTGTCGGGGTCGTCCAGTACCCCGTCGGGGTAGGTGCGCAGCTGGGCGGCGAGCTGCCCCGGCCGGTCGGCGAGCTCGTCTGCGGCCCACCCGCACCAGGTCTGCTCGTCGCACAGCGACACCCGGCGGCGCAGCACCGGGTCACGCTCGAGCAGCGCGCGCATGAGCCGCTCGGCGCGCTCGCCGTTGTCCAGGTACCGCGGCGGCAGCAGCCGCGCCGCGCCGAGCGTCGCGACGCCGAGCGGCAGCTTGACGTGGCGCTTCTGCGCGGGCGAGGACAGCGTGCGCAGTGACGCCGTCGGACGGAAGCGGCCGATGCCGCGCGCGACGGGGCGCACGAGGCCGGCATCGAGCTCGAACGCGAACTCGCGGGGTAGCACGTGTTCGAGCTGCCACGGGTGGACCGGCAGCAGGCAGAACCCGCCTCCCAGCGCGCCGGCCGCCGCGGCGAGACGCTGCCGGTCCGCGGCGTCGAGGAGGAGGTCGGCAAGCCGGTCGGCGCCCGCGCCTGCGCCGAAGCGCAGACAATCGACGCGCGCGGCGACCCACGCGAGCCCGAGCGGGTCCCGGCGCATGGGTCCGTACTCGGACAGCTCGCCCGCGGTCCACCCGGCCGCCGCCCGCGCCGTCGGATGAAACGGCCGGCCGCGCGTCGCCGCGAGACGCTCGCCCGCGAGCAGATCACCGGGCCGGGGCGTGAGGTCGTGGCGGGCGGCGAGCGTCGCATGGGCGTGCTCGACCGCTGTGCGCACGTCACGCGAGATCCGCTCGGCGGCGGAGGACTCCGCGCCCGCGACCAGGCGCAGCAACTGGTGGGGCGCGAGCTCGCGCGAGCCGTGCAGGACCGGCCCATGCGAGAAGCGGTAGCGCTGCAGCCCGCCACACTCGCGCAGACGCAGCCGCACGACGCCGCCGCCGCCGGGGATCGGCACGCAATGCCAGCTCTCGCCGGCGTCGGACGCCGCGCGCGTCGTGTCACCGAAGCCGAACAAGCCCTCCCCGATCAGCGCGTCGACGAGGTCCCCCATGACCAGGTCAGCGGCGGACACGCTCAGTACAGGTCCAGCCACGTGCCCACGCCCTGCCGCTTGGCGCGCAGGTACACCTCCGCGGCACATGCGATGTCCTCCACCGCGATGCCCATCGGGTTGAGCAGGATGATCTCGTCGTCGCGCTCGCGGCCGGGCCGGCGTCCACTCACCACCTCGCCCAACTCGGCGTGCAGTAGCTCCCGCGAGAACGAGCCGTCCAGCACCATCTGGTTGATGAGCTTGCGCTCGCGGTTGCTCTGATCCCAGTCGTCGACGACGACCTTGTCCGCGCCGAGGAAGACGTCCTTGTGCACGTCCATGATCGACACGTTGCACACGAACGTGCCGGGCCGCAGCCACGCGAACGGGATATAGGGCCGGTCGGTCAGGGTGCATGCCACCACGACCTCGCCCGCCCGGACGGCCTCCTCCGCGCTGGCGGCAATCCGCACGGCGACGTCGCCGCGCCGTGAGCCGAGCAGCTCCGCGAGGTCGCGAGCAGCGTCAGGTCGGGAATCGAACAGGTGAATCGCGCCGATCTGCTCGAACTGCTCGAGCAGCGCGGTGATCTGCGTGCGGCCGATCACGCCACAGCCCACGACGGTGACCTCGGTGAAGCCCTCGCGCGCCAGGTGCTCTGCGGCGACGCAGGTGACAGCCGCGGTCCGCCAGGCACTGATGAGACTCCCTTCGAGAATGCCGATCGGATAGTTCGTGCGCGGGTCGTTGAGCACGATCACAGCACTCGCACGCTCGAGGCCGACGACATCCGGATTGTCGTGCTTGCTGCCGATCCACTTCAGGCCCGAGACGCCGAGGTCGTCGATGTGGGCGGGCATGGCGATGATCCGGTCGGCGATGTGGCCATCGGTCGCGTTGGCCCGCAGATAGGGCTTGAGCGGCTGCACCGTCCTGCCGTCGGCGTGCGCCGTCAGCGCCGTGCGCAGAGCCCGCACATAAAGGTCGGACTGCGCGCCCCCCACGGCCCCGACATCGCGGCGGCTCAGGTACAGCACCCGCGGGCTGCCGTCCGCGTTGCGCTCGGTGGTGATCGACACACGCTCTCCTTCAGCGGTGCGCCGCGTCGCGCCGGGTCCGGGCGCGGGCCGCGGCAAGCCAGTCGTCGTCGTAGACGAGGTCGAGGTAGCGGTCACCGCGGTCCGCAAAGATCGCCACGATGCGGCACGGCCGCGGCAGTTCCGGCAGCGTGCGACCGATCGCCGAGACTACCGCGCCGGACGATGCCCCAGCGAAGATCCCCTCGGCGACGAGCAGCTCGCGGCAGCCGAGCGCCGCATCGACGTCATCGACGTAGACGACCTCGTCGATCTCCTCGGGCCGACACAGCTCCGGCACACGGCTGGAGCCGATGCCGGGCAGCTCTCTGGGACCGGCCGTCCCCCCGAAGATCACCGAGCCGACCGCGTCGACCGCGACCACCCGCAGGCCGGAAAAGCGCTCGCGCAGCCGGCGCGAGCAGCCCAGGATGCTGCCCGTGGTGCTCACGGCCGCGAACAGGTACCCGGGCGGGTAGACGAGCTGCTCGCTCAGCTCCGCGCCCGTGCCGTGGTAGTAGGCCTCCCAGTTGCGGTCGTTGGCGTACTGGTTGACCCAGATCGCACCAGGCGTGATCGCGAGCAGCTCCTCGACGCGGCGGATGCGGCTATGCAGGTAGCCGCCGCAAAGGTCACACTCGGAGACGATCTCGACATCGGCGCCGAGCCCGCGCAGGATCGCGACGTTCGCCCGCGTCGTCTTGGGATCCACCACGCAGGTGAAGCACAGGCCGTAGATGCGCGCGGCGATCGCAAGCGCGATGCCGAAGTTGCCCGAGCTGCTCTCGATCAACCGGCTGCCCGGCGAGATCGATCCCTCGCGCAGCCCGGCCTCGACGATATGGCGAGCGGAGCGGTCCTTCATGCTGCCCCCCGGGTTCAACAACTCCAGCTTGGCGATCACCTCGACGTCCGGATCGCAGAACAGGCGGCGCAGCGCCACGACGGGCGTGTTCCCCACACAATCGAAGACGGACTCGCACACCGGCTCGACGACGGACGTACACACGGACTCAACGGGTGGCATGGACAACTGGCCTTCCGCTTCGGGGACAGGACGACGAGCAGGCGGGCCAGGCCCGACCACTCACGGCTTGTTAGGGCACCCTGACCAATTGGTATCCCGAGTTAGGGAACCCTAAACCCACTGGGCTGCGAATTCAGCGGCGGGTGGGTTGACCACGGCCGCCTGCGCATCGGGATCTACACCAGGCTCTACCCGGAGTGTTAGGGTGCCCTCATTGCTGGTTAGGCCAGCCTAAGGCCACGCTAAGTGGTGTGATCGATGAGGAGAACGCATGCGAAGGACGATCGGCATTCTCGCCGCCGCCGCCACGGCGCTGGCGATCAGTGCATGTGGCGACGACGAAGGAACGAGCTCGGCCGTGGAACCGAGGGCCGCGCAGCCTCGGAGCGTCGTCCACGCCATGGGCACGTCACGGATCACGGGTACGCCCGAGCACGTGGTCGTGCTGGACACCGGTGAGCTGGACAGCACTGTGGCGCTCGGTGTCAAGCCGGCCGGCGCGGTGGAGCCCATCGCCGGTGCCGGCTTCCCCGCATACCTGGCCGATGCGGTGAAGGGCGTCGAGATCGTGGGCACGATCGAGCAGCCGAATCTCGAGGCGATCGCCGCACTGAAGCCGGATCTCATCCTGTCGAGCAAGCTCCGCCATGAGGCGATCTACGATCAGCTCAGCCGCATCGCGCCGACGGTGTTCACCGAGGAGGTCGGCGTGGCATGGAAGAAGAACTTCGCGTTGCACGCCAGGGCACTTGGCAAGCCGGACGACGCGCGCAGGCTGCAGACCGAGTACGAGACCAAGGCCAGCGAGCTCGGGGATGAGCTCGGCGACAAGCGAGACCGCACGGCGGTATCGGTCGTGCGCTCCGTCGGCGACGAGGTGCGCATCTACGAGAAGGCCAACTTCCTTGGAACGATCCTCGAGGACGTCGGGCTTCCCCGCCCCAAGGCACAGGACGACGAGGAGTTCTCCACCACCGCCACCGAGGAGCGGATCCCCGACCTCGACGGTGACGTCATGTTCCTGTCGCGCTTCGGCGACGACCACCGCCTTCTGGGCCGGCTGCAGAACAATCGCCTGTGGTCGCAGCTACGTGTCGTGCGTGCCAAGCGCATCTACGACGTACCGGACGACCTGTGGTTCCTCGGCATCGGCAATCTCGCCGCACACAGGATCCTGGACGGGCTGCGCACGATCCTCGCGGACGGCCGGCGCCTGCCGGGCGACGACGGGAACCCCGCCACAGCGTGAGCAGCAGTCCGTCGACCCCGATCGAGATCACGCGGGCCGCAGAGCGCGCTCTCCCTGGCCCGTTCGTGCTCATGCTGGGGGCGGCGGCGCTCGCCGTCGTGGCGGGTGCCGGACTCATGCTCGGTGCCTCGACGGTATCCGCGCCGCAGGTCGTGAGCGCGCTGACCGCGTTCGACGGCTCGCCGGAGCACGTGACAGTGGCCGACGTTCGCCTGCCGCGGGTCGTCGTCGGGGCGGTCGTGGGCGCCTCGCTGGGGGTAGCCGGAGCGCTCATGCAGGCGATCACGCGCAACCCCCTGGCCGAGCCGTCGCTGCTCGGCGTCTCGTGGGGCGCGGCGCTGGCCGCGGTCGGCGGACAGGTCGTGGCAGGGATCGGCACCACGGCGGCCCTCGTGCCGTTGGCGATCGGTGGCGCCGCAATCGCGGGACTGGTGATCGTCGTGCTTGCGGCCACGGGCCGCGCCGGGCTCACGCCCGAGCGCCTCATCGTTGCGGGCGCCGCAGTCAGCGGCCTTCTCGCCGCGCTCGTCCAGGGCCTGCTCGTGCTTGACAGCGAGAGCCTGGAGGTCGCGCGCCGCTGGCTGGCAGGGTCGCTGACCGGCGCGAGCTGGGACGCTCTGGCTGCGGCGGCGCCCTACCTCGTCGCCGGCACGGTGCTCAGCGCCTGCCTGATTCGCCCGCTGTCCACGCTGGCGCTGGGGGACGATGTCGCACGCGGGCTCGGCGTGCGGACAGGGCTGACGAAGGGCGCTGCCGCGGTCGCCGTCGTCGCCCTGGCCGGTGGATCAGTGGCGCTTGCCGGCCCCATCATCCTGGTGGGACTCGCCGTGCCGCACGCCGCCCGAGCGCTCGTCGGCCGCGACCTCGCTCCCCTGCTGATGACCTGTGCCGTGCTGGGCGCCGTGCTCGTGATCCTCAGCGACATCGTCGCCCGGATCGCGGTGGCCCCCGAGGAGCTGCCCGTCGGCGTGATGACCGCGCTGGTCGGCGCGCCCGTACTGCTACACGTCGCCCGCCGGGGTGTGATGAGCGGGTGATCTCGGGAGTGCGCATCCGCCTCTTCCCCGCACCTGCGCCTGGGACCGCGCGCACCCCGCTCGTCCTCATCACGACCTCCCTCGTCGGGCTGGCCGCCTTCGTCGTGACGCTCGGCCTCGGAGAGGTGACGGTGACCCCCGTCGACGTCGTACGCGCGCTGATCGGTCAGACCGGTGCCGACGGAGCGTTCGTGGTGACCGAGCTGCGCCTGCCGCGCGCTCTCGTGGCCTGTTGCGTGGGCGCCGGCCTGGCGGCGGCGGGGGTGGTCCTTCAGGGCCTGACCCGCAACGCGCTCGCCGCGCCCGAGCTCTTGGGGGTCTCGGCGGGAGCCTACGCCGCCGCCATCTTCGTCATCGTGCTCCTGCCGGACCTGCCCATCTCGGTCCTGCCCGCCTGCGCCTTCGCGGGCGCGCTTGCCGCCAGCGCCGTGGTCTACGGGTTGTCGTGGCGCCGCGGGACCTCGGGCTCGCGGCTGCTGCTCGTCGGGATCGCCGTGACGACGGTCGGCTACGCGGTCGTGCTCGGCGTCGTCTCGACGATCGACGAGCTCATCCACGCCAGCCAGCTCGTGACGTTCATGGCCGGCAGCGTCTATGGCCGCGGCTGGCCAGAGCTCGGTGCGGTGGCGCCGTGGCTGGCGGTGCTCCTGCCGCTGGTCGCCCTGAGCACTCGCGACCTCGACGCGCTGGCGCTTGGCGATCCGGTCGCGCGCGGCCTGGGCGTCCGGGTGGAGGCCGCCCGCCTGCGGCTGCTCGTCCTGGCCGCCGCGCTTGCCGGCTGCGCGGTTGCGGTCGCCGGGCCGGTCGGTTTCGTCGGGCTCATGTCGCCGCACATCGCCCGGCGGCTGGTCGGCGGCGCCCACGGGCCGCTGTTGGCGACCTCGGTCCTGCTCGGCGCGACGATCATGCTGATCGCCGACGCACTCGCTCGCCTGGCCTTCGCGCCCGTCGACGTGCCGGTCGGCGTGGTGACCGCCATCGTGGGCGCCCCCTACCTGCTGTGGCTGCTCGTACGCGGCCGCACCAACCCGGAATGACCCTCGACGCGCACGATCTCGTCCTGGGCTATGGCGGCGCACCCGTCATCGAAGGGCTGAACCTCCAGATCACCCACGGTCAAATCACCGTGCTGGTCGGCGCGAACGCCTCCGGGAAGTCCACTCTCCTGCGCGCCCTCGGCCGTCTGCTGCGCCCGCAGGCCGGCGACGTCCTGCTTGACGGGAAGGCGATCGCGTCGCTGAGCACGCGGGAGGTCGCCCGCCGCCTGGCGATCCTGCCGCAAGGCCCGGTCGCGCCCGAGGCCCTCACCGTGCGCCAGCTCGTCGCCCAGGGCCGGTACGCGCACCAGCGCCTACTGCGTCGCTGGAGCGCCGACGACGAAGCCAGCCTCGCAAGCGCTCTGGAGGCCACCGGCACCAGCGACCTGGCCAGCCGGCCCGTCGACGAATTGTCAGGCGGGCAACGGCAGCGCGCCTGGATCGCGATGGCGCTCGCCCAGCAGACCGACCTGCTGCTGCTCGACGAGCCCACGACCTACCTCGACCTCGCCCACCAGGTCGCCATCCTCGAGCTCATCGCCCAGCTCAACGCCCGCGACGGACGCACGATCGTCATGGTCCTGCACGACCTCAACCAAGCCGCGCGCTACGCCGACCACATCGTCGCCCTACGCCAAGGAGCAATCGTCGCGGCTGGCCCACCACCGCAGATCATCACCGAAGCGATGGTCCGCACCGTGTTCGACGTCGACGTCCGCATCATCGAAGACCCCGTCACCGCAGGACCACTGTGCGTCCCCGCCACCACCCTGCGCACACCGGCGCTCCAGCCGCACCGACCATGACCACCGCGAGCAGCGCGGCTCGCGTTCAGCACACGCGGCCGGATACCGGCCCAGGTGGCGTTCCGCTGCTCTGGCTGCAGGTTAATCGTGCCGGGGGCCAGCCTGGCCCGCGTGCCAGCGTTGGCGTGATTCGGCGATGGCCGCGCGGTGGTCAGATGACCAGTCGGCCAGCGCCCTAACGAGGTGGGTGAGGTCGTGGCCGGTCGTGCTGAGCTCGTACTCGACGCGCGCTGGAACCGTGGGGTAGACCGTCCGGATGACCAGGCCGTCACCCTCGAGGCGGCGGACAGTTGAGGTGTGTCTGAGCTAACGCCACAGATCGGCCCGGCGATTAGTCCGCATTGGGCGGGTCGGGCGGTGGGGTGTTGGTGGGATGGG
>Ga0136631_10000375_pt1 | contig 13842 bp, 15 predicted proteins | sample AntDrymUQ6012206_2_FD_104655 | JGI IMG/M metagenome (GOLD analysis project Ga0136631, IMG submission 104655) | Polar desert sand microbial communities from Dry Valleys, Antarctica - metaG UQ601 (22.06) | ecosystem: Environmental > Terrestrial > Soil > Desert | place: Antarctica: Dry Valley... | reverse complement strand
TGTGACCTGCAGAGCCTCTCGAGCACCTCGCGATGCTCGTCTGTGATCGTCAAGGGTGCTGTGGGAGGACGCATGCGCCACCCTACCACAAACACCACTTATTTACAAGACACTACACTAGCGACGGTGCCATCGGCCGCCCGGTCCCCTCCCGCGGATGAGCGGTCGAAGCCATCTACGGCCGCTCGAGCCACGTGTTCTCGGGACTCTGACCGATCGACCCGCTCGCTGGCGCCTTGCACGAGATCCGGTGCTGTAGCTGGCGGTCGCGCGCCGTGCCGGTTTCGTCCGAAGCGCCAGTCCGGGTGGGCCGCGTCCTGGGTGCCCCCGGCAATGCGTCGTGGTCCGAACCTTGAGTGGAAACCCGCTGTCTCGCTCGTACTCGACGTCGGACGAGGGTCTAACGCACAGAAGCTGACGGCCGCGAGGCACAGGGGTGCCGGTCGGTTAGGAGCCGCACCGTAGGGTCACGGATGAGCGACGACCGATTGGACTGAGACATCCGAGCAGCGTTGCATTCTGCGAAGCCCTTCAATGACCGAAGAACCGAGGGACCATTGCCCGTCAGCCCACCCGAGCCCGATCCGTTCGTGGCCTGGTTTCGTGATCACGCGGCGACGTTGAGCACGCTGGACCCCGACGGCCCGCTCGACGATCTGGAGCCGTTGCGCGAGATCGTCGGCGACGCCCGTGTTCTGGCCGTCGGCGAGAATGCACATTTCGTTCGCGAGTTCGGCCTCGCCCGTCGGTGTGTCTCGCGCTTCCTCGCTGAGCGTTGCGGGTTCACGACCTTCGCGTTCGAGTTCGGGTTCAGCGAGGCGTTCGCACTCGATCCGTGGTTGCAGGGTGAGGGCAACGACGACGACCTTGCGGGCCTCAGTCCGGCCGCTGCGCGCTGGGGAGCCGGCGAGTTGATGCACTGGCTGCGTCGGCACAACACCCGCAGCTCGCACCCGCTGCGCTTCGTCGGCGTCGACCTGCCAGAAGCCGGCGGCACGCTGCGGCCGGCGCTCGATCCTGTCGCCGACCATCTGGCCGACGTCGATCCCGACGCGCTCCCGATCCTGAGAGCCGTCCTATCCATCGCCGACCAGATGGCCAGCGAGTCCGGGGCAGGAGCAGGACCAGCGTGGGCCATCCTCGACGTCGCCGGCCAGAATGCAATGACTGCCGGCCTCGCGCGACTACTGATGCGGCTGCGTGCCTTGGAGCCGCTGCTCGTCGCGCGCAGCAGCCAGCGCGACCACGACGTCGCCGTGCGCCGCGTGGAGGCGCATGCCACACCGACTACATGTGGCGCGTCATGGCGAGCATGAGCGCGGGAACTCTCCTTCCCGGGGATCTGTCGGTGCGCGAGCGGTTCATGGCCGAGTCGCTCGCCTGGCACCTGCGCCGTCTGGGCCCGCACGACCGCGTCGTGCTCGCCGCGCATAACAACCACATCATGAAGACCGAACTGGACTTCGGCGGCGGCATCGGCGTGTTGCCCATGGGCCTGCATCTCGCCCGGATGTTGGGCGATGACTACCGCACGCTGGGGGTGGTCCACACCGCCGACCACGTTCCGAGATGTACCCCGATCCTGAGGCGCCGGTCGGCTTCACCGTCGCCGACGCGAAGCTCGGTCAGGCGTCGCGTGGGAGCGTCGAAGCGGCTCTTGCGGCCGCCGGGCTTGGTGAGCGAGCGACGCTCACCGCCCTTGCCGGCGCACCTGACCTGTGCCGCGTTCGCAGTCAGAGCGCCGACCTGTCGATCGACGTGCCTGCTGCCTTCGACGCGGTGCTCAGCAGCCCGACGGTGACGTAGACGACTCGATCGACTTCTGAACATCGCGGCATCAGCCAGTACGGCGGCGGCGGTAGGACTCCTGGTGTCATGGATGCCCGTCGGACACGTGCCGTCCCGCCCAAGATCTGCACACGGAACATGGGCCGTTCACTTGTGAATGGCCCGCGAGATGGTCCATCAGCCGGGGACGCTCCAGGCCTGCTCAGGCTGCGCGTTCCTGTCGCGGTGCCGCAATCAGATCGCCCAGACATCCTTGGACGTGCGATACGGCCGTGCCCAACGTCTTGCGATCGCCGCTTACGACGGTCATCTCGTGCTCGCAGACGAGGAGTCGGGCGACCTCGATGCGGTCGTCCTCGCGCCAGCCGCCGAGGTCGAGACTGCCGCATGTGGCCTCGTCGAGCCAGGAGAATGCCCACCCGCTCGGGATCGCCTCACCGATGCATTCAAGGAGCTGCTCGTCCTCGAGCGCTTCGAGCACCGCTTCGTCGTCGTCGATCAGCCATGCGGTCGCGGGCAATTCGAGCCCGTCGGGAAGGGGTTCGGCAGCGTCGTCGGGATGAAACCCGAGCAGGATGAGCCCCGCCTGCGCGGGATCGGCCGGCAGAGTCGCGAGACGCGCGAGCCAGCGCCGCCCGTCTGCGCCATCGAACTGGGCGGCAAGCCCCCACAACGTCGGCGTGGACGTCGTATGGACGATGCGGGCAACGAGGACATCGTCGATATCGAGAGTTCCGAGATGGCGGTCGGTGAGGATCTGGACCGGCGTCCCGCCGGCCAGCGCCTCGAGCTCCATCCCGACGCCCGCTGCTATGGCGCGCACGCGGTAGACGTCGAGGCGGGCTTCGGCGAGCCCCTGCGCAATCTCACGCTCGGCCGGCTCGATGTCGGCTCGAGCGGCGAAACGCGACATCAGCGGGAGACCCCCGTCACGCGGAGCGAAGTCGTTCAGAGCCCAGACCAGGCTCATGCTTCGCCCGATCCTGCCTCGCAGGATGCGGATCACCGTGGTCTCGGTGCTCGCGTCGTCGAGGGCCTGCTCGTGCTCATCCTTGACCCAGTCGATGACGTTGGCGAGCAGCGCGTCGCGATCGCGAAGGTCGCGTGCGACCGCGTCGATTCGCTGCAGGCAGCAGCGCTTGTACTTCACGGCACTGCCGCAGGGACATGGATCGTTGCGCCGGGGCATGCCAGTGACCGTATGCCTTGCGTCGGACGCCCGTCATCGTGACGCGCGATCCCGACGCAGTTGCGGGCCTCATACGCGCGTTTTCGACGCCGCCGGTGCTCGGCGTACGATCACAATATGTTGACCGTCGACGAAGCCGCGAGCAGGGTCGGACGCAGCGCCACGACGGTGCGCCGTTGGATCCGCGATGGTCGACTGCCGGCACAGACCGAGGGACGTCGCCGCGTGATCGATCCCGTCGACCTGGACGGTGTTCGCGACGAGCTGTATCCGATGCTCCCCATGCCGCCGGAGTGGGAGCGCCTCGAGGATGGTACCCCGGCGCCGAACTGGGTCGCTGCGGTGGCGCTGTCACGCAACGGTCGGTGAAGCTCGTCATCGATGCCAGTGTCGCCGTGGCGGCGTCGGTGACGCCCGTCGGCTTCACGCGCTTTCGCGGGATCGAGGTGGTCGCGCCGCCGCTGATGTGGATCGAGGTCGTTTCCGCAATGCACTCAGCGATGTGGCGGGGCGAGCTCCGGCGCGACCAGGCCGAACCGATGCTTCAGCGCGTGTTGGCCGCGCCGATTGCGCGCATGGAGCCCGAGTCGCTTCCAATGGCTTCCTGGGCCGTGGCCGACGAGCTCGGCTGGGCCAAGACCTACGACGCCAATTACGTCGCGCTCGCTCATATCCTCGGCTGCCGCCTCGTCACGCTTGACGCGCGGCTGCGTCGTGGGACCGCACGGTTCGGGTTCGTGATCGGCCCGACCGAGCTGTAGCACGCGCCCAGGCTTGCCCGCCACCGTCACGATGTCGATCGTGTGGTTGCGAATCTCCGCGCACGGCGGGGCGACCCTCCGGCACGGTGCGGGACTGATCTGGGCATCAGGGGTCGGTCGAGGTTTGCATTGCGTCGCGTCACCCCGCCCATTCCTTGGCTTTACCCACAGCATGAGTCGCCGGTGGTAGGCACGCAGCTCGGGCCGCCGACCGAGGGTTCGAACCCTCCCCTCCACTGACCGGAAGTTACGGGTGTTCAGCGGGCTTTGATGGCACTCGATCGGGTAGGTCAACGCGGTCAACGCGGGCCGTCAAGCCGTCTCACTGGGGGTTTCTTCCCTCCGCTTCCCCCGAGCCGAGATGCGGGTCATCGTCGTTGGGCGTCCGATGGACGCGAGGCACGCCCGCCGCGAAGCCACCGTCGATCACGAGCTCGGAGCCTGTGACGTACCGGGAGGCGTCGGAGACGAGGTAGTGGATGGCGTCGGCTATTTCCTCTGGCTCGGCCATGCGTCCCAGTGGAGCGGCGGCGCCGATCGCATCCTGGTATTCGGAACTGATTCCGACCTTGGCCCATATCGGCGTTCGCACTGCGCCGGGATGCACCGAGTTGACGCGGATCGCCTCGGCGGCGCACTCGAGCGCGATCGCCTTGGTGAACAGCCGGACGCCGCCCTTGCTCGCGCAATATGCGCTTGAGAGGGATGCCCCTACGAGACCCGCGAGAGAGGACACATTGACGATCGAGCCGCCATCGCCGTGTCGCCGCATGGCCCGCACCGCGTGTTTTGTCCCGAGAAAGACGCCGTCGAGATTGACCGCCATCAGCGCCCGCCAATCCTCGAGTGTGGTGTCGGTGATGGCCCGGCCGTACGAGATGCCGGCGTTGTTGACGAGCACGTCGAGGCGGCCGTGGATGTCCAGCGTGGTCTCGATCGCGTGCTCCCAGCCCGGCTCCTGGGCGACGTCGTGCTCGACGAAGACGGCTCCGTCGATCGCTGCGGCGACTTGCTGGCCGGCGGGGTCGATGTCAGTGACGACGACGCGGAAACCCGCGTGAGCCAGCCGCACACTCGTGGCGCGACCGATTCCCGATGCGCCACCCGTCACGAGCGCCACCTTGCCCTGCATGCTCAGATCCTCTCAGTTCGCCCCGGGCCGCGGTCCCACAGCAGACGCAGCTAGTGCTAGGCCTGGATGTGGCCAGCGGTGGTGCAGGTTTGGGCCTTACTATCTCATGAGGCACGCGTGTGGATGCGTGATACACAGGTGACCAAGGTGCTGCCTCCGTCCCGAATTTATGTGTCCCCACGCCCGTTAGAGGCAGCCTGCCGCTGGACGGCGGTGGGCGGACGTCCTTGTTGCCATTGCGATATAGGTGTCCTGACGGCCCCGCGGATGGTCCACTCGACGGAAGCCGCGGGGCCCCCTTGCTTGAACCCCGCGAAGGCTTCCGAGTAGCGGACCGCACGGCTGCTGGAGACGAGCGCGTGTGCGATCGGCAGCTGTGGCCGTGCCGCGGCGCCGTGCGTCGTTCTGCTCTGCGTCCTCGTGACGGTCCTCCCGTGCTGACGGTCAGCGAGAACTCCCCGGTAGGCCACCACCGCGGCCACCCGACCAAGGCCGGCAAGCGCCGCACCCCGCTCACTGCCGATCGAGGTCGCAAGACATGCGCGACCGCGAGGTGCCGTCAGGGGCAGCCCTCAGGCCGCTGTTCGTGGTCGATATCCGTATTCGCGGCAGGTCTCGGCAAAGCGCTCTCGGAAGTCTTGCGCTACGGGCTCGTGAGGATGGTGGCGCTGGATGGCTGCGACGACCTCGCTGGTGCCGCTGAGCAACGAGGGGCCGCACTTGCGCTCGTAGCTGAGCGCGCGGTTGCCGTAGGCGATTGCGCCGCTGAGGTCGCCGCTGTGCAGTTGGACGAGCGCCATGACGTTCTGGGTGTCAGCGATGCGCATCGGCCATGCGGTCGTGCCATCGCTGGCGATGCATTGCGCGAAGACCTCGTTGCAGTGCTCCTCGGCGCGGGCGTAGTCGCCGAGCCACTGATAGATCGGCGCAGCGTAGAACGCGTACTTCGACGGGTCGAAGACGAAGTGATGCTCGGGCCGGTCGGAGTGCGGAAGCCGGTCGAGCAGCGACCAGCCACGTTGAAGGGCAGCTTCGGCCTGGCGGCGGTCGCCGAGCCTCGCCCACCCCTTGGCTTCCTGGAGGGTCAGCTGGACGCTGGCGGAATCGTTGCTTCCCAGCTCTTGACCGGCACGGGCGAACATCGTGACGTCACGGAAGCGCCCGTCGGTCAGGGCAAACCACGATTGCAGCTCGTAGACCCAGCGGACCAGGACGGGGTGGCCCGCCTCCTTGCCGAGGTGGTGGGCGGCGGTGCGTGCGGCTTCGGCGGCGCGACGCTTGCCGAGATCGTTGTGCAAGCAGCCCAGCAGCGTGGAGAGCCAGCCGCCGATGACCAGCAGCTCGCGGTGCTGTGAAAGCGTCTTGCGGCCATCGAGGAGCCGACGCACATACCCCAGCTGCTGCTCGGTCTCCTCACGCAGCGCCGGCGCGGGCACTGTCGAGTAGCCGCAGCAGAGCTGCTCGGCTGCGGCGTGCAGCGCCTCGAGCGTGCCGGGGCCGATCTCCGAGCGCTCGACACGGCCCATCTCCAAGACCTCGAAGGGATCCACGTCTTCTCCCGCTTTGCCGGGGTGCTGGCGCACCAAGCGTAGCGCTACGGAGAGGCCCAGAGCCCGCGCGAAACCGTCGATGTCGTCGATGGTCAGCCGCCGCCTGCCGTTTTCGATCCGGCTCAGCGTCGTCTGACTGACGTGCAGCCAGTCGGCGACGGTGGACTGCGGGAGGATTTGCCCATGGAAAGGGTGGGATCGGTACGCGCGGATCACCCGTCCGATATCCCCGCTGGCGAGCGCGGCGCCCATCATGTCGGTGTGCCAGAAGTCGGGCGGCACGTCGGGTGCCCGGTCGTGCCGACGCTTCCGCTGGCAGGCGGTGCAGAGAGTGTCGGAGTTGTCGCGGGCCAGCGGGCTTCCGCAACGGCAGTGGCGGTGGGTGGGGCTCATGGCGCGGCGCGTACGACTGTAGCCTGGGCGAGCGCCCCGGTGAACACCTATGCGGTTGTTGCATTGCCCGTCCGCCATCGGCCTGGACGACCTGCAAGGGCCGGATGAAGACTCCGATGCCCGATGCTCACCGAGCACCGTTACACCTGGGGACGCGCGTATCGCGATGGGGAGGTCGTGTGCGGTCGTGTGCACGTCACCATCGGCCGCGACGCCCGACTTGGCCTCGCGCGCCACGAGCGTCTATATGTCGCCGCGCGGTTCCTGGAGCGCCTGCATCCCGCGCTGCGCACCGAGTTGACCGCGCTGGTCCGGCGCCGTGGTGCGGCCGCGCGGCGCGTCGCAGAGCGCATGGAGCCGATCGAGCTGGTCTTCGATGACGTTCACCTGGGCCACCAGCGAATCATCGCTCGGGTCGAGCCGCCGCAACTGCGACGTGGCGAGCTGCGCGAGATCGAGTTCGGTCTACGGGAGCCGAAGCGAGCGCCATGAGCGACCAGCCGATGCAGCGGCTGTCCGACGACCAAATCCTGGCGCTGAAGTTCGCCGCACATCGTCAGCTCGCGCGGTGGGCCAACAAGCGCGAGCTGCAACCGCGCCAGCTCGCCCGGCGCACCGCGCTCGTGGGCGCCGTCCGCATCCTCGAAGACAAAGCGTTCATCCGTGGCTGCGAGCTACGCGCGCCCAGCGAGGAGTAGCCGGACATACGCGCTGCCGGTCGGTCCTCCGATGCGCGGGTGCGGGACGTCAGCGTTGACACGGCTCGCCAGGACTTGTAGCCGTTTCACTGCCCGCAGCTCGACATCCCGCTGGGGACAGCGCAGCTCATGGTGGGTTCACGGCGCCGGGAAACCCGACGAACGTACAGCCAGATCCACTAGCGTCGCGAGCGAGCCGGGCGCCGGTCGTTGAGGACGTCGATGAAGGCGTCGTGGAAGCGGTCCGCCGATGCCGAGACGCCGAAGTGCACGAGCGTGCCGCGGGGGTCGACGACGGTGCGTCCCTCGTCCGCGCCGCCCTGCACGACGGTGATGTGCATCGGCTTGAACGTCTCGACGCCGCGGACGGTGGCGGCGACGGCGGCGAGCGGATCCCACCAGTAGGTCTCGCTCAGGGTTCCTCCCTGCTCGCCTCCGACGATCAGCGGGTCCGACGCGATCGAGTAGACGACGCCGGCGGCCGGCGTGGTGCGATCGGCCGCCAGCCGCTCCCGGAACGCCGGGGTCAGCGGGACGTGGTTGGTCGCGTTCCTGCCGGACATGAACACCCGGCCCGGTAGCGCCCGCAGGACTGCCTGCACGGCCGGCGCATCGACCCAGAGGTTGTAGTCGTGCGCGTCGAGCGGATTGACCGGCACCGACCCGGTCGTATCGCCGCCTTCGACGATGACCCGCTTGATCCTGGCAACGATCGCCGGGTCGCGCTCGAGCATCTGCGCCACGTTCGTGACCGGTCCGAGGGTGATGAGCGTGACCGGACGCTTCGCCGCGCGGATGGACGAGATCAGCAGGTGCGCGGCATCTCCCTCGGTGGCCACGGCCGGGCAAGGCGTCGCTGGATCGGGCTGCACCGCACGCTCCACCAGTCCGTCCAGGAGCAGGCGCACCTCCTCGGGGAAGTTGTTCGTCCGCAAGCGGTCGCCGTCGGACGTCGGCACGCCGGCCATGCCGACCTTCGCGAGCAGGCAGCGCGCGTGGCTCAGGCCGTTGCCCGGGAAGGCGATCCCAGCGACGGTGACCGTCACCGCACGCAGATCGATGAGCCCGATCCGGTCCGCCTCGGCGAGGTAGGCCAGCGCAGCCGCGTCGTCGAAATCCATATCCGTGTCCACGACCACCGCCGGCGTCCGGGCCGACGGCGTGGCCGTGGCCTGCGCCGGCGCAAGCCCAGGCGCCGCGCCGGCAAGGACCCAGGCCGCGATCATGATCGCGGCGCTGCGACTGACGTCGCTGATTACGGTAAGCGAGTCCGAGCGGTACGACCACCGTGTCCAGCGCCACATCCCCACACCTCCGTGGCCGCGACCTTCATTTCCAGGTAGCGGGTCTTGTATAACCGGCGCGCAGGACGAGTCAACGGGTTTGTGCAACCGGTGTGGGACGATCCTCAAGGCTCGGTCAGTGGTGTGCCGCGGTCGCGGCCTCGACCTCCTTGACGTCGAGGTTGCGCTGGACCGGCCGTGGATGACGTGCCCGTCGCAGTCAAAGCGTCGTCCATGGCACGGACAGCCCATGCGGCTCGTAGCCGCTGGCGCCCCGTTCGCGTCAGCCGGTGCTCCAGAAGGGATTGTGGAGTGGCCGGGGATCGGTGGCGTCGGGCTCCGGGGGGGACTCCTGGCCGGTGGTGAGGGGTCCTGTCGCCCGCACTCCGGGGACGCGCACCCGGACGGCGCTCCATTCGCCCGAGGGTATCTCCCGGGGCATCCAGCGCACCCCGGGCTCTCCGGCGGCCGCGGCGTTGAGGTCGGCGCAGCGTTTCTGTGCTTCGGATCGAGTCATGCCCTCACAGTAGTCCGGCGCCTAAGCGCGGTGTGTGGGCGCGCTCCGCCGATCGAGCTGAGCTGGGCGATCATGACGCCGGACAGTCGCGCGGCTGCGTGCCGGGCGTGTTCGCGCAGCGGTCGGCGCGCAGGGGCACGCGCTTGCTCATGAAGCGAAAGCGCGTGTACTTGCCGACGAAGCCGGGCTTGGTGACGTAGATCTTGAGGACCGTTCCGCCGCGCAACCTGCGCTCGAACTGGCGCACCCGCACGACCTTCTTGCCCGCCCGGATCGCCAGCCGCTTGCGGGGACAGCTACGGCCCGTGCAGTAGATCGACACCTGCGAAGCCTCCGGTGCGCGGACCGTGAGCAGCGTGATCCGCACACGACCGCGGTCGGTGCGCCCGCGCAGGCGGACGATCGGAAACGGCGTCAGCAACGGCGTCTGCAACGGCGCCTGGACGCTCGACGGCAGCACGAAGAAGACCTGCGTGTCGGTTTCGTCGTCGTCGGCGGCTGAGAGGCAGCCGGGGTCGGCGGGGTAGTCGGTCTTGCCGTCGGCGTCGTTGTCGACGCCGTCGGCACACAGCGCAAGCGCCGGCGCCTCGACGGCGTCGACGGCCGACAGGCAGTCCGAATCCGGGCTCTGCGTGGCGATGTTGGTGTCGGCGTCCAGCGTCCCGTCGCCATCGTTGTCACGGCCGTCGTTGCACTGGGGTGGATCGGACTCGTTCATGTCGTTGACGTTGTCGCAGCCGAAGTCGCTCGGGAAGTCGGCCTTGCCGTCGGCGTCGTTGTCGAGATCGTCGGAGCACGCCCGGTCGGCCTCCGAGTTGTCGGCGGCCCAGTTGCAGCCCGGATCGGCCGGGTAGTCGATCTTGCCGTCGGCGTCGGTGTTGTCCACGCCGTCCGAGCAGGCCGGCAGCGACGCCGGATCGCCCTCATTGTTGTTGCCCGCCGCCGGGCAGCCGGGATCAGTCGGGAAGTCGGTCTTGCCGTCGAGGTCGTTGTCCGCCCGGTCCGAGCACGCCGGCAGCGGCACCGGGTCTGCCTCGTTCGCATCGTTCGCCGAGTTGCATCCGGGCTCCTGTCGGAAGTCGATCTTGCCGTCGAGGTCGTCGTCGAGGTTGTTGGTGCACTGCGCCAGGCGCGCGAGGGCGTGCGCGGGGCTCGGCGCATCGAGGCTCAGGCCGCCTGCGATCACAAACGCGGCGACGAGCAGCCACGGAACGATCCGGCGGCCAACGGCCGGCGAAGCGGAACAACGGCGCAACAAGTGGGACACGATGACTCCCTGACATGAGAGGACCCCCCGGCCCTCAGTAACGCGGCTACGACGCGCCGACTTCCGGTCTATTGCTCATCCGCGCACGAAGGCGCGCGGGCGGCGTGGCATCCTGACGCGGCCGGCCGTCAGACCGCGCTGCCGCGCGTCGAAGTCAGCGAGCCTCGGCGAGCGCGGCTTCGTAGGTGAGGCGCAGGCCGTCGGCGATATCCGTCGTGGCCTCCCAGCCGAGCACCTCCTGCGCACGGGTCGCGTCGAGGCACGACCGGTCCACCTCACCCAGGCGCGGCGGCGCGAAGCGCGGCTCGGGCGCACCGTCGCCGTGGATCTCGCCCAGCAGCCGCACGAGGTCGAGCACGCTGGTCTCCTGCCTGGTGCCCGCGTTCAGGACGCCGGTGGCCTCGCTGCTGCCGGCGGCGACGAGGGCGTCCACGAGGTCGCCGACGTAGAGGTAGTCGCGCGTCTGCGTGCCGTCCCCGTAGATCGTCGGCGTCTTGCCGTCGCGAAAGCATCCGCAGAAGATGGCGATGACGCCGGCCTCGCCGCTCGGATCCTGGCGCGGGCCACACACGTTGCTGAAGCGCAGGGCTATCGTGGACAGCCCGTACAGGCGCTCGTACAGGCCGAGATAGCGCTCGGCGCAGAACTTGCTCTGGCCGTATCCGGCCATCGGCAGAGGCTCCTCGGCCTCCGAGGTCGGCAGGTTCTCGGTCTCCCCATAGATCGCTCCGCCCGTGGAGGCGAACACGAGCCGGCGGGCGCCGCTGTGCCGGGCGGCCTCCAGCACGTTGATGGTGCCGATGACGTTGACCTCGGCATCGAGTGCGGGCGCTTCGATCGATACGCGGACGTCGATCTGCGCGGCGAGGTGAAAGACCCGGTCGGGGCGGAAGGCCTGGAAGCTGCTGCGCAGTCCGGGCGCGTCGCGGATGTCGAGCTGCTGCAGCGTCGCGCCGCGCTGCAGCGCTCCCGTGAGGTTGGCCTCACGGCCGGAGGACATGTTGTCGGCGACGAGGACCTCGTCGCCTGCGTCGAGCAGCGCGTCGACGAGGTTTGAGCCGATGAAGCCGGCGCCGCCGGTGACCACTGAACGCATGGAGCGCACTCTAACCGGGCGCCGGAATGGCAGGATGAGGGGCTCGCGTGACGCACCACCGCAACGATCAGCCGCCGACCCGGATCGCCCGGCTCGCCGCGCTCCACCGCGTGGACAGCTGGGCCCCGGTCATCGGCGCCTACGCGCTGCCCGCGCTCGGCGCCCCCGATCTGATCGTCGTCGATGGCCTGCGCGACGCCGCGGGCGATGACACGGGAGCGCGCGCGCGGCTGACGGCGGCCCGGGCGACCGGCGCGCTCGTGATCGCCTACCTGTCGGTCGGCACGCTCGAGGACTGGCGGCCATACGCGTCCGAGGTGCCGCCCGAGTGGACGTTCGGACCGATGCCCGGGTGGGAGGGCGAGCGCTTCGTCGACGCGCGCGCGGAGGGATGGCGGCGGATCATGGCGCGCGAGGCGGCGGGCCTGCAGGAGCTGGGCTTCGACGGCCTGTTCCTCGACAACCTCGATGTCGCGGACGACCATCCCCAGACGCAGGACGCGATCGTGGAGCTCGTGGAGGCGATCCGCGCGGCGGCGGCCGAGTCGGTGCTGATCGCGCAGAACGGGCTGGCGACGATCGACCGCCTGCCCGTCGATGCCATCTCTCGCGAGGACACCTGGTGGCGGTGGGAGGACGGCCGGTATGGCGCCTCCCCGCCTGAGGAGACCGCCGAGATCCTCGGCGCCCTTCGCCGGCAGCGCGCGAGGGGTCTCGTCGTCCTGACCCTGGACTACACGGAGCCAGGCCATCCGGAGGCCGAGGCGATCGTGCAGCGCTCACGCGCCGAGGGCTTCGTGCCCGCGGTCAGCGTGCTCGCTCTGGATCGTGCTCCCCATGCCCCGACCCGGGCAGCCGCGCGACCACGAGCCACTGGAGTCGACGAATGAGGCGACTCCTTGCCTTGGCCATGCCGATGGCAGTGGTCGCAGGTGCCTGTGGCGACACGTCCAGCGATGCGGCGCGCAGGCCGCCCCGCCCGCCTGACGCCCAGTGGCAGTACCAGCTGCAGGACCCGATCGACCGCGCCAACCCGGCCAAGGTGTTCGACGTCGACGGGGTCGAAACGCCCCGGGCGACGGTCCGGGCGCTCAAGCGCGAGGGACGCTACGTCGTCTGCTACTTCTCCGCCGGCACGTACGAGAGCTTTCGCTCGGACAGCCGTCGCTTCCCCACGAGCATCCGTGGCCGGCCGGTCGAGGGCTTCGGCAACGAGCGCTGGTTGGACATCCGGCGCCTGGACCTCATCGCGCCGGTCCTGCGCGCGCGGATGCGCGCATGCGCGCGCAAGGGCTTCGACGCGGTGGAGCCCGACAACGTCGACGGCTATGACAACCAGACCGGCTTTCCCCTGCGCAGGAGCGACGCCCTGCGCTTCACGCGCTGGCTGGCGAGGACCGCTCACCGGCTCGGCCTTGGGGTGGGGCTGAAGAACAGCGCCAACCTCGTGAGCGCCCTTGCTCCCCGCTTCGACTTTGCGGTCGTGGAGCAGTGCCTGCAGTACGACGAGTGCGAGCGCTACCGGCCCTTCGTCAGGCGGGGCAAGCCGGTCTACGAGGTGGAATACCAGGGCACGCTGCAGAGCCTGTGCCCCCCGGCCGGGCGCCTGGGCATCAACACGATCGTGAAGGACGTCGACCTGCAGGCGCCGTCGCGTCCCTGCCCGCGTCGCCGATAAGCCGGCCCCGAACGCGGCAGCGCCCGGTCGGATGACCGGGCGCTGACCGTCCTCGACGTGGCCTCGCCGGACCGGCGACCCGAGCTGGAATCGCTCGAACGGTCGCCGGCGGGGCTCCGGCGGGCCTGCGCCCAGATCTCGTCTACAGCTTCAGCGTGCGCGTCATGGTGCGGGTCTTGCCGTTGGCCAGCGTCACGACGATCGTGATGCGGGTGTCGGAGCGTCGCGCGGTGCGCTTCAACCGCAGGATGGGCACCTGGTTGCCGTGCCGCACCCGGCCGGACGCCCGGCCCACCACGTGCTTCCCGCGCATCGCCCGGATCCTCGTGGTTCTCGGCTTCCCGGCGGTGTTGCGCACTGTGCAGGACAGGGTCAGGCGCGTGCCCCGCTTGACCTTGCAGCTGAACGGGGGGCGCACGACGGTCGAACCGGTGGCCGGCGGCTTGGTCCCGGCCGGCGGCGGCGTCGTGCCGGCCGGCGGCGGGGTGGT
>Ga0136631_10000373_pt1 | contig 13877 bp, 16 predicted proteins | sample AntDrymUQ6012206_2_FD_104655 | JGI IMG/M metagenome (GOLD analysis project Ga0136631, IMG submission 104655) | Polar desert sand microbial communities from Dry Valleys, Antarctica - metaG UQ601 (22.06) | ecosystem: Environmental > Terrestrial > Soil > Desert | place: Antarctica: Dry Valley... | reverse complement strand
GGTCCGTGCGCGGTCGGGCACTACACGCGCAGCGTGCGCTTGAGCTTCGCGAACATCGACTCGTCCGAGCGCATGTTCGCGTCGGTCATCGACTCGGCGAGGCGCCCGAGAAGCTTGCGCTGCGCCCCGCCGGGCTGGACGTCGCAGCCGACCTGGACGCGGGCTACGGCTGACGGTCGACGATCGCGTAGACGGTCGAGCTCCACACGCGTGCGAGCGCCGCGACGAGCTCGTCCGCCGGGAGCGGGTCGTCCTGCACGAGCATCTGGTGGAAGCTGCGCTCGGTCATCCACACGAGCGCGAACGCCGTGGCCGTGGGGTCGAGCGCGGGATCGGCGCGGCCGGCGAGCTGCTCGGCCTCGATCCGCTCGGCGCTCGCGCTGACGAAGCGCGCGACGAGGCCGCGCCAGGACATGCCGACGTGCGCGTCGTACGTCGACACCTCGACGATCGCGCAGACGAGCGGGCCGTGGGCACGGTAGAGGGCGGCGATCTTCCCGAGCGCCTCCGACAGCTGCGCCGGACCGTCGCCGCTGCCCGACCACCAGGTGCCGGCCTCTCGGTAGAGCTGCTCGGCGACGCCGGCGGCGAGGCGCATGAGCAGCTCGCGCTTGTCGGCGAAGTAGAAGTAGAACGCCGTCCGCGAGATGCCGGCGCGGGTCGCGATCCGCTCGATGCTGAGGTTTGCGTAGCTGGCGCCCTCGCCGAGCAGCGCCTCGGTGGCCTGCAGCACGTCGGCCTCGACCGCGCGTCGCCTCTCGGTCGGAGGCTCCGGCCTGCGGGAGAGCATCTCCATGACGGCGCCAGCCTAGACGACATCCGCCCGGCGCAACACGGCCGGTGCGCCCACTACATTCTGGTCGCATGCACGGGTCTCATCTCGGGGGAGAGCAGCGCGACGTGCGCGCGGGGGAGTGCGTCGTGATCCCGCCGGGCGTCCACAAGCTCGTCGACACCGGCGACGAGCCGCCGCGCCTGCTCTGCTGCTGTGCGCCGGTCTGCAGCGACGACGACACGGTCCTGACGGGCGGCTGATCGTCGTGGCCCGCCGCCTCGCGCGCCTCGCCGCGCTGCTCGCGCTGGCCGCTGTCCTCGCGCCCGCGACCGCGATCGCCGCCGCCACGCCCGAGCAGGCGGGGGTCGAGGTCGGCATCGCCGACCAGAAGCCCGACATGTTCTCCGACCCGCGCTTCGCGGAGCTCGGCATCCGGCGCGCTCGGCTGGCGATCGGCTGGGACGCGCTGACGAGCCCGTGGCAGACCGCCGAGCTCGACGCCTGGCTGCAGGGCGCGCTGGCCAACGGCGTCGAGCCGCTCATCTCCTTCGGGCACTCGCGCACCGCTCGCCGCTCGCTGCCGACGCCCGAGCGCCTGAAGTACGAGTTCCGCCGCCTCCGCGAGCGCTACCCGTGGGTGACGACGTTCGCGACCTGGAACGAGGCCAACCACTGCGGCGAGCCCACGTGCCACCGGCCCAGGCTCGTCGCCGGCTACTACCACGCGCTGCGCCGCGAGTGCCCGTCGTGCACGATCCTCGCCCCCGAGATGCTCGACATGCCGAACATGGCGCGGTGGGTGCGCAGGTTCAGCCGCGAGCTTGGGTTCACCCCGAAGCGCTGGGGCCTGCACAACTACGTCGAGGCCAACCGCTTCACGACGCGGCGCCTGCACCAGCTCCTGCGCGCCGCGCCCGGGTCGGAGATCTGGCTGACGGAGACCGGCGGCCTCGTCCGCCGCGACAATCGCAGCACGACCGACATCCCCGAGGGCCCGCGCCACGCCGGCGAGGTGACGCGCTATATCTTCGACCGGATCCTGCCGAGCAACCCGCGCGTCAAGCGCGTCTACCTCTATCACTGGAACGCGGGGCCGGCGAGCGTCACGTGGGACTCCGGCCTCATCACTCCCGGCGGGCGCGAGCGCACGTCGCTTCTCGTGCTCGCGCGCGTGCTGCGCTTCGGGCTGCGCCCGAAGGCGAGCTTCCGGTCTCCAAGCCGGGGCCTATCCTCCGGGTAGGAATTCCGATGCTCATCGACTGCGCGCACTACAAGGACGGCAGTCGCCAGAACGAGGATCCGCTGCCCGTCGACGAGGCCGCGCGGCGCAGCTGCGAGGACGACGGCTTCGTCTGGCTCGGCCTCCACGACCCCGATCCGGACGAGCTGAGCGAGGTTGCCGAGCGCTTCGATCTGCCCGAGCTCGCGGTCGAGGACGCCATGCAGGCCCATCAGCGCCCGAAGCTCGAGGAGTACGAGAACGGCTACTTCCTCGTCCTGCACACCGCGCGCTACCTCGACGACCGCGAGGAGGTCGAGTTCGGTGAGGTCCACGTCTTCACCGGGCCCGGCTTCGTCATCGTCGTGCGTCACGGCGCGGCGAGCGAGCTGCACTCCGCGCGCGAGCGTCTCGAGGAAGAGCATCCCGAGTTGCTGAGCGAGGGTACCGCCGCCGCCGTCTGGGCGATCCTCGACAAGATCGTCGACGACTACGAGCCGGTCGAGGCGGGCCTCGAGAACGACGTCGAGGAGGTCGAGGTCGCGGTCTTCGGCGAGCAGCGCGACGAGACGCGCAGGATCTAACTTCCTGCGCCGCGAGCTGGCCGAGTTCTACCGCGCCGTCCACCCGCTCCTGCAGCCGCTCGAGGAGCTCGTCTCCACCGAGCACCCGGACATCTCCGCGCGTCTGAGCGAGCACATGCGCGACGTCGCCGACCACATCAAGCGCATCGAGGACGCGATCGCCACACAGCGCGAGCTGCTGACGAGCATCCTGCAGGCGAACCTGGCGGTCATCTCCGTCCAGCAGAACGACGTCGTCAAGAAGATCTCCGGGTGGGCGGCGGTCATCGCCGTGCCGACGCTCATCGCGAGCATCTACGGGATGAACTTCGAGTACATGCCTGAGCTGAAGTGGCACTACGGCTATCCGGCCGTGCTCGCCGTGATGGTCACCATCGGCTTCGTGCTGCACCGCGTCCTGCGCCGCGCCGGCTGGCTATAGCAAGATCCCGCGATGGGACACGAGGGCAGCCTCCTCCTGGCCGCCGGCGCCCTGCTCGCGCTTGGCCTCGGCGCGTCGCTGCTGGCGGGCCGCCTGCGGATCCCCGGCCTCGTGCTGTTCCTCGGGCTCGGCATGCTGCTGGGCTCCGACGGGCTCGGGCGCATCGAGTTCACCGATTACGAGCTGGCGCGCACGATCGGGATCATCGCGCTCGCGCTGATCCTCTTCGAGGGTGGCCTGGCGGCCGGCCTGCCCGAGATCCGCCCTGTACTCGGTTCTGCCTTGAGCCTCGCGCTGTTGGGAACGGTCGTGACGGCGGTCATCACGGGACTTGCGGCCTCGTGGCTGCTGGACCTCACCCTGCTGGAGGGGATGCTCGTCGGCTCGATCGTGTCGGCGACGGACGGCGCCGCGATCTTCGCCCTCCTGCGCGGCTCCACGCTCAAGCGTCGCCTCGCGCGCACGCTCGAGGGCGAAGCGGGCATGAACGACCCCGTCGCGGTCCTGCTCGTGCTCGGCTTCATCGAGTGGATCAGGCAGCCCGGCTACGGCGTCGCCGACATGGCGGTGCTCTTCGTCCAGCAGCTCGGGATCGGCGCGGTCGTCGGCGTCGCGGTCGGCTGGCTTGCGGTGTACGCCTTTCGCCGCGCGCGGCTGGCCACCGGCGGGCTCTATCCGGTCGCCTCCCTGGCGGTCGTGGCGATCGCCTTCGGCGCGGCCGACGTCCTGCACGGCTCGGGCTTTCTCGCCGTCTACCTCGCCGGGCTCATGATGGGCTCCTCGCCGTTGCCGGCGCGCCAGACGGTCAGCGCGTTCCACGACGGGCTGGCGTGGGTGGGGCAGCTGGCGATGTTCCTCACGCTCGGTCTGCTCGTCTTCCCGCACCAGCTCGACGACATCGCGCTGCAGGGCACGCTCGTGGCGCTTGTGCTCGTCCTCGTCGCACGGCCGCTGGCGGTCGCGGTCGCGACGGCCTTCGCGCCGCTGTCGCTCGGCGACCGGCTCGTGCTCGGCTGGGCCGGCCTGCGCGGCGCGGTGCCCGTCGTGCTGGCGCTGTTTCCGATCCTCGAGGAGATCGACGGCGCCGTGAGGTTCTTCAACATCGCGTTCTTCGCGGTGCTGCTGTCGACGCTGCTGCAGGGCTCGACGTTCGAGCCGCTCGCGCGCTGGCTGGGGGCGACGACGACCGAGCCGGCGCTGCCGCGGCCGCTCGTGGAGGTCGGCTCGATCCGCCAGCTCGGCGCCGATGTCGTCGAGGTGCCGATCTCCGAGGGCGACGCCGCGATCGGCGTGCGCGTGCGCGACCTCGGGCTGCCCCGCGACGCGCTCGTCAACGTGCTCGTGCGCGGCGACGAGGCGCTGCCGCCGCGCGGCTCGACGCGCCTGGAGGCAGGCGACCGGCTGCACATCGTCGCCCGCCAGTCGGCCGTCGGCGCGCTCGAAGCCGCGCGCGAGCGCTGGCGCACCGGGCCCGTCGGCCCCGCACCGCGACCGCCTCGCATCCCCGCCACGCGCGCGCCGATCTTCACGACGCGCCCGTGGATGGAGTCCGACGGCAACCCGGATGCGCCCGTGACCGTGCTCGGGCTCGACGTCGTCGAGCGGTTGAACACCCGCTGGGACGTGCCGGGCGCGCTGGTCGTCCTCGCCGACGGCCGCTACGCGGTCACCGGCCCGCACGTGCTCGTCGGAAGCAGCGAGCAGCTGCAGTGGCACGCCCGGCGGCGCCTGCGCACGTCGAAGACCGACGCCGAGCGGGCGTGGTGGCAGGAGGTCATCGGGGCATCGGCGCTGTAGCGCGGCTGTGACCCGACCTGCACGTGCAGAACAGACGGTTCGACCGGCCGGCTGCGAAAGGCGGGACGAGGCAAATGAGGGAAGGGGGTCGGCGCTTCTGGCACATGCAGAAACCTCGTCCTCATCGATGCCGTTCCGCCGCGTTGGGTGGACCGCTCCCGCCTGCAGCCGCCCGGCTGCCCGCGCGCCTTTCGGCGCCCAGCCTCCCCGCTGCTACGGCCGCTCGATCTTCACCAGCCCCTGCCACGACACGTGGTCGACCTGGAGCGTCGTGTGCTCGATGCCGAAGCGCTCGCGCAGCAGCGCCTGGAGCTCCCGCCGGCGGCCGTGGCAGTCGTCGCCGGGGGCGACGATGACGTGCGCGGCGAGCGCCGGGAAGCCGGAGGTGACCTCCCAGACGTGGAGGTCGTGGACCTCGACGATGCCGGCCTGCGCTGCCAGGGTCTGGCCGACCTCCTGGGGATCGATGCCGGGCGGCGCGGCCTCGAGCAGCACGCGCGTGGAGGCGTGCAGCAGCGACCAGCCGGAGCGCAGCATGAGCGCCGCGACGGTGAGGGCCGCCAGAGCGTCGATCTGGGCAGGCCCGCCCAGTGCGATCACGGCGCCCGCGGCGATCGCGGCCACCGAGCCGTAGAGGTCGGCGAGCACGTGCGCCCGCGCGCCCTCGATGTTGAGGCTGCGGCGCTCGGAGCGCGACAGCGCCCAGAACGCGCCGACGTTCACGAGCGCGCCCACCACGCCGACGGCCACGACGATCGCGCCCTCCACGTCCGGCGGCGAGTCCAGCCGCCGCACGCCCTCGATCGCGATCGCGCCGGCGAGCAGGAAGAGCGCGGCGCCATTGATCTGGGCCGACAGGATCTCCGCGCGGCCGAGCCCGAACGTGAACGCCCCTGACGCCGGCCGTGCGGCGAGCCGCGCGGCGACGAGCGCGAGCGCGATGGAGGCCGCGTCGGTGAGCATGTGCGCCGCGTCGGAGAGCAGCGCAAGCGATCCGGCGAGCAGGCCGGCGACGACCTCCACGCCCATGAAGCCGGCGATGAGCGCGAGCGCGACGGTGAGCCAGCGGCGGTCGGCGCCGGCGGACGGAGCATGCGAATGACCAGCGTGGGAATGATCGTGGTCGTGGGCCATCTGGCTGGACGTTACGCGGCCGACTCCCGGTGATGAGGCGCCGCGCGCGCGGCTACGAGTCACCACGATGCCCGTCACAGCATTCATAGGCAAGCTGCTACGGCTCCGCACGTCGTGTCCGCTGTCACAAAGTTGTTACAAAGTTCCGCGTCCCGCTATGCTGTGGCACATCGCCCCGCGGATGACGGTGCTGGCCGCGCCCCTCGCGCGGCCCTGCTGTCTGTAGGGTCGACCCTCCATGCCTAGCCCCGAGCACACGGATCTCCCCGCCGATGCGCCAGCGCCCCTTCCCCGAGGGGAGACCTGCGGCCGCTCCGATCGTCGCGGGCAGCCTCATCGTGGGATCGATGGTCCTGGGTGCGGGCGTCGGCTTCGCCCTCGGCTCTCTCGCGGGCGTCGCGGTGCTCGTGGGGCTCGTGGGGCTGTTCGTCGGCCTCGTCCTCGGGTTCATTCTTGTCTACGATCGCTATAGGGACCTCTGAGGAGGGCGGTGTGGACCTGCTTCGCAATCTTGACCTCGCGCTGCTCGCGTTGGCGTTGCCGACGTTCCTCGTCGCAGGCCTGCCGCTCCTCGGCTACGCGACCGCCCTCGTCATCTGGCTCATGTGGCGAACGATCGGCGCCTACGCCGAACGCAAGGCGCGGGCCACGGAGGACCTCGGCCGGATGGCCGCGATCACGACCGGCTCGATGATCGGCCGCGGCTGGCTCATGGGGCTCACGCTCATCGCCGTCGGCCTCAGCGCTGGTGACGACGTCGGCCTGTCGGCGGCCGTGCTCTGCGTCGTGCTCTTCACCGTCTCGTTCGCGACAAGGCTTGTCCTGCGCCCATTCCAGGGTACGAGGCCATCAGCACCATGAGCCGGCGCGTCAAGATCCTCCTCTCGGTCGCGGTCGTCATCGGCCTGTTGCTCGTCCTCTTCGCCGCCTTCGGCTCGGCCGGCAAGGACGATACCTTCCAGCCCCAGAACGAGTTCAAGCTCGAACCGTGGATCGCGATCAAGCTCGGCCCGCTGGACATGTCGATCACCAAGGCCGTCCTCTACCTGGGGCTCGCCGCCGGCCTGACGATCGGGACGATGGTCTGGATCGCCAACCGCATGACGACGCGTCCGAACCGCATCCAGACCGCCGTCGAGGCCGCATTCCTGCTCATGCGCGACAACATCACGCACGGCAACATGGACGAGGGCATGGCGCGCAAGTGGTTCCCGTTCGTCGGGACGCTGTTCCTCTTCATCTGGTTCTCGAACATGATCGGCTACATCCCGTTGCCGACGAACACAGAGCACACCATCGACCTCTTCGGCTACGCGATCCCGACCTTCGCCATCTACGCCGCGACGGCGAACATCTCGGTGACGCTCGTCCTCACGCTCGTCGTGTGGTTCGCCTACCACGTTGAGGGCGTGCGCGCGAAGGGCGGGGTCGGCTACCTCAAGAGCTGGGTCCCTGCCGGGACGCCCGGTCCCCTGCGGATGCCGATCTTCGTCATCGAGGTGATCTCGCAGTTCGTCCGCGTCATCTCGCTGAGCGTTCGACTCTTCGCCAACATCCTCGCCGGGCACCTGCTGATCCTCTTCATGGGCGGCGGGCTCGTCGTGCTGCTGGGCCTGGCCGCGCTCGGCGCGCTGACACTGCCGGTGGCCGTCGCCTTCTTCATCTTCGAGGTCGTCCTGATCGCAACGCTGCAGGCGTTCATCTTCGCCACGCTGACCTCGATCTACTTCGGCGGCGCGGTCGCCGAGCACCACTAGACACAGACAAGGAGCTACTACGTGGACACCATCGCCGTGACCGAGATCCTCGCCGCCGCAGCAAAGGGCGTCACGGACGCTGGCCTCAAGTCGATCGCGCTGGGCGTCGGCGCGGGCCTGGGCACCATCGGCCCCGGTATCGGCGTCGGCTTCATCTTCGGCAAGGTCATCGAGTCGGTGACCCGCCAGCCCGAGATGAAGGACGAGATCACCCAGATCCAGTGGCTGGGCTTCGCGCTCACCGAGGCGATCGTCTTCTACGCGTTCATCTTCGGACTCATCGCGTTCTTCCTCTAGACCGATGAACGCGCTCGCGAACCTGGTTCCGCTCGCCGCCGCGAAGTCCGGCGAGGGCAACTTCCTCGTCACCCCCGGTCTCGGGCTGATGCTGTGGACGCTGGCGGCCTTCGGCCTGACGCTGTACGTGCTCTCCAAGCTCGCCTTCCCGAGGATCGCCGAGGCGCTCGATCGCCGCCAGCGCGCCATCGAGGAGTCGATCGACACCGCCAGCCGCCTGAAGTCCGAGGCCGAGGAGGTGCTGGCCGAGTACCGCCAGCGCCTGAAGGAGGCGCGTACCCAGGCCGAGGAGATCCTCGCCCGCGCGCGCAAGGCTGCCGAGGTTCGCGAGGCCGAGGCGCTCGACGAGGGCAAGGCCAGGCGCGAGGAGCTGATGGAGCAGACCAAGCGCGACATCGAGGCCGAGACGCGGCGCGCGATCCAGGACATTCGCAACGAGGTCGCCGACCTGACGATTCTCGCCACCGAGAAGGTCACCCGCAAGGTCCTCACCGAGGAGGACCAGCGCCAGCTCATCGAGGAGGCGCTCGGTGAGCTGGACTTCTCGCAACTCTCCGGTGAGGGGAGCAAGAACTAGTGCTCCGTACTCACGGGACGGAGCACTAGATGGAGGAGATCGCCGAGGTCTACGGGCGGTCGCTGTTCGAGGTCGCCTCGGAGCACGACGCGACCGACGAGCTGCGCGAGCAGCTCGGTCAGTTCGCCGACGCGCTCGAAGACAACCGCGACCTCGCCATCTTCTTCTTCTCGCCGTACTTCTCCACGCCGGAGAAGAAGGATGGCCTGAAGCGGGCGGTGGAGGGTGCCGACGAGGCGCTCGTCAACTTCCTGGAGCTGCTCATTGAGAAGCACCGGATGCCGGCGATATTCCGGATCCGGCGCGTCTACGACACCCTCTGGGAGCAGACCAACCACGTGCTGCCCGTACAGATCGCCACCGCCGTCGAGCTCGACGAGGGCGTCGTGAGCAAGCTTGGCGATCGCATCGCCGAGAGCACCGGGCAGAAGATCGAGCTCACCGCCTCCGTCGATCCCGACCTCCTCGGCGGCATCGTCCTGCGGGTCGGTAACTCCATCCTCGACGCCTCGATCCGCAACCGCCTGGACAACCTGAGAAAAGCCGTTGCCCGTGGCCCCGCCTGAGCCGTGAGTCCGAGAAGGAGCTGACACGACCTCCATGAAGATCAAGCCCGACGAAATCACGTCCATCCTCAAGAGCCGCATCGAGGGGCTCGACGCCGACTCCGCCGAGCTCACCGAGGTCGGCACCGTCCTGTCGGTCGGCGACGGCATCGCCCGCGTCCACGGCCTCGAGAACGCGATGTCCCTTGAGATGCTCGAGCTGCCGCACGATGTCACCGGGCTCGCACTGAACCTCGAGTCCGACAACGTCGGCGTCGTGCTCTTCGGCGAGTGGGACCGGATCGTCGAGGGCGACACCGTCAAGCGCACGGGGAACCTGCTCGAGATCCCGGTCGGCGAGGCGCTGCTCGGCCGCATCGTCGACCCGCTCGGCCATCCGCTCGACGGCAAGGGCGAGATCGAGACGACCGAGATGCGCCCGGCCGAGCTCAAGGCCCCCGGCGTCGTCCAGCGCCAACCGGTCAGCGAGTCGCTGCAGACCGGCCTGAAGGCGATCGACTCGATGATCCCGATCGGCCGTGGCCAGCGCGAGCTCATCATCGGCGACCGCCAGGTCGGCAAGACGGCGATCGCGATCGACACGATCATCAACAACAAGGGCAGCGGCCTGATCTCGGTCTACGTGGCGATCGGCCAGCGCATGGCGACCGTCGTGCAGATCGCCGAGACGCTGTCCGAGAACGGCGCGATGGAGAACACGATCATCGTCGCCGCCGCCGCCGACGAGGCCGCGCCCGTGAAGTTCCTCGCGCCCTACGCGGGCTGCGCGATGGCCGAGCACTTCCTCTATGACGGCAAGGCCGCGCTATGCGTCTACGACGACCTCACCAAGCACGCCTTCGCCTACCGCCAGATGTCGCTGCTGCTGCGGCGCCCGCCGGGCCGCGAGGCCTACCCGGGCGATGTCTTCTACCTCCACAGTCGCCTGCTCGAACGCGCGGTGAAGCTCAACGACGACCTCGGTGGCGGATCGCTCACGGCGCTGCCGATCATCGAGACGCAGGCAGGGGACGTGTCGGCTTACATCCCGACGAACGTCATCTCGATCACCGACGGGCAGATCTTCCTCGAGCCCAAGCTCTTCTTCTCCGGCGTGCGCCCGGCGATCAACGTCGGCATCTCCGTGTCGCGGGTCGGCGGGAAAGCGCAGATCAAGCCGATGAGGAAGGTCGCGGGCCGCCTGAAGCTCGAGCTCTCCCAGTTCCGCGACCTCGAGGCGTTCTCGCAGTTCGGCTCCGACCTCGACGCCGACACGCAGGCCACGCTGGCCCGCGGCGAGCGGCTTGTGAAGACGCTCAACCAGAAGGAGCGCTCGCCGATGCCCGTCGGCGAGCAGGTCGTCGTCATCTTTGCGGCGACGAACGGCTTTCTCGACCGCGTCAGCATCGACCGGGTGCCCGAGTTCCTCGACGGCCTCGTCGCACGGATGCGCGCCGAATACGCGGAGGTCCTCGAGAAGATCGAGGCCGGTAACTGGGATGACGACATCGTCGAGGCGGTCGAGGAAGCCGTCAGGGAGTACGCCGACGACTTCGGCTACGACCTCGACGAGGACGGCACGCCGATCGACGACGGCGACGCCGACCGCGGCGGCGAGGACGGCGCGGCAGACGCGGATGACGAGGATGTCCCGGACGACGAGACGGCCGAGGACACCGAGAAGGAGGCCGCACCCGCGTGACGTCGCGTCATTGCTCGACCGTCGCCGGTATGGACTCGGAAGGTAGGTCCTCGCGATGACAGCGCGTCATTGCTCGACCGTCGCCGATATGGACTCGGAAGGTAGGCCCTCGCGATGAGCGCCACCCAGCGCGACGTCAAGAATCGGATCGGTTCCGTCAAGAACATCCAGAAGATCACCCGCGCGATGGAGATGGTCGCGGCGGCTCGCCTGCGCCGCGCCGAGCAGCGCATCGAGGCGCTGCGACCGTACGCCGGGGCGATTCGGCGGATGACGCGCCAGGCGGCGGAGGCCGCCGGAACGGAGATCTCGGGCCTGCCGATCCTCGCCGAGCACGAGTCCGAGGACGCCGTCGCGCTGCTGCTCGTCACCGGCGACCGCGGCCTCGCGGGCGCCTTCAACTCGCAGATCATCCGCGCCGGTCTCCGCGCCGCGCGGGAGTACGAGGAGACCGGCAGCACGGTCGCCTACAGCGCCGTCGGCCGCCGCGGCGTCTCGACGCTGACGTTTCGCGGCATGGCCCCGGTCGGGTACGTCGGCTTCACCGACCGCCCGGCCTACGCCGACGCGCGCGAGATCGCCGAGGCGCTCATCGCCGCCTACGTCGACGGCGAGGCCGACCGCGTCGAGATCTTCTACAACGGCTACATCTCGCCGCTGACCCAGGAGGTCCGCCGCGAGACGCTGCTGCCGCTGCAGCAGGCGACGATCCTCGAGGACACCGAGGACGGCGCCGAGGAGACCGATGAGCCGACCGGCCAGCATGCGCTCGTCGAGTACGAGCCCGACCCCGAGGACATCCTCGCTCGCCTCGTCCCCGACTACGTCGAGATCTCCGTCTATCGCGCGCTCCTGGAGTCCACCGCCTCCGAGCACGGCGCCCGCATGACGGCGATGCGCAACGCCTCCGAGAACGCGGGCGAGCTCATCGAGGATCTCACCCTGGAGATGAACCGCGCCCGCCAGGCGGAGATCACCCAGGAGATCATGGAAGTCGTCGCCGGCGCCGAGTCTTTGACCTAAGGAGAAGCATGGCAACCACTGAAACAGACACGGACACGGACACCGAGACCAGCGCCGGCACCGGGCGCATCGAAGAGATCCAGGGCGTCGTCATCGAGGCGACGTTCCCCAACAACGAGCTGCCCGAGATCTACAACGCGATCACCGTCGACCGCGGCGACGATGACGGCCTGCTCGTCTGCGAGGTTCAGCAGCACCTCGGGGACGACCGCGTGCGCGCGGTCGCGATGGACTCGACGGACGGCCTGTCGCGCGGGATGGAGGTCACCGATACCGGCGGCCCGATCACCGTGCCCGTCGGCGACGGCACGCTCGGGCGGATCTTCAACCTCCTCGGCGAGCCGATCGACCTCCAGGGCGACGTCGAGTACGAGGAGCGCTGGCCGATCCACCGGCCCGCGCCGAACGTCGAGAACCTCACGCCGACGACCGAGATGTTCGAGACGGGCATCAAGGTCGTCGACCTGCTCGCGCCCTACGCCAAGGGCGGCAAGGTCGGCCTCTTCGGCGGCGCCGGCGTCGGCAAGACCGTGCTCATCCAGGAGCTCATCAACAACCTCGCCCAGGAGCACGGCGGCCTGTCGGCGTTCTGCGGCGTCGGCGAGCGCTCGCGCGAGGGCAACGACCTCTGGCTCGAGATGAAGGAGTCGGGCGTCCTCGACAAGACGATCCTCGTCTTCGGCCAGATGAACGAGCCGCCGGGAGCGCGCATGCGCGTCGCGCTGTCGGGCCTGACGATGGCCGAGTACTTCCGCGAGCAGGGTGGCCAGGACGTCCTGCTGTTCATCGACAACATCTTCCGCTTCGTCCAGGCCGGCTCGGAGGTCTCTGCGCTTCTGGGCCGGATGCCGTCGCAGGTCGGCTACCAGCCGACGCTCGAGACCGAGATGGGCCAGCTGCAGGAGCGCATCACGTCCACGCGCGACGGCTCGGTCACGTCGGTGCAGGCGATCTACGTCCCCGCCGACGACCTCACCGACCCGGCGCCGGCGTCGGTGTTCGCCCACCTCAACGCGACGACCGTGCTCTCGCGGGCGATCTCCGAGAAGGGCATCTACCCCGCCGTCGATCCGCTGGACTCGACGTCGACGATCCTCAAGGAGGACGTCCTCGGCGAAGAGCACTTCACGGTCGCCAACCGGGTCAAGGAGATCCTCCAGCGCTACAAGGAGCTGCAGGACATCATCGCGATCCTCGGCATCGACGAGCTCTCCGACGAGGACAAGCTCATCGTCGGCCGCGCGCGGCGGGTCGAGCGCTTCCTGTCGCAGCCGTTCTTCGTCGCCGAGGCGTTCACCGGCACGCCGGGCATCTACGTCCCGATCGCCGAGACGATCCGCGGCTTCAAGGAGATCATCGACGGCCAGCACGACGACGTGCCGGAGTCGGCATTCTTCCTGAAGGGCACGATCGACGACGTCGTCAAGGCCGCCAGCGGGAAGAAGGACGAGCAGGAGTCCAAGGCGGAGTCGGAGCAGGAGTCCGACGAGGAATCGGACCAGGAGTCCGACGAGGAGTCAGACCAGGAGTCCGACGAGGAGGCCGAGCAGTCCGAGCGGGACTCGGAGTAGGCGATGGCCCGCACCAGCTTCCAGGTCGAGGTCCTCACGCCCGAGGGCTCGTGCTTCGACGACGAGGTGGAGATGGTCTCGACGCGGACGGAGGTCGGCTCGATCGGCATCCTCGCGCGCCACCAGCCGCTGCTCGGCATGCTCGAGCCGACCGAGCTGCGCCTCTATCGCAGCGAGTCGGACATCGTGACCTACGCCCAGGGCGAGGGCTACATCCAGGTCTCGCCCGAGGGCGTGCTCGTCCTGGTCGAGGAGGCGCACGCGCCGGGCGACCTCGACGTCGCCGACCTGCGCGAGAAGCTGCGCAAGGCCGAGGACGACCTCGCGGCCGCAGAGCCGGGCAGCGAGGAGTCGCGGCGCGCCGCGCGGGCAATGCGCCGCTGGGAGGCGTTCCTACAGATCGCCGAGGGCGCGGCAGCGGGCTAGTACACCCGTCCGCAGGTTCTGCGGGTTTTCCGGGCGCCCGATCCGTGCC
>Ga0136631_10000372_pt1 | contig 13883 bp, 8 predicted proteins | sample AntDrymUQ6012206_2_FD_104655 | JGI IMG/M metagenome (GOLD analysis project Ga0136631, IMG submission 104655) | Polar desert sand microbial communities from Dry Valleys, Antarctica - metaG UQ601 (22.06) | ecosystem: Environmental > Terrestrial > Soil > Desert | place: Antarctica: Dry Valley... | reverse complement strand
TCCGGGCTCGGCTCCGCGGTGAGCGCGCTACCTCAAAGCAACAAACAGGACATGACCGTCCTCAGCGACAATGACGCCGAGAAGCCCCCAGATGCTCACTCAAGGTGACGCTCAACAACCACCTCCGAGAGCGTCGACAGGTTCGAGAGCCAGAACCCGTCGCGCGGGAGGTCGGAGAAGTCGGTGTGCGCGAGCGCCTCGAGCTCGTGGCGCGCGTGCGCCGTGCGACCGGCGCCCGCATGGATCGAGGCCAGTATGCAGCGCCAATTGGGGAGCTGGGGGTACTGCTCGGCGAAGTTCTCGGCCGCCTGCACGAGCTCGTCGAGTCGTCCCTGCTCGCGGCGGAGAAAGAGTATTTGCAGCCCGAAGATGTGGGCGGCGAGCTCGTCCCAGCCCTCCAAGCGGTACGCGAGGGCATCGTGCGCGAGCCTCTCGCAGTCCTCGAGGCGCCCCTGGAGGTGGGCCTGGTTGGCCCAACGCACCGCGAAGACCCATTCGAAGTAGCGTTCCTTTCGCGTGTCGGCAAGCCGCTGCAGCGCCTCGAGCTCGCGCTCGACGGCGTCGATGTCGCCCAGCTCGAGCAGATAGTCAAGCATCCATGCATGCGCCAGCGCCCTCAGCCGGCGATCGCCGACCTCGTCGGCGACGCGCCCGAGCTCGGCGGCCAGCGCAATCACCTCGTGTACGGCATCCGGCTCGCGGATAGCCCACGAGCTGCTCGCAAGCACGTCGGCGAGCGTCGCCTTGTCGCGGACCCGCCGGGCCATCTCCAGCGCTTGGCGCGCCAGCACCGGCCTGCGGTGCGCAGCACCCATGTAGGCCAGCGCAGCCGCTAGGCGACCCATGAGCTGCGCGCGCAACGCGCTGTCCTCCCCGCCCAGCGCGGTCAGTGCTCGTTGCAGCAGGTCCGCGACGGGACGGGTCACAGCCGGTGACAGCTTGGCGCGGTACGGTCCGCAGAAGCCGACCGCCGCCTTCGCCAGCGCGGTGGCGTCGCCGAGTTCGTCGGCGAGCTCGGCGGCTTGCGCGCAGGCCTGCCTGGCGTTGTCGAGCTCGCCCGCGCCCCAGCGCGCCTCGCCGAGCGCCAGCAGCAGCTCACAGCGCCACTCGTCCTGTGTCCGTCCGGTCAGCGTGAGCGCTTCGAGGCCCCGCTCGTAGTGGGCGGCCGCATCCTCGTAGCCCAGGCGAGCGATCGCACTGCGTCCCGCGGCCAGGGCGTATGTGGCCGCCTTGACGCCCTGGCCGTCGGCTGCGGCCTGCGCGAAGTGATACGCAAGCGCCTCGACACGCGCCTCCGTATCGCCGAGCGCTTCCAGCGCCTCGCCGAGCTGGCGATGAAGACGCATCCGCCGCGCCGAGCCCAGCTCCCGGTAGATCGTCTGGCGCACCAGCGCATGCGCAAAGACGTAGTCACCATGCCCCGCCTCGGCCAGCAGCCCCACGGCAACGGCCTCATCCAACGCATCAAGCACGCCCGACCGCTCCCCCAACACGCGCTCGAGCAGCACGAACGAGAACGTCGCGCCTGCGACTGCCGCGACGCTCAACGCGCGCCCAGCCGCCGCCGACAGCCGCGCGACCCTCTGCACGATCACCTGCCGCAGCCCCTCGGGCGCCTCGAACTGCGCCGCGGTGACACCCGCACTCAAGCGCTCACCCGACCCGGCCACGTGGGTCAGCAGCTCACGGACAAAGAATGGATTGCCGGCAGTCTGGGCCCCGAGCACGTGCACAAGCGTTGACGCATGCTCGTCCAGCGCGTGCCCGACCGCCGCCTCGAGCAGCGTTGCGATCGCCTGCTCGCCGAGCCCACCGATGCTCAGAAGCTGTACACCCGCGTCACGGTGCAGGTCGGCCAGCACCTGCCCCAGCGGCTGACCGAGATCAAGCTCGGTCTCACGGTACGTACAAACCAACAGCGCGCCGAGCGGCCGCTCAGAGCGGATCAGATGACGCAGGAGCATCAGCGTCGGCGTCGCCGCCCAGTGCACGTCATCGAGCACGAGCAGCATGCGCCGTTCGCGTGTCATCGCGTCGATGAGCGCGGCGACCGCCTCGAACAGCGCGAAGCGCTCGGACTCCGGATCGGCACGGACGGGCTCGCCCAGGCCGGCGAGCTCGGGCAACAGCCGCCCCAGCTCGGGAGCCAGATGGCCAAGCTCGGCGCGCAGACGATCCAGGCCAACCGCGCGCGCGTACGGTCGCAGCGCCTCGACGAACGGCTGGTAGGGGACCGCGAGCCCCTCGTCACAGCGCCCGTAGAGCACGAGCGCCCCCTGCTCGTGCACCGCGCGGGCAAGCTCGGACGCCAGGCGGGTCTTGCCGATGCCGGCCTCACCGCCGATGACGACGGCGGCGCGCTCCCCACCGCACACCTGCCTCCAGCGCTCGCGCAGGCCCTCGAGCTCCGCACCGCGGCCGACGAACGGGTAGCTCGCGGGGGGGTGCAGCGAACGCGGAAGCGCCAGCATGACGGGCTCGGCAACGGCACCGGCCCCGCCCGCGGACAGGCCCGCCGTCGTACGCAGCTCGAAGATGCGCTCGGCTCGTGACAGGCCACGCAGCTCGTGACGCCCGACATCGACGAGCGCCAGCTCCTGCGGCAGGCGATCGCGCACGAGCTCTACGGTGGTCTGCGAGAGCACGGTCACGCCACCTGCCGCGAACGAACGCAGCCGCGCCGCACGATTGACCGCCGGGCCGAAGTAATCGCCGTCGCGTTCATGCGCCTCGCCGCTGTGCAACGCGATACGCACCCGCAGATCCAGCCGCGACGGCCACGATGCCGTCACCAGAGCGCGTTGAAGCTCGGCCGCGCACGCGACGGCTTCAGAGGCACGCTGAAAGACCGACAACGTCGCGTCACCCTCCCCCTTCTCCTTCAACAACCGCCCGCCGCGACGCGCGACGAGGGTTTCGATCAGCCCGTCGTGGAACTCGAGCGCCGCCGCCATCGCATCGGCGTCGGCCTCCCACAGCCGTGTCGAGCCTTCGACATCGGTCAGCAGGAACGTGACCACGCCGGTCGGCAGCGCCTCAACCTGTTCTCGCGCCGGCGTGTCGGCAGCCGCAACCCGGCCGGGCTCGTCGGAAACCCGCTGCAGCGCGGGTGACTGCGCGAGGATCTCGGCCTGAAGGCCATGCAACGCCGGCCCCGGCTCGAGACCCAGCTCCCCCGACAGGTACGCGCGCGTACGCGCGTAGACGTCGAGCGCGTCGCCTTGACGCCCGCCGCGATACAGCGCGAGCATCAGCTGCGCGGCCAGACGCTCGCGGCCGGGATGGGCGGCGACAAGCGCCTCCAGCTCACCGATCAGCCCGCCATGCCCGCCGAGGCGCAGCTCGGCGTCCACCCGCGCCTCATGCACGGACAGGCGCAGCTCCTCCAGGCGCCGGATCTCACGCTGTGCGAACTCCGCGTAGGCGACCGCGGCCAGCGCGGGACCGCGCCACAGCTCCAGCGCCTCGCCCAACACCTCCCGCGCGTGCGCCACTTCGCCGGCCTCCAGTGCGCGACGCCCCTCCTCCACACGCGTCTGAAACACCTCGGCATCAAGCTCACCCGGGCGCACCACCAGCAGATAGCCACCTGCGACCGTCCGCAATACCGACTCACCCCGCACGCCCTCGCCATCGAGCGACCGGCGCAGCCGCGCGATCGCCACGTGCAAGCGCTTGACCGCCCCCGGCGACCCCAGACTGCCCCACAACGCATCGATCAACCGATCACGAGACAGCGCCCGATTGGCATTGATCAACAGCAATGCCAGCAACGCCGACTGCCGCGGACCGCCTACCGCCACCCGACGCTCGCCATCGCACAGCTCGACCGGACCGAGGATCGCGTACTTGATCATTGCTCCCTCTGCTCGATGTCCGCGGCGTTACCGGTGAGCGAGAACGTGCGCCATCACCCTCCCGGCGACCGTCGCATCGGCGCGCTCGCCCTGACCAGATGGATCCCATGAATCATGTCACTGACGCTCGTCAGCGCCGCATAGACAGCCCAGGCGCGTCAAGACGCGTCTGGGCTGTCTGCTGCGGCTGGTCAGCAGGCAAGGAGCAGCTCGCGCAGCTCGGGGTGCCGCTCCAAGCGGGCAAGGCTGCGCGCGCGTGTGGGACCGATGCTGCCGATCGGCATGTCCAGCGTCGCGCTGATCTTGCCGTAGTCCGCCGCCGGCGCCGAGGCGATGAGAACCATGAGCCGGCGCTGATGGGTGGGCAGCGTGCCAAGCGCGCGCCGCAGGACGTCGCGGCGCTCGGACGCCAGCAGCTCGGCGTCGGGCCGCTCGAAATCGGCGCCCTCCAGCAGCTCGGGGTCGTCGGTGAGCTGCTCGCGCACGTGCAGCTGCAGCACACGCAGCGACTCGCGGCGGGTCGTCGTCGCCAGCCAGCCGGCGATCGCGTTGGGGTCGCGGATCACGTCGAGCTTCTGATGCAGACGCAGCCAGACCGTCTGGAGCACGTCGTCGACGTCGGCCGGGCTCAGACGGTAGGAGCGCGCGATCGTGCGCAGCATGCCCTCGAAGCGCCCGACCAGCTGTGCCCAGGCGGCGTCGTCGTTGGCGCGGGTGGCCTGCACGAGCGACTCGAGCTCACGCTCGGGCCGGTTCGGAGACGAAGGTGACGGAGCTCGCGAGGAGCGGGATGGTTGATGTAGCGAATGCACAAGAGGCATCGTGCGGTGGGAGCGCGACGGGGGCATCGGGGAAACCCCCGGATCTGTCCCCTGGAACTCAGGGACCCCTGAATGTGGATGGTGAGATGCGTCACGGACCGGGTCGCGGGGCGTCGTGCGGGGCTTATCCTGTGCCCAATGACGGGGACTGTCTGGGATGTCGGCCGCGTCCTCGATCACGCTGGCGAGGCGGTTCGACGCCAGCAGTGCATCCTGTCCGCGCCACTGCCAACCGCTTTCAGCGCCTAGCGTGCGACATTGCGCCGTTGCAACCGACACTCCGGGGGCGGCCAGCGCGGCCGCTCGGATCTCGATGGGCGAGCGGCCGCCGACGGCTCGTCCCTCGAAGGGCGGATCGATGGCCGCCGCTGAGCGCGGGTCGGGATGTGTCGGGCGCGCCTTCGAGCTTCGACGCGCCAACGAGATGCTCGACACGGTCGCCGGGGGATCTGCAGGCGCGCTCGCTCTGTCGGGTGAGCCGGGTATCGGCAAGACGCGCCTGCTCGGTGAGCTTGCCGCGCTCGCGGAGAGTCGCGGCCTGCTCGTGTTGTCGGGGCGTGCTGCGGAGTTCGAGCGTGACCTGCCCTTCGGCGTGTTCGTCGACGCGCTTGACGAGCACCTGCGCGCGCTGGATCCGCACAAGGTCCAGCGCCTGGGCACGGAGCTGAGGGCAGAGCTCGCGCAGTTGTTCCCGGCGCTCTCGGGGACGGGAAACCCCGTCCCCATGCTTCAGGACGAGCGCTACCGCACGCACCGCGCCGTGCGCGAGCTGCTCGAACGCCTGTCCGCCGCCAGGCCGCTGGTGTTGGTGCTCGACGACCTGCACTGGGCAGACGACGCCTCGATCGAGCTGCTCTCGGCGCTGCTGCGCCGTCCGCCCAACGCCGCCGTGCTGCTGGCCGTCTCGCTGCGTCCGCACGGGGCCGACGCGCGGGTGGTGAGCGTGGTGGAGCATGCCAGCCGCGAGGGGCTGCTGGAGCATCTGGAGCTGTCACCGCTCACTCTCGGGGAGGCCGAGCAGCTGCTGTCCGCCGCTCTCAGGCCCAGCCTCAAGGCCACGCTGTATGCGCAGGCAGGCGGCAACCCCTTCTACTTGGAGGAGCTGGCGCGCTCGCTGGGGCGCGCAGCCCGGATCGCCGCGCCCACCGCGCACAGCGGTGAGGCTGCGAGCGAGGACGCCGAGGTTCCGCCGGCGGTTGCTGTTGCGCTGGCGCAGGAGCTCGGCCTGCTGAATGCCGCCACGCGCAGCCTGTTGGAGGGCGCCGCGGTGGCGGGCGATCCGTTCGAGCTCGAGCTCGCCGCAGCCGCCGCCGAGCTCCCGGAGGCCGCCGCGCTCTCGGCGCTCGACGAGATGCTGGACTTCGATCTCGTGCGACCCACCAAGGTGCCGCGGCGGTTTCGCTTCCGCCATCCCCTGCTGCGACGGGCGGTCTACGAGGCAACGCCGGGTGGCTGGCGGCTCGGTGCCCATGAGCGCACCGCGAAGGCGCTCGCCGCGCGCGGCGCCCGGGCGGATGCGCGCGCGCATCATGTCGAGCAGTCCGCGCGCATCGGGGACGTCGACGCGATCGCACTGCTCAGCCAGGCTGGCGCGGCCGCGGCGCAGCGGGCGCCGGCGTCTGCCGCGCGCTGGTTCGCGGCGGCGCTGCGGCTGCTGCCCGACGAGGGTGTGCGGCCTGAGCAGCGCATCGAGCTGCTCGTCTCGCTCGCCACCTCGCTCGCCGCGACCGGACGCCTGAACGACAGCCGCTCCACGCTGCTGCAGGTGTTCGAGCTGCTGCCTGCGGAGGCCGCCGCGCTGCGCGTCAAGCTGATCGGCGCCTGCGCCGCCATCGAGCACCTGCTCGGCCGTCACTCAGACGCTCGCGAACGATTGCAGACGGCACTCGCGGAGCTCTCTGATCGCAGCTCGCCGGAGGCGGTGGCGCTGATGATCGAGGTCGCCGTCAACGGGTTCTACAACACCGACTACGAGCAGATGCGCAGCTGGGGCAAGCACGCGCTTGCCGGCGCGAGACTGCTCGGCGAGCGGCCGCTGATCGCGGCAGCGACGGCGATCGTCGCTCTCGCAAGCGCCTATGCCGGCGATGTCGCCGTCGCACAGTCCCACGCAGACGAGGCGGCGCGGCTCGTGGACGCGCTCTCCGACTCGGAGCTTGCGACGCGCCTGGATGCGCCCTCCTACCTCGCCTGGGCGGAGCAGGACCTCGAACGCTATGAGGACTCCATCGCCCACAGTGAGCGCGGTATCGCCACCGCGCGCGCCAGCGGCCAGGGCCAGCTCATGCCCCAGATGATCCAAGCCCATGCGTCGAGCACCATGATGCTGGGTCGCTTGGGCGAGGCCACCGACAGCGAGGAGCGCGCCGTCGAGGCGGCGCGGCTCACCGGCAACCCGCAATCGCTCATCTGGGCGCTCATGAACTACGCCCGGACAACGGTCAACCGCGACGCGCAGGCCGCGCTGTGCGCGGCCGAGGAAAGCGTCGAGCTGTCGCGAGGGCTCGAGCACAACACGATCGGCGCGATCGCCGAGGCGATGCTGGCAATGGTGCTGGGCGAGCTCGGCGAGCCTGCGCGCTGCGCCGACGGGTTGCTCGACGCCGCTGGCGGGACCGAGTTGGTCTCGATCCCCGTGATCTGGAGGCCGTTCTTCTTCGAGGCATTGACTCGCGCCGAAGTCGCACGCGGCCGGCTGGGCGCAGCCGATCAGGCGGCAAGCCACGCGCAGGCCATCGCGGACCGGCTCGGCCTGCACCTTGCGACCAGCCGGGCGCAGCGGGCGCGCGCAGCGATCCTGCTCGCCGAGGACAAGCCGGTGGACGCGGCCGAGCGCGCCCTCGCCGCGGCCGCAGCCGCGGCCACGGTCGGTGCGCGCGTCGAAGAGGCACGCGCACGGGCGCTCGCCGGCCGCGCCCTGCTCAGCGCCGGGGACCGCGACCAGGCCGTTGCCGAGCTCCAGGCGGCCGCCGCGCAGTTCGAGTCCTGCGGCGCCATCCGCCTGCGCGACGAGGTCGAGCAGGAGTTGCGCCGCCTGGGCCGGCGCTTCCGCCGGCGCAAGGAGAACGGTGCCGCGGGCGTCGGCGCCCTCAGCGCCCGCGAGCTGGAGATCGCCGAGCTGGTCACGGCGCGCAAGACCAACCGCGAGATCGCCGCCGAGCTGTTCCTCAGCGAGAAGACCGTCGAGTCCCACCTGCACAACATCTTCGGCAAGCTCGGCGTGTCCTCACGGCGAGCGGTCGCCCATACGCTGGAGCAGCCGCCTCAACCGGCGACCGGCTGACCTCGCCGCCTCACGCGGCGAGCCGGCGATGGACATGCCTCATCGCCCGCTCCAGCTGTCCCAGGCTGCGCTCCCATCGCTCACGGCGCCACTTCGGGACGATCTCCTCGATGTCGGAGCCGCGGCTGGTCGCATCCGTGAGCAGGCCGGCAAAGCGCCCCGCGAACCGCTTCTCGCAGCGCGCCAGCCGGTCGGGCCCCGGCGCGAACAGCCACACGTCCTGCTCCTCGGGGTTGCACTCCACGCGAGCGTCGATCGGCGGGTCCTGCGCATCCTCTTCGCACAGCGACCAACGGACGCCACGCTCATCTGGCATCGACACGGCGGGCGCCATCGGCTGGGCGGCTCGCCAGTGCCACGCGATCGTGTCGCTGTCCCAGAACTCCTGTCCGGTCCGGTGGAAGTCCACCGCGTCGTCGAGAGCGCTGACCATCGCGCCGACGTCCGTCAGATCGAACGCCACGTGGGTGTCGCACACGATCTCACCGTCTCGCGTGTGCTCACGATCCTCCGGCCAGCCCAGCGCGGCGCTCGCGAACCGCCCGCCGAAGTCGCGCCACAATCGCGACACGTCGCGCTCGTCGCAGGACGCCTCCCAGAAGAGCTCCTCGAACTCCTCTCGCGCGTCAGAAGCCACGACCACAGGGTGTCCGAGCAGGGCGAACCGGTCGCGTCCGAGCGAGACGCTGCGAGCAACCACGAGCGCGTCCGGCGCAAGTTCGGTCCTAGGCGGCCTCACCGTCTCGAGGAGGCAGTGCTGGCCCGACGCCAAGCAGGCCGCCTCGATCATGCCCGCACCCCGGACGGCCTCGACGCGCCACACGCGCAGGGCCGACCCCTCCAGCGCTTCGATCACCTCCGCGTCGAGCAGTGCCGGGCCGGCCGCCGCGAGCGCCGTGGATCCGCCGGCCATCGCCACATCGCACGTCAGCCACAGATCGGCGGCGAGCCGCTCGTCGCGGTCCGGACCGGCGATCCCGAACGCCTGCCAACCGCCGCTGTAGAAGTCGGCAAACGCGTCCAGGTACGCGTCGCGGTGCTCGCTGCGCAGCCAGCGACCGAGCTCGTCCACCGCCGCCTCGAGCCGGGCCACCTCGCGAACCAGCCGCTCGCAGCGCGACAGACAGCAGCGCTTGTACTTCGCCCCGCTGCCGCACGGGCATGCATCGTTACGCCCAACCTCTTTCGCACTCATGGCTCCATGAGGCTACGCACGCTCGCCGACGGAACGGCGGAGCAAGCCGCTGGTCGCGACCTCCCCGCCGCCTGACTCCGGGCGAACCAGCGTCCGGCGGCACGCCGGCCAACGATATGGCTGAGTTCAGGGATGTTTTCTGCAGACGGCCTCCCATAGGGTCGCAGCAGCCCATCTGGCAAGCAGTGACCACAGGAGATGTCATGGCCCGTCCGTCCCGCCAGCGCAACACGATTCGTCGCGGGCTGCTCGTCGCCACCGCGGCCTGGGGGCGCGTGCTGGCCAGCGTGCCGCTGGCAAGTGCCGCGACGCTGCGCGGCCGGTCTCGCGCCGCGGGTCTGCTGTTGACGGCTTCGCTCGTCATGGCCTCGGCGGCTTCGACCGCACAGGCCGCTTCGGTGCCGCTGGGAACCGCTGACAGCTTCGCGGTGCTGGCGGGCAACACCGTCACCAATACCGGCCCGAGTGTCATCAGCGGCGATCTTGGTGTGAGTCCGGGCACCGCGGTGACAGGATTTCCGCCGGGAACGGTGACCGCCGGCACACTCCACGCCGCTGACGCTGTCGCCTTGCAGGCCCAGGGCGACCTGGCGACCGCCTACAACGACGCAGCGGGGCGCAGCTCGACTGCCACGATCTCCGCCGACCTGGCCGGCAGCACGCTGACGCCTGGGGTGTACACCTCGGCGAGTTCGCTCGGCCTCAGCGGCGCACTGACCCTCGACGCCCGGGGCGATCCCAACGCCGTGTTCGTCTTCCAAGCCGGATCGACGCTGACCGTCGGCTCCGCCAGCCGCGTCCTTCTCATCGGCGGCGCGCAGGCCTGCAACGTGTTCTGGCAGGTCGGCAGCTCGGCGACCATCGGCTCGAGCAGCGCGTTTGCCGGAAACATCCTGGCGCTGACCTCCATCTCGCTGACGACCGGCGCGACGCTGAACGGCAGAGCGCTGGCCCGAAATGGTGCGGTCACCCTGGACACGAACACCGTCACCAAGGCAGCATGCGCGACCCAGACCTCGACGCCGCCTGGCGGCACGCCGAGGCCCGGCAGCACGAGCGGCACCCCAGGCGCGGACAGCACGACCGGGACCTCGGGAACTGGCGGCACCGCCGCTCGGCTGAGCGGCCCACGCGGCTGCGTCGCCGGTCCGTTCAGGGCCCGCGTCAGCGGGCGCGGGATCGCCCAGGTCATGTTCCTCGTCGACGGCAGGCTACGGCGGACGGTCAAGGCGAAGCCCGGGCGGACCGTGTTCTCGCTGCGCGTCGACCCGCTCGGGCAGAGCCTCAGGGTGCACCGGGTCACCGCGAGGGTCCGCTTCATGGCCGGCAGCGGCACGCGGTCCCGCACGCTGCACCTCGTCTACCGGCGCTGCTCCAAGGCGGCGGTGAGGCCCCGGTTCACCGGGTGAGATGGGGACACCGAACATCCGCCGGCTGGCACGTCTCATGCCGGTGGGCAGACCGTCCACATCGTCTAGATGACGAGAGCCCGCTCACGATGCGTGTGCCCGTGCGGCGTCGAGCGGCTGGCCGGCGAACTGGCCGCCGGCGCAATCCTCGCAGCGCACGGCGCGGCGGGGATTGCGAATCCCGGCGATGCCGAGCAGCCCGCCCAGCGCCACAAGCGTCGACGAGATGCCGATTCCGACGTGGAAGGCGTGAACCGACGCGGATTGCACGGCACGCGAGATGTCGGCGCCGGCGCGCGCGGGATCGACGCGGGCGAGTGTCTGCCTGCGTGCCTGCGCGACGGCGGTCCGGGCGGGTGACGAGAGACGGCGCGTGTCGAGCCGCTGGTCGAGTGCGGAGCTGAACTGCGCCGAGACGACCGCGCCGACGGCCGCGACGGCGAGCAGACCGGCGACCCGGGCGATCGCGTTGTTGACCCCCGAGGCGATGCCGGCGTTGGACTCGTCGGCATCCGAGAGGACGGTCGCGGTGAGCGGCGCGACGGTGCAGGCGAGCCCGATCGAGAAGATCAGGAGGGCGGGCAGCAGGTCGGTGAGGTAGTCCAGGCCGGCGTCGATGCGCAGCATGAGCGCGAGGCCAAAGGCGGCGGTCAGCGGGCCGAAGCCCATGAACAGGCGCGGCCCGAAGCGATCGGCGAGCCGCCCGGCGCGCTTGGACAGCGCGAACATGACGAGCGTGGCGGGCATCAGGGCAAGCCCGGCCTGCAGCGCGCCGTAGCCGGCGACCTCCTGGAGGAAGAGCACGAGGAAGAAGAAGGTGACGCTCAGCCCGGCGTACATGGCGAATGTCTGCACGTTGCCGACGGCGAAGTTGCGCCGCCTGAAGAGGCTCAGCGGCAGCATCGGCTCGGCGGTGTGCCGCTCGTAGACCAGGAAGGCGCCGAGCAGCGCCAGCCCTCCCAGCCCGGGACCCCAGACCTCAGGGCTGCTCCAGCCGACGACGGGCTGGCGGATGAGCGCCAGCACAGGCCCCGCCAGCCCCACGAAGGTGAGCCCGGCGCCCAGCCAATCGACGCGGGCATGTGCGGTGCCGCGCTCGCGGGCGGGGACGGCAAGCGAGATCAGCAGCAGGGTCAGCACCACGAACGGGACGTTGATGGCGAAGATCAGCCGCCAGGAGACCGCGTCGACGAGGTAGCCGCCGGCCAGCGGACCGATGACGGTGGCGATCCCGGACCACGCCGTCCACGCGCCGATCGCCGCCCCGCGCTCGGCGGCCGGAAACGCGGCGATGATGACCGCCAGCGCGCTCGGGGTCAGCAGCGCTCCGAACGCGCCCTGCAACGCGCGGCCCGCGATCAGCAGCTCGATGCTCGGCGCGATCGCGCACAAGCCCGACACGAGCCCGAAGCCTGCGACGCCGACGAAGAACACGCGCCGCTCCCCGAAGACGTCGCCGAGCGACCCGCCGACGAGGATCAGGGAACCCAGCGTGAGCAGATAGGCGTTGGAGACCCACTGCTGGCCGGCGAGCCCGCCGCCGAGGTCGACGCGGATCGCCGGCAGCGCGACGTTCACCGCGGTGGCGTCCAGTCCAGCGACGAACGAGCCCATGATGGCGGCGACAAGGGCAAGTCGCTTGCTCCGGTCGCCCATGACCGAAGATGTTCCCAGCGAGCGGCTCGGGTTGTCATATGCCCGCGATGACCGTCTCGCGTGCCGTGACGTCGGTCGCAGTGTTGACGCCGGCGAGCCCCTAGTTGAGATCGCAGCGATGCAGAAAGCACCGACCGCGCACGAGTTCACCTACGACGAGATCTGGCGCTACGAGCGCTTCATCACGACGGTCCAGCAGAAGGCCGGCATCTCGTGGATCGACGCCGAGCGCGCCGCCCGCGCGACGCTCGAACGCGACAGGCAGCGCAGCGGCGGCAAGGCCCAGCGGATGTCGCTGGACGATTTCGTCGGGCGCATCGCCGAGCGCGAGGGGGTCTCCCACGAGCACGCACTCGACGATGCCGGCGCCGTCTTCGCAACGCTGCGCGACGCGCTGCCCGACAAGGAGTTCTCCGACATCCTGCACCAGCTCCCGCGCGCCTACTACGAGGCGCTGCTGTAGCCGCCACGCCGCGCCGCCTTCCACTGAACGTCGACGGCCCATAGACTGCGCTGCGTGCCTCGGCTCTCTCGCCTGTGCGGCGCCGCCGTCATGGCGCTCGCGCTCGTCGCCGTCCTCCCGCCGAGCGCCGGCGCCGCGCAGCGCCCGCTGCCCGTCCACTACACCCTCCTTGCCGGCGTCGCCGCAGCCGCGCTGCACCCCGGCGCGCCGCCGCCCGGCGCCAACGACTTCTCCTGCCGGCCAACCGCCGCCCATCCGCGTCCGGTCGTCCTCGTCCACGGGCTCATCGGCAACATGACCGACAACTGGCCGGCGATGTCGCCGCTGCTGAAGAACAACGGCTACTGCGTCTTCGCCCTGACGTACGGGACCGCGCCCGAGCTCGGCTTCCCGCTCGACCAGCGCGGCGGCCTGACGGCGATCGAGCTCAGCGCACAGACGCTGTCGACGTTCGTCGACCGCGTCCTCGCCGCGACCGGCGCGCGCGAGGTCGACATCGTCGGGCATTCCGAGGGCACCATCATGTCCGACTACTACGCGAAGTTCCTCGGCGGCGCGGCGAAGATCGGTCGCTTCGTCGGCATCGCCGGGCTCTACCGCGGCACGAACGTCGCCGGGCTCGCGCGCCTGGAGCCGCTCGCGCGGCGGCTCGGCGTCACGGCGCCGCTCGACAGCCACTGCCGGGCGTGCATCCAGTTGCTCGACAACTCGCCCTTCATCGCCAAGCTCAACAGCGGGGCCGACGGGGCCGCCGTCCGCGGCGTGACGTACACGAACATCGTCACGCGCTACGACAAGCTCGTCGTGCCGTACACGAGCGGGATGCTCAACGCCGCCAACGCGACGAACATCGTCGTACAGGCCGGCTGCAAGCTCGACTTCTCGGACCACTTGTCGATCGTCGCCGAGCGCAACACCGCCGGGCACATGCTCAACGCGCTGGATCCGGAGCATGCGCGGCCGGTCCGGTGCGTGCCCGTCCTGCCGGTCGTGGGCTGAACGCCGGGCTCGGCTACGTGTACTACGTCGAGCGGCGCTCCTCGTCGTCGCCGGCCGCATACGGGACGAGCGCCTCGAGTGGGTCGTCCAGGAACGTTGTGCCTGAAACGGCGGGATGCCGGCGCCGTCAGGCAAGGACGCAGGATCGAAGGTGTGGCCCTGCCACATCGAGATCCGAGGACGCCGCCTGGCGGTGATCG
>Ga0136631_10000371_pt1 | contig 13903 bp, 11 predicted proteins | sample AntDrymUQ6012206_2_FD_104655 | JGI IMG/M metagenome (GOLD analysis project Ga0136631, IMG submission 104655) | Polar desert sand microbial communities from Dry Valleys, Antarctica - metaG UQ601 (22.06) | ecosystem: Environmental > Terrestrial > Soil > Desert | place: Antarctica: Dry Valley... | reverse complement strand
GCGAGACGGGCGGCTACGGGATTCCGATCGACCTCGTGGGCAAGGTCGTGGCGCAGGCGCGCTCGCGCCCCGTCCCAGCCACCGACTGTACGTCGTAGGGGCGAGATATATCTCGCCCCTACGCGAAGAGATCCAGCGCCGCGTGGGGCTGGCGGAACGGCGGGATCACGTATACGCCGGCGGCCAGCTCTCGTGACGCCTCGACGAGCTCGCGCGCGATCGCTAGCCCGGTCTCGCCGGCATCCGCGCCGGCATCCAGGAGTCGCTGCTGCACATGCTCCGGCACAACGATCCCGGGCACCTCGTTGTGAAGACGCAACGCGAGTGAGTAGCTGCGCACGTAGAAGATCCCCACGAGGAGTGGGATGGGGCACGAGCCTCCGAGTCGCTCGAGGAACGCCTCGAGGTAAGAAAGGTCGAAGAGGACTTGCGTCATCGCGAACTGCGCGCGGGCCTCGAGCTTCTGCTGGAAGCGCTCGAGCTCGTAGTCGAGGTCGTCGGCGGCCGGGTTGACCGCCACCCCGAGGAAGAACGACGTCGGTGCGTCGATCTCGCGCCCGTTGTAGTCCTCGCCCGCGTTCATGCGCGTGATCATCTGCGAGAGCCCGATCGAGTCGACCTCGTACACGCCGCGCGCTCCCGGGTAGTCGCCCGCCTCGGGTGGATCACCCGTGACGGCGAGGACGTTGCGAATGCCCTCGGCGTGCGCGCCGAGCAGCATCGACTCGAGCCCCGCGATCGACGCGTCGCGCGGGGTGAGGTGGGGAATGGTCTCGAGGCCGACCACCCGCTCGATGGTCGCGGACGCGATGAGACCGCTCATGCGCGCCCGCGCGCGGGGGTTGTCGTTCACGTCGACGACGTCGACGTGCCCGGAAGCCTGGAGCGTCCGCGCCAGCTCGAGCATCGCGTGCGCGTTCCCGCCGCGCGGAGGATCGATCTCGACGGAGACGACGAACTCCCCTTCGCGGAGCTTTCGCTGGAGGAGGGTCTCGCGCTCGGGCTCCGACGCGGAGACGACGATCTCGCGCTCCCGCACGACGAGCTGCGTGCGCGGGCTGCGATCCTCGTCGACCGCGTTCCGGATCGCCGCGATCTCCGTCGGAGTCGTGCCGCAGCAGCCACCGACGATGCGTGCCCCCAGCTCCCGTGCGTGCGCCGCGAACTCGGCGAAGTACTCGGGCGTCGCGTGAGGGAAGATGACGCGCTCTCCGGCGAGACTCGCCAACCCGACGTTCGGGAGCGCGGCAAGCGGCTTGCCGCTCTCGCGCATCCGCTCGATCGCCCGGAGCGCCGCCTGCAGCCCGACTCCGTGGTTTGCACCGATAGCGGCGACGTCGAGCTCCGCGAGCGCGGAGGCCGCCTGCTCGGCGGAGACGCCGCCGAGCGTCTGCGAGTCCTCGTCGAAGGTGAGCAGGCTGACGATCGGCAGCGCGGAGCTCGCGCGTACCGCCCGGATCGCGGTGACGAGCTCGTCGAGCTCGTAGAAGGTCTCGATCATGAAGAGGTCGACGCCACGGCCTTCGAGCAGCTGTGCCTGCTCGGCGAAGATGGCCTCGCGGTCCTTGGCCGGGCCGCCGAGTGGCCCGATCGCGCCGGCGATGAACACGTCGGCGCCGGACACCTCGCGCGCGTCGCGTGCGATCTTGACGGCGGATTCGTTGATCGCCGCGACGTCGTCCTCGAGGTAGTGGTCTGCGAGCTTGCGGCGGTTCGCGCCGAACGTGTTCGTCTCGATGATGTCGGCGCCGGCGCGGATGAAGCCGAGATGAAGCGACAGAACGCTCTCCGGTGCTCGGACGTTGGCCTCCTCGGGACAGCGCAGACGTGCGACCGCGCTCGAGACGAGCGTCCCCATCCCGCCGTCGCCGACGAGCGGCGGTCCGGTCGCGAGTCTCTCGAGGAAGCGGCTCATCGCCGCATTCCACCACGGGACACGGCGGTGTTGCACGTCGTACGCTCTGGGCGGTGCTCGAGGCGCTTCCCAGCGGGACGGTGACATTCCTCTTCACGGACGTCGAGGGATCGACGACTCTCCTCGAGAGCCTCGGCGCCGCGCACTACGCAACCGAGCTCGGGCTGCATCGGATCGTCGTGCGCGATGCGTGCGTCGCGCACGGTGGGGTCGAGGTCGACACGCAGGGCGACGCGTTCTTCTGTGCGTTCGGGTCGGCGCGGGCCGCGGTCGCCTGCTCGGCGCAGATCCAGGACGGCCTGGCCGCCACACCGATCCGGGTGCGCATCGGCGTGCACACGGGTGAGGCGCTCCTCGTCGACCGCCACTACGTCGGAATCGACGTGCATCGTGCTGCACGTATCGGCGCGTGCGGTCACGGCGGCCAGGTCGTGCTCTCGCCGACGACCGTGGCTCTCCTCGGGCCGAGCGAGGTCGACCTACGCGATCTCGGCGCCCATCGACTGAAAGATCTCGCCGCCCCCGTTGTCCTCCACCAGCTCGGCGACTCGGACTTCCCTCCACTCAAGACGCTATACCGCACGAATCTGCCGGTGCCCGCGACGCCGTTCCTCGGCCGCGAGGCCGAGCTCGTGGAGCTCGTGGCGCGGGCATGCGATGAGGGCGTGCGCGCGTTGACACTCATCGGCCCTGGGGGCACCGGGAAGACGCGGCTGTCGCTCCAGCTCGCGGCGGAGCTCTCGGACGCGTACCCGGATGGCGTGTGGTGGGTCGCGCTCGCGCCGCTTCGCGCGGACGAGCTCGTCGCCTCTGCGGTGGCCAGCGCGCTCGAGGTCGAGGAAGAGGCGGGCCGAACGCTCGTATCCTCGATCACGGGTGCGCTCGAGCGGCGACGCACACTGCTCATCCTGGACAACTGCGAGCACGTGATCGACGCCGCGGCCGACGTCGTCTCGGCCATCGTTGGGTCGTGCACATCCGTGCTCGTCGTGGCGACGAGCCGCGAACCGCTCGCCATCGCTGGCGAGCACGTCGTCCCTGTGCAACCGCTCGACGCCGACGATGCTTTCGAGCTCTTCCATGCCCGAGCGCGTGCCGCGGGCGCCGATCTCGACGCCGCCTCGACACGCGATGTGGTGATCGAGCTGTGCGCGCGGCTCGACAACCTCCCGCTCGCGGTCGAGCTGGCCGCCGCCCGGGCGGCGGTTCTCCCACCGGCCGCGCTCCTCGAGCGCTTCGGGACGCGCCTCGACGCGTTGTCGGGTCCGCGTGACGCCGAGCAGCGGCAGCGCACCCTTCGAGCGACGATCGCGTGGAGCTACGACCTCCTCGATGATCGCGAGCAGCAGCTCTTCCGGCGGCTCGGCGTGTTCGTCGGAGGCGCGTCGCTGTCGTCGATCGAGAAGGTCTGCGAGGCGGATCTCGAGGATCTCTTCTCACTCGTCTCGAAGAGCCTCGTTCGCCAGGCGTCGCCTGACGGCGAGCCGCGGCACTGGATGCTCGAGACGATCCGCGAGTTTGCAGCGGAGGCGCTCCGTGCATCCGGTGAGCTCGACGCCGTGCGTGATCGACATCTCGGCTGGTACGCGGAGCTCGCTCGGGTCGCGGGCGCCGAGGAGGCGCTGGCTGCCGGCGATGAAGTCACCGGCAGCCTCGACGCCGACCTGGCCAATCTGAGGGCGGCGTTCGCCCGGGCGGCCGCAGTGCCGGGCCGTCCTTCGGACGCCGCTGCTCTCGGCGCCGGGCTCATCGTCGACCACTTCAGGCGTGGCCGTTACGCCGAGTTGGAGGACGTCGCGCGCCGGACGCTCGAGCTCGATCTCGGGCCTCTCGCAGCCTCGCTCTTCCAGAACGCGCTGGGCGTTTGCCTTCGCGTGCGCGGGCGCCCGCACGAGGCCTTCGAGTCGTACGTCGCGGCGGAGAAGCTGCTCGACGCCATCACGATCCGCGAGCACGAGTGGTGGGAGCGCTGGATCGGCCTCAAGCTCAACGTCGCGCACTTCTACTACATGGAGAACGAGCTCACCGACCTCGAGACGGTCGTCGATGAGCTCGAGACCGTCACTGCTGTTCACGGAACGGCCGCACAACGTATGGATTTGCTCCGCATTCGTCAGCAGCGCCGGTACCGCGTGGAGCGATATGCGCTCTCGGAGGAGACGGAGAGGCTCGCCCGCGAGATCTACGCGCTCGACCTCGAGTCCGACCTGGTCGGAGCCGACTTCACCCTCGGCTTCTGCCTCCTCTGGCGGGGCAAGCTCGAGGAGGCGGAGGACCACTTCGAGCGGGGAATCGAGGTCGCGCGCGCGAGAGGCTTTGCGCGCGTTGAAACGCGTTGCCTCGTGTACAGCCTGGTGGTAAGGCGGAAGCGGAACGACGTGCCGGCCGCCAGAGTGCGGCTCGCGGAGATCGAGGCGTTCGACGAGCTTCATGGGTACCTCGGGCTCGCGAGGGCGAACGCCGCGTGGATCGCGTATCGCGACGGAGACTTCGAGCTCGCGACTCGTCGCGGCGAGGAGGCGCTCGCGAACTGGCGCTCGGAGGGTCGGACGGGGCACGGCACCTTCGAGTGGACCGCGCGGTTCCCGCTTCTGGGCGTGGCAGTCGCACGCGGCGACCTCGACAGCGCCGGTGAGCACGCACGCGCGATGATCGACCCGTCGCAGCAACCGCTCCCGGATCGGCTCGCTCGTGCACTCGAGGGAGGTGCCGAAGACTGCTTCGCTTCTGCGCTCGAGTTGGCCCGCGAGACCGGCTATGCGTAAGTCGAGTACGCGAGTCGACACCGGCCGTGTGAATTCGAAGGACCGCGCTCAATGGGTGTGTGCTCAAGGCCTGCGAGCTCCGTGCCGATAGCGACAGCGACTCCCGGTTGGGACTGACGGCAATCAGCCACGCCAGGAGCTTCGAGAAGGGGCGGCGGACGACGCCGCCCTTCTCATTCCGCAGATCAAGATTCGCTCCCGCGAATCTCGATCGCGACGATCCCTAAAGGCCGCCGCATTCGCGGCGGCGTCGTATCTACCGACGGTTCGCGTGGTGATTCGGCCGCTTTTCGTCGCCGCTGCTCGTTCGCGCGGTGGTTCTCCCACAGGCCGTTCGTGCGAGCGTCGGGCCTCTGCCACTCGAACACGGCGATCACGCAGCCGTTCTCCGTCCACGAGTTGTGGTGCGTGCCCGCGTCGTAGCTGACGAAGTCGCCCGGGCCGAACGTTGTTCCGTCCGAGTCGACCAGCCCCATCTTCGGTTGCACCGGGCCTTCCATGTCGTACAGGAGGAACGGTGTCGCGTGCGCGTTGACGGTCCTGCGGCTCGGCGAATCGCTCATGGCTGACTCCTAGTCGCGGTGGACGGTTCTGCCTTCCATGCCGCCGGCCACGACCACGAGCTGGCCAGTGATGTGGCCGGAGAGGGCGTCGGACGCGAGGACGACGACTTGCGCGGCGACATCCTCCGGTTGCGCGACCTTGCGCAGAGCCATCGTGCGCGAGACGGCTCGAACCTGCCCGTCGTCGACGAGCCCTCGCGTCATCGGCGACTCCGTCCAGCCCGGCGCGACGGCGTTCACGCGCCCGCGCGGGGCGATGCGCACGATCTCGTTCTTCAACGACAGGAGCAGGCCGCCGGTGATCGCGGACTTCGCCGCGGCGTAGTCGGCGTGTCCGGCCTCGCCGAAGACGCCCGCGGTCGAGCCGACGAGGACGAGCGAGCCGTGTCCGGTGCGCTCGACCTCGCGCAGGAACGCGCGGGCGACGAGGAACGTGGCCGTGAGGTTCTGTCGCACAGTCTCGTCCCAGCGCGCGAGCGGCAGCTCCCAGACGGGTTCGTCGTCGCGTGGCCAGACGCCGTGCACCGCGGCGCAGACCTCGATCTGTCCGAGTGCGGCGCGCGCTTCGTCGAAGAGGCGGTCGACATCGGCCTCGACGGTGAGATCCGCCTGGGCGACCGCCGCGTCACCGAGCTCCGCGGCGAGCCCTCGAGCGCGCTCTTCCCCACGGTGGAAGTGGACGACAACGCGTGCCCCTTCTGCCGCGAATGCGCGAGCGCACGCGGAGCCGATTCCGCCCGATGCGCCGGTGACGACCACGCCCTTGCCCTGAAGACCGGTTTCGATCGGCGTAGGCTACTGCCGTGCGCGTCCACATCATCAGTGACATGGAGGGCGTCGCCGGAATCGTCAAGTGGGAGCAGACGACGGGCGGCGAGTCGCTCTACGAGGAAGGGCGCAAGCTCTATACCGAGGAGATCAACGCGGCCGTGCGCGGCGCGAAGGCGGCCGGCGCGACCGAGATCGTGGTCATGGACTGCCACGGCGCCGGCAAGGGGTGGACATTCAACTCGCTGATCCCCGAGGACCTCGATCCCGCGTGCGAGTTCGTCGTGCAGGACGAGTGGACGGAGTACACGGACTTCCTCGAGGAAGGCTGCGACGCCGCGCTCTTCGTGGGCATGCACTCGCGTGCCGGCACTGCCGACGGCGTCATGAATCACACGATCTCGGGCAGCGACTTCCAGAACCTCTGGTTCAACGGGACGCTCGTCGGCGAGACCGGCATCAACGCCGCCCTCTGCGGGACCTGGGGCTGCCCGGTGCTCCTCGTCACCGGTGACGAGGCATCGTGCCGGGAGGGGACGGAGCTTCTCGGGGACGGTCTGACGACCGTCTCGGTCAAGCGCGGGTTCAGCTCGTTCAGCGCGCGAAACCTCGCGCCCGGCCGGGCCCGTGAGCTCATCGAAGCAGGCGCACGGCAGGCGTTGTCCGTTCTTTCCGCGGTTCCACCCTACGACCCGGGGAGTCCGTGCGAGATCAAGGTCGAGTACAAGCACACGAACGCGGCTCACGCTCTGCGCTACCGCGGGGGAGTCGAGCTGCTCGACGCCCGCACGATCGTCTCTCGCGCCGACACGTGGTGGGAAGCGTGGAAACAGTTCTATTTCTGATCCCGCAGCACGCGAGTCTGCGAGTGCAGATTCGCGTGCGCGACAATCCCTGACGCCATCCGCTTTCGCGGCCGGGTCGCACCTTTACTCCGATACTCCGACCGCGATGATGTGGGTGTGACTGCTCTTGCGGACTGGCTCGCGATCCTCGACTACGGGACGTTCGAGGTGGCGGAGGACGGTCGCACCATTCCGATCCGCGGCTATGCGATCGGTTCTGGCGCCCACGTCGTCCTCGTCGACACGGGCTTTCCGAACGCGTACTACGAGGACGCGGACTCAGCCGGCCGGGCCGACGGCCTCGATTCGTTCGGGCGCCTCGTGCGACTCGGTCCGGAAAACCGGCCGCGCGCACAGCTCGCGCTCCTCGGTCTCGACCCCGAAGACGTCACCGACCTCGTGATCACGCACGGGGACATCGACCACATCGGCGGGATCGACGACTTCCCGGGTGCGACGATCGTGGTGTCGCGCAGCGAGCGCGAGGCCGGGCCGCCGCGGTATTTCGGCGACGCGCGACCGATGGAGTGGCCCGCCGCCGCTCGCTACCGGCTGCTCGACGCCGACGAGGAGCTCGCGCCCGGCGTCGGGCTGCTCGTGACTCCCGGCCACTCGGCGGGACACGTCTCGCTGCTCGTGCGCCTGCGCGAGACCGGCACGGTCGTGCTCGCCTGCGACGCGATCTCACGCGAAGCCGAGCTCGCGACGGGGATCAACGGCGGCGCCACAGACCCGGAAGCCGCTCGCCGGAGCACGCAGCGGCTCGTCGACATCGCTCGTCGGCACGATGCGCTTGTCGTGTACGGCCACGATCCTGCCCAGACGACGCTCCAGCGCTCGCCCGACGCATATCGCTGAACATCCAGTGATCATCGGGCGTAAGCTCCGTCACCACTCGTTGACATGTCACCGGAGCGGTGCCAGAGTTTCCGTTCTCCCGCCGCAACATCGGGAGTGGAGGGACGTCTCAACGTGAAACCACGAAGGAGGGCAACGTATGAAGAGACGCGCACTTATCGCCGCGGCTCTCGTAACACTGGTCGCGGCGTCGCTTGCGGCGTCCGCAGGCGCAGACACGCAGGCAGGCGCGCGATCTGAGGCTGCGGCAGTCAGCTGCAAAGGGACGATCAACATCGGGAATCTCACGGTGCTGACCGGGCCCGCCGCGTTCCTCGGCCAGTCGCAGCAGAGCTGGGCCGAGCTTGCTGCGAAGCAGGTCGGTGCCAGACTCGGGCTCAAGGCCAGGGTCATCGGTTACGACACGACGCTGGACCCGGCGGTCGCGCTGACAGCGGCCCAGCGCCTCGTCGGCAACCGGAGCGTTCTCGCAGCGATCGGCCCGGCAACGTCCGGCGGTGTCGCTGCGACGAGCAAGACGCTCGCAGAGGCTAGCGTCGTGCACGTGACGCCTTCAGCGACGGCTGCCGCGTTGACGAAGGGCGGATCGCCGACGGCAACCGGGTTCTTCTACCGTGTCGTCGCTGACGACTCGGTACAGGGAACGGGTCAGGCGAAGTACGCGATGGACAAGCTCAACGCCGACAAGGTCACGGTCTTCGATGCGCAGGAGCCGTACTCGGTCGGTCTCGCCAACACGGTCGAGCGCTATCTCGAGCGGCGCAACGTCACCGTTCAGCGGCTGTCGGTCACGAACTCGACGACGGACTTCTCGAGCTTCGTGACGCGAATCGCCGGTGACACGGACGTCGTGTTCACGCCGTTCCAGGTCGCGGCGAACGCGAACCAGATCGCTGTTCTGCTCAAGGAGCAGGGCAAGCGGGCAGTCGTGTTCGGCGGTGACGGCACGGTCGACCCGGCCTTCAAGGTGCCGGGCTCCTACGTGTCGAACTTCGCCCCCGACATCAGCTCGGTCCCGGGTGGCAAGAAGGTGCTCGACGCCTGGAAGAAGGCCAACCCCGACCGGCAGGCCGACGTGTTCGGCCCGCCTGCCTACGGCGCGGTGCAGTCGATTCTGTACGCGGCGAAGCGGGCGTGCGCGGGTAAGTCCTCCATCCAGCGCATCAACATCAAGCGCAAGATGAAGGCTGGCCCGGTGCCGAACTGGATCCTCGGCGGGACGTTCCGCTACTCGTCGAAGACGAACGATCCGCTGAACGGCGGCTTCTGGCTGTTCCAGGTGCAGTCGAACGGCTCGCTGAAGCAGCTCGGCAGGCTGTAGTTAGTGCGCAAGACCGGGATCCGCTGAGTAGCGGATCCCGGTCTGCGCAAAGATCCCGGAAGGCGTCCGCTTCGCGGCCGCGGGCATGCGTCCCTTTGACGCATGGCGCTTTGCGCCGGAAGATTCACGAAGTAGGCTCGCGCAACTCCTGTGGACTACGACAAGCTCTTCCAGACGATCGTCAACGCGGCGACGCTCGGGAGCACGTATGCGCTGATCGCTCTCGGGTACACGATCGTCTACGGGATCCTGAAGCTCCTGAACTTCGCGCACGGCGACGTGTTCATGGTCGGTGCGTACGTCGGGCTCGGGGTTCTGACCGTGTTCGGCGGTGCCATCGACCCGTCGATCTCGATCTGGCTGGTGCTCTGCCTGATGGTGCTCGCGGCGATGGCTGCGTGCGCTGTGCTCGGTGTCGTAATCGAGCGTTTCGCGTATCGGCCGCTGCGCGACGCTCCGCGCATCGCCCCGCTCATCAGCGCCCTCGGCGTCTCGTTCTTCCTGTCGTACAGCGTCCAGCTCCTCTTCGGAGCCAACCACCGCACGTACGACACGTTCAACATGGCCGGAGGGAAGCTCTACGAACCTGCGCTCACGATCGGTTCGTTCTCGATCTCGTGGCTCCGGGTGATCGGGATCGTCTCTGCCGTCCTGCTCATGCTCGCGCTCTGGTTCCTGGTCGATCGGACGCGTACCGGCAAGGCGATGCGCGCGACGTCGATCGATCGCGATGCCGCCGCCATGATGGGCATCGATATCGACCGCGTGATCATGTTTGCGTTCGTGCTCTCGGGCGCACTCGCCGGCGCCGCGGGAGTTCTGTTCGCGCTCCGCACCGACCTGTTCCCGACGATGGGCTTCACGCCCGGCCTGTTCGCATTCACCGCCGCGGTCATCGGTGGGATCGGCTCGATTCCGGGCGCGATGTTGGGAGGGTTCCTCCTCGGCACCGTCGAGGCTCTCACGGTCACGTACGTCACCGACTGGATCGGCATCCCGGTTGGTCTCTCGAACCTCGTCATCTTCTCCCTGCTGATCGTGTTCATGCTCGTGCGACCGCAGGGCATCCTCGGCAGACCGGACATCAAGAAGGTGTGAGCGAGTGACTGAAGGCCCACGCATCGGCAAGGACGAATGGGTCGCCCGCTCGGGCGAGAACATCGAGCGCCACCGGCTCCTGAATGCGGCGGATCGCGTTCCCGGATGGGCGCGCCTCGTCCTCTTCTGCCTGTTCGTTGCCGCGATTCCGCTGGTCACGGACGACGGCTACGTCAACGTGATCGTGTTCGACACGCTCATCTTCTGCCTGCTCGCGATCGGCCTGAACGTCGTCGTCGGCTGGGGCGGTCTGCTCGACCTCGGCTACATCGCGTTCTTCGGGATCGGCGCCTACACGTACGCGATCCTCAGCTCGGACAAGTTCGACATCCACCTCACGTCACCGCTCGTGATGGTGATCTGCGTCGTGTTCGGAGCGCTTATCGGGCTCCTCGTCGGCCTGCCCTCGTGGCGTCTCTCCGGTGACTACCTGGCGATCGTCACGCTCTTCGTCTACCAGATCTTCATCAGCATCGTCACGAACGGCAACGACCTGTTCGGCGTCGATCTGACGGGAGGGGTCAACGGGATCGCGAACATCGACCCGTTCGACCTGTTCGGACGGGGTATTCCCGTGAGCCACGAGGGAATCTTCAACTCGAACTACATCTACCTCGCGCTTGGGGTGTTCGTCGTCGTGTTCGCAGCGCTGTACCTCGTGAACCACTCGCGCATCGGGCGGGCCTGGCGCGCGCTTCGGGAGGACGAGCTCGCGGCGGAGCTCATGGGGATGCCGACCGATTGGCTCAAGCTGCTCGCGTTCGCGTTCGGCGCTGCCGTGGCGTCGTTGACGGGCGGGCTGTTCGCGTCGCTGAAGGTCGGCGTCTTCCCGGAGTCCTTCTCCCTCACGCTGCTGATCACCGTCTACGCGATGCTGATCCTCGGCGGTGTGGGCAGCCAGACCGGGGCGGTGCTGGGCGCTGTCGCCGTTTACGTCTTCCTCGAGGCGCTCCGCGATCCCGACGTGTCGGGCTGGGTGTTCTACATCGCGATCGTGCTCGCGCTTCTACTGGTCATCCGCCCCCGCTGGATGGTGGCGGGCGTGCTCGCCGCAACTGTCGTATTCGGGTTCGTCGTCCATGCGCTTGCAGGCGCGATCGACGACACGTGGACGACGACAGCTTCGCCCGAGGCGGACTCCGTCACACGGTTCCTCGATGCGTGGGTCGTGATACCCACGAGCCCTGGCGACTCGAGAACCATCGCGTATGTCGGGCTCGTCGCTCTCGTTCTGCTCGCGACCACGGTCAAGGGCGTATGGCGCTGGCTCGCGCTCGTTCCGACGCTCTATCTCGCCGCGTTCGTATGGGAGAACGTCATGTCAGAGCAGCCGGACGTCACCCGGTTCGTTCTCCTCGGGGCGATGCTCGTCGGGGTGATGGTGACGAGACCTTCCGGGCTCCTCGGGGAGCGCCGGGTGGAGATCGTCTGAATGGCGACGAAGCTGCTCGAGCTCAAGGGTGTCTCGATGGCGTTCGGCGGCTTGAAGTGCGTCGACGACCTCGATCTCCACGTCGACGAGGGGGAGATCGTCAGTGCCATCGGACCGAACGGCGCCGGCAAGACGACGCTCTTCAATCTCGTCACTGGTGTCTACGAGCCCACCGCGGGCGAAATCCTCTTCGAGGGCGAGTCGATCAAGGGGCTCAGCCCGCACCGGATCACGCAGCGTGGGATCGCGCGCACGTTTCAGACGCTGCGCCTCTTCTTGAACATGTCCGTGCGCGAGAACGTCATGGCCGCGGCGTACGGCCACACGAAGGCCGGGGTCCTCCGCTCCATCCTCCGTACACCAGGAATGCGCCGTGAAGAGCGCGAGATCCGCGAGCTCGCCGAGAAGCGCCTCGCGTTCTTCGGCGACCGGCTCATGGGCTACCGCTGGGATCAGCCCGCGTACAGCCTCTCCTACGCCAATCGCCGGCGGCTCGAGATCGCACGCGCAACGGCGACGAATCCGCGTCTGCTCCTACTCGATGAGCCGGCTGCCGGCATGAACCCCAAGGAGACGCAGGAGATCACGGAGCTCATCTCGCAGCTCCGCGACGAGGGCGGGTACACGATCCTCGTCATCGAGCACGACATGCACGTCGTCGAGGGAATCTCCGACCGCGTGATCGCGCTCGACCACGGCGTGAAGATCGCGGAGGGCACGTTCGAGGAAGTCGCGACGAACCCGCGTGTCGTGGAGGCGTACCTCGGGACCGGCGCAATGGAGCGCAAGTGAACGCCGTCGAGCCGCTGCTGAAGCTCGAGGGCGTCAACACGTACTACGGCTCCATCCACATCCTCTCCGACTCGAACATGCACGTCGGCGCGGGCGAGCTCGTGTGCCTGCTCGGTGGCAACGCATCGGGGAAGTCGACGACGCTCAAGACCATCCTCGGCCTCGTGCGGCCGCGCACGGGAACGGTGACGTTCGCGGGCGAGGACATGACGAACATGTCGACTTCACACCGGATCAAGCGTGGCCTTGCGATCGTCCCCGAGAACCGGCGCCTCTTCGGGCCGATGACGGTGCTCGAGAACCTCGAGATGGGGTCGTACCTGCGCCCGAAGGCCGATCTCAAGGAGGAGTTCGAACGCGTTTACACGCTCTTTCCGCTGCTGTACGAGCGTCGATCGCAGCTCGCCGGGACAATGTCGGGCGGCGAGCAGCAGATGGTCGCGATGGGTCGCGCGCTCATGTCTCAGCCGCGTCTGCTGCTCATGGACGAGCCATCGATGGGGCTCGCGCCCGTGCTCGTCGAGCGGAGCTTCGAGATCATCCAGCAAGTGCACGCCTCGGGTGTCGCGATGCTCATCGTCGAGCAAAATGCGAACGTCTCGCTCTCCATCGCCGATCGTGGCTACGTCCTCTCGACCGGTCGCATCGTGTTGGAGGGGAAGGCGTCGGAGCTCATGCAGAACGAAGATCTGCGCAAGGCGTATCTCGGGCGCTAGCCGCGAAGTGCCGGCAGGACCCGCTCGCCGAGCAGTCGGATCGCCTCGCGCGGGTCCGGGCCGAGCGGTCCGCCCAGGCTGACGTGCGTTACTCCGAGGTGCTGGAGTGAAGCGATGCGCTCGGCCACCTGATCCGGAGTGCCTGTCAGCGCGAGCGCGAACATCGGCGGCGTGACCGCAGCCGCCGCCTCGTCGAGCCGTCCTGCGTCGACGAGCGTGCGCAGCGGCGCGAGCTCCGCTCGGGTCAGACCGATCGCTGCGAGAGAGCGCTCCTCGAGATAGGGCGCGAACGTCGCGATCATCGGCCGCAGAGGGTCCTCGGTGCCTCGGCCGTCCTCAGAGAGCGAGAGCCACGCGCACGCGACGATCTCGAGCTGGGCCGGGTCGCGGTCGACCGCTTCCGCACCGCTTCGGACCTCCGCGACGTGATCGCCTACCGACTCCGGCGGTGTCGCCATCGGCATGGCGCCGTCGCCGATCACGCCCGCAAGCCGAAGCAGCTCCGGGCCGAATCCGGCGACGTGGATCGGTGGATCCGCGCGGAGGGGAGTGAAGCGCAGCGCGCACTCCTCGCCCCACTCGAAGGGGCCTTCGTGCGTGACCGTCTCTCCGCGCAGGAGCATGCGAACGATCGCGACTGCAGCTCGCGTCCGTTCGACGACATCCGTGGCGTCGAGACCGAGCCACCCGACCATCGAGGTCGTGTGCAGGCCGAGGCCGAGTGCAGCGCGACCTCCGGTCAGCAGATCGAGAGTCGCGAGGTGGGTCGCGATCTCGGAGGGGTCGGTCGTGTACGGATTCGTGCCGAGCGAACCGACCACGACGCGCTC
>Ga0136631_10000370_pt1 | contig 13911 bp, 13 predicted proteins | sample AntDrymUQ6012206_2_FD_104655 | JGI IMG/M metagenome (GOLD analysis project Ga0136631, IMG submission 104655) | Polar desert sand microbial communities from Dry Valleys, Antarctica - metaG UQ601 (22.06) | ecosystem: Environmental > Terrestrial > Soil > Desert | place: Antarctica: Dry Valley... | reverse complement strand
CGCCGGCAACACGCGCCGCAAGCGGTGATCTAAAGGCCTAGCGCGAGCTGAACGGGGGCGTGGCCGCCGGAGCCGCTGCCCGCCGTAAAAGGTCCAGCGACACGATCCTGGGATGCCGCGGTGAGGCGTCCTCTGAACCGCGCTCGACGTAAGGAATCGCCGACCGTGCTGAGGGCGGTTCGCGGCTCGTTACACGTTTCGCTGAGATGGGCGAGCACGATGTTATTGAGTCCGGAGTGGATGCACTGACTCGCCGTTTGCGCCGCGACACGGTTGCTCAAATGCCCGAGCTTTCCGCCGATCCGCGTCTGCACCGACACGGGATACGGTCCGGTGCGCAGCATTCCCTCGTCGTGGTTTGCTTCGAGTACGAGGACATCGAGGCGGTCCATCGCGCGCTGCAGGCTTTCGCTCACGTAGCCCAGGTCATAGATGATCCCCGCCCGCGCGCCGTCTGAAAGGCAGGTTACGATCACCCCGATCGGCTCATGCGCGTCGTGCGCGACGGGAAACGTCTCGAGGCGGAAGTCACCGATCTCGACGGTACTCTTCCGAGGGGTGAGAATCATGTTGAGTCCGGCCCAGTCCGGGCACATCATCCGTGTACCGGCGGTGGACACGATCGTCCACCCCCATTTTTTCGCGGCCGCCGCAACGCCTTTCGCGTGGTCCGTGTGCTCATGAGTCACTACGACCGCCTCGATCGACTCCGGCGCGACCCGCGCCGCGGAAAGGCGCTGCTTGAGTACGCGCGGCGCAAAACCCGCATCGACCAGAATGCGCGAGCCGGCCGTTTCGACGAGAACGGCGTTTCCACTGCTTCCACTTCCCAGCACCCAGAGATTCATCTAAATGCTCCAGCGACTCCGGTGCGCCTCAGCCAGCTGCTGCCGCGCCTTCTTCCCGAGCTTTACGTTCCGCCGCGCCATTGCGCGCTCGGCCACCTCCAAAAATCTAGTCAGATCGAAGGTGTCGTACGGCTCGGAATCTCCCCACGCAAATGGCGGAACGGCCTTCGGCGGCATCGTCCCGCCGAAGACGTTTGCCCCCGCGCCGAGAACCGTGCCGGTGCTCAGCATTGTTCCAATTCCGGTCTTCGCGTGATCACCGAAGAGAGTGCCGAGAAACTGCTGCCCGGTGTTCCTCATACCAGCTCGCGTCCACATCTGCACGGAGCCGTAGGTGTTCTTCAGGTTGCTCGTGGTGGTCAGGGCGCCGAGGTTCACCCAGCGCCCAAGATAGGAATGACCGACAAAGCCTGCATGCCCTTTGTTGGCGTGACCGACGAACACCGTGTTGCTGAGCTCGCCGCGCACCTTGCACACGTCGCCAATCGATGAGCTGGCAACCCGATCGCCGAGGATGTGGGTCTCGATTCCGACGTACAGCGGTCCGACGAGGTGGGTGAAGGGTGACACGACCGCGCCTTTCCGCACCAAAATCGGGCCGGAGGAGACATCGAATACTACGTTCGGCCCGATTTCAGCGCCCTCCTCCACGAACACCTCTCCTTTGCCGTACACCGTGAACGCTGGTGCAGCCATCGTCAGACTCTTTGCGCGGCGCGGGATGTCTTCGGCAAGCTGGTCGCCCAGGGTGGCGATGAAATCCCACACGTCGCTCATCCAGCGACCGGGCACCCTTCGCCCGCCCAGGCTCGTCTGGATCGTGCCGAGGTCGAGCCTCCCGTCGGCGAACTTCGATGCGGGGACGGGTCTGGCGAGACGAACCGCTCCGGCCAGCCCATCGCACATCAGCAGGTCGAAGGCATCGAGCCTGGTGTCGAGCGAAATGATGCAGCGGCTGTTCACCACCACCGAGCCCGCGGCGATCTCAGCGCTCTCGGAAACCGCCGCTGGCGCGTCGCCTTCCTCGAAATGAGCGAGTTGCGGTGCGCCGATGAATCCTTTGCTCTCCAGGCCGGTGGCGCTTTCCCAACGTCTCCGCACCAGCGATGTCCCGGCGCGCATCTCGCAGCACGGCCGCGTCAGAGCGAACGGCTCGAACTCGCGGGCGCGCAGGTCGTCGTAGAAGTAGAGCCCGTTCATGTCGGTGAGCGAAGAGATTGAGGGAGCGACTCCAGCAGCGTCTTGAGATCGGCCGCTCGTTCGCTGGTGGTTACGAGGGTCAGCCCGTCTCGCGTCACGACGACGAGATTATTTACCCCGTACATCACTACGGTGCCAGCCTCGGAGTGCACAATGTTGTCCGCTCCTTCGCGTACGTAGACATCCCCCTTCGTGACATTGCCGGCGCCATCCTGGGCGCGAACGCGTTGCAGGGCGGACCAGGTACCGATGTCGTCCCAGCCGAATTCCCCCGGGAGAACGGTTACGCGCGTGCTCCGCTCCAGCACCCCGACGTCGACGGATACCGGGGTCCTCACAGAGTGGAAAAATGCCTCCGCGCTGTCACGGGGTTCCACGCCCAGTGCGGCTGACAACTCCTTGGCGTGGGTTCGCGCCTCAGCAAGAAAATCTCCCACCCTCCACACGAAGATTCCCGAGTTCCACAGGTATCCATCCTTCACCATTGCGACCGCGCCCGCGCGGTCCGGCTTCTCGACGAATCGCTTTACCCTCGCCGGAGCGGCCGCGCTTCCTGGAACCGGTTGAATGTACCCGAAGCCGGTGTCGGGCCGGGTGGGAATGATTCCGACTGTTACGAGAGTCCGGGTTTCGACGGCGATTTCCTCGGCGCGAACGAGCGTCGAGCGGAATTTCTTTTCGTCGCCGATCGACCAATCCGCGTGAATGCAGATCATCGTCGCCTCTTTCCCCTCACGCCTTTCGATGTCCAGCGCCGCCCACACCAGTGCCGCTGCCGTACCCGCGGGCCTCGGCTCGACGACGATATTCTCTCTGGGGAGCTCGGGCAGGACCTCCGCCAGTGCCCGTTCCAGTGCGGCATGGGTGAGGACGAGGATCTGTGCCGGATCCACGATTGGCGTCAGCCGCTCGAACGCGTCGCGAAGCAGCGGCCTGTCAGTGACGAGGGGCAGGAGTTGTTTCGGGCGTACCGGCGTGCTGAGGGGCCAGAAGCGGGAGCCAACTCCGCCGGCAAGAACGACAGCCCAGCGGCTCACTCGCCGGTGATCCCTGCGTCATCAGGGGAGCCGGTAAGTCTGGCCACGAGCGCGTAGAGCTTCTTCGGGCTGAACGGCTTCGTGATGAACTGCGTCGCTCCGAGCGCGAGAGCATCGCGTTCGTGCTTTGCGTCACCCCCCGCGGTAAGAATGATGCAAGGCAGCGAGTTGAATTTTTCCTGCTCCCGGATCCGGCCCAGGACATCCAGTCCGCTGAGCCGCGGCATCATGAGGTCGAGCACGGCGAGGTCGATTCGGTCGTCCGCCATCACGAAGTCGAGCGCTTCCTGTCCATCGTAAGCGAGACTCACGCGAAAAGGGCCCTGCTCCAGCTTCATTTTTATGATGCGACCGATGTGGGGCTCGTCATCGGCGACGAGGACGTGGAACGTTCGCGTCGTTGGTTCGCTCATATTCCTATATCAGAGAGGCGATGTTGCCGCGATAGCGGCGCACATCGAACAATAGTCCACCGAGGTCGGCCGAGGGACGCAGGAGCAGAAGAAGCAGCGTCTCGTCGGCCAGCGCCGCGACGATAGCGTATCCCTTCTCATTCTCGACAATGGCCGTGGCGATCGCGCCGTGCATTGCCGCCCTGCCCAGCGCCTCGGCCTCCGTTACGAGAGCGGGAACCCGGGCGGCGAGGTCTTCGTTGTTGAGGCCCGGGGCGGCAAAACCCTCGATCAGGAGACCATCCCTTCCCAGCACCAGCACTGCGTCCACGCCTGGGCGTTGGCGAAGAGCGGTCGTGAAATCTCGAATGTTGGGCATCGTGGCTGGCGAGGGTGCGAAGCTAGAAAGCGCAAAGGTTGAAGTCAAGCACGACAATCGCTTGAAGTGTCGTAAGTTACGCGGTATTGTTGGGAAGCAACTCCTCCCGTCGTCAATCTGCCTAATATCGCATGAAATTCTGCCTCGCCCTTCTCGCGATGGTGTCCACCGTTGCCGGTCTCGGCGCCTGTCGTGATCCGATCGAGCTTCAGGCGACCGAGGAAGTGTTCACCGATACCCTCACGGTGTACGCGCTCAGCCGCACGCCGCCTGGGTATCCCAACGCCCTGTCCTTACCCGCCCGCCAGCTCGTTTCCGTCAGCGGGTTCGGAGGCTTCGATATCGCTTTCGACCTCGATGACTCCAACAGGGTTCTCATCCTTCCGGCACGCCGCGTGGTGACGTTCGGGCGGGCCGTGCCTCAGGTGGGGCTGCAGATAGTCCCCGGCACTTTCGAGAGCGTGACCGCGGCGCCCTCATCAGGATACAAGGTCGATTCCACCGTGGTTGCATCAGCGGGTGACGTGATAGTCCTCGAGGCCATGCACAACGGCGAAGGAGATATCTGTACCTTCGCATTGTCACCCAACGTGTACGCGAAGATCTCCATCGACACGATCTTCGTAGCGACCCGAACCATCAAGTTCCGCTTCGTTTACGATCCGAACTGCGGCTACCGCTCCTTCGCGCCTGGTATTCCCGCGGACTGAGCCGTGCACGACCTGAAGCTGGTGCGCGAGCACGTCGACGCGCTTCGCGAGGGGATGCGCCGCCGCGGAGCACTGACGGCTCTCGCTCCCGCGATCGACAAGGCGATTGCGCTGGACCAGAGCCGCCGCGAGACGATTCAGGCGGTCGAGGAGCGAAAGGCCGCGCGCAACGCCGTCACACAGCAGGTCGGCGAGCGCAGGCGGGCCGGAGAGGACGCTGGTGAGCTCCAGCAGCAGTCGCGGGATCTGGGCGACCAGATCTCGCTGCTGGACCGCGAGCTCGCGGCAATGGAGGTCGAGCTCGCGCGGATTCTCCTCGATGTCCCCAATATCACCCTCGACACTGTTCCCGAAGGCGCCGAACAAAACAACACCATCGTCCGGACGTGGGGGACGCCCCGGGAGCAAGCCGGCGTTCGCCCCCATTGGGAGATCGGCGAAGCGTTGGGCCTCATCGACTTCCAGCGGGGTGCAAAGATCAGCGGAACGGGATTCATCGTCTTCCGACGGGCGGGCGCCCGTCTCGTACGCTCGCTGATGAACCTCATGCTCGACACCCACACCCGGGACCACGGCTATGAGGAGACGTGGGTTCCAGTGGTCGTGAACCGGGAAAGCATGACCGGCACCGCCCAGCTGCCGAAGTTCGAGGAGGACATGTACGCGCTCCGGGACGAAGACGCCTTTCTCATTCCGACCGCGGAGGTTCCGCTGACCAATCTCTATCGGAATGAAGTTCTGGCGGAGTCCGATCTGCCAATGGGCTTTGCCGCATACTCTCCGTGCTTTCGCCGGGAAGCCGGGGCAGCGGGGAAGGACACCCGTGGGCTGCTCCGCGTCCACGAGTTCGACAAGGTCGAGCTCGTTCGCTATGTAACCCCCGAGCGGTCCGCCGAGGAGCTGGAGCTGCTCACTTCCCACGCCGAGAAGATTCTGACCCTGCTCGAGCTTCCGTATCGTGTGGTGCGGCTCGCGGCGGGGGATACCGGATTCGCCAGCGCGCACACCTACGACCTCGAGGTATTCGCTCCCGGCGTTGGAAAATGGCTCGAGGTGTCGTCCTGCAGCTCTTTCACGGACTTTCAGGCGAGGCGCGCCAACATTCGCTACAGGCCAGCCGGTGGCGGGAAGCCGCGCTTCGTGCATACCCTGAACGGCTCGGCGCTCGCCTTTTCGCGGATCATCGCCGTGCTGCTGGAGCAACACCAACAGCACGATGGCAGCGTAGTGGTGCCGGCTGCGCTGCGTACATATCTCGGCGCTGAGCGCCTGAGCTAGACGTGCGCCGGCTCGCTCCGGTGACGCTGGTCACGATCGGCCTTCTAGCGCTGCTCGGCTGGTATGTGGCATACACGCGCGGCGTGGTGAGAGAGCTCAGGCAGGAAGCTTCGCGGGTCGGGTTGATGTATGCGCGCGTTTATCACGGTCTCAATGACCCGAGCGAGGATGCGGCGAACACGGCCTTGTTCGATCTTTCGAACCACATTCGCGAATCGGGTGTGCCGATCATCGTGACCGATGCGGATGGCAATCCGACGGCGCAGGCTAATCTTCCGTTCGGACCGTCCCCCACCCCGAGGCAGACGCGGTCGTACATCCCTGAGCTGGACCGGCAGAACGCGCCGGTCGTCGAGCCGGGAGTGGGAACCGTTCACTACGGCAACACTCCACTCGTCCGCGGGCTCATTCTGATTCCGCTCCTGCAGTCCATTCTCATCGGAATGATCCTTTTCGCCGGGGCGTACGCTCTCCGTACCAGGGGTCGTGCCGATCGGGAACAGATCTGGGCTGGAATGGCGCGCGAGTCAGCGCACCAGCTCGGCACTCCGCTATCCAGCATCAGCGGCTGGATCGAGCTGCTCCGTGATTCGGAGCCGGAGCCGATGACGGCGGCAGCACTGGACCACATGGACGCCGACCTCGAGCGGCTGAAGCGGGTTGCGCACCGCTTCGAGCGCATCGGGCGTCCGCCGCGGCGCGACCCGGTAAACCTGGGTGAACTCGTCGATCGCGTGGCGACGTATTTCCGGGCGAGAGTACCGACCCTCGCCCAGCGGGTCACCGTATCGTCGTCGCACCAGGACGACCTCCTCATCCAGGGGGACGAAGTTCTCCTCGAATGGGCGCTCGAGTCGCTCGCGAAGAACGCGATCGATGCCCTGGCGGGTCGTGACGGCAAGGTCGAGATCTCGGCCGCGGCGCTTCCCGAAGGCCGCGTGCGGGTACGCGTCTCGGACGACGGCCCCGGCGTTCCGCGCGAGCTTCGTAATCAGATCTTCGAGCCGGGTTTTTCGACGAAAGAAAAAGGGTGGGGAATCGGATTGTCTCTCGCACGCCGGATCGTGCGCGACAGCCACGGCGGGGAGCTGCTGCTCGTGCCGACGGAGCGGGGCGCCACCTTCGACATGGTGCTTGGATGATGTTCAGCTGCATTTGCACTGAAGAGCCGGCCCTATGAACCCCCCGCCTCAGTGCGGTATCTTGAGCGGATGCCCGATACGGCGAACCTGCTGGCCCCCGAGCGCGCCGAGCCTCTCTCGGGATTGAATCCCGCCCAGCGGGAAGCCGTCCTGCATTTCGAAGGGCCAATGCTCGTCCTGGCGGGAGCCGGTTCCGGCAAGACGCGGGTTCTCACCACCAGGATTGCGCGCCTGATCGAGCACCATGGCGTCGACCCATCGCGGATTCTCTCGGTAACCTTCACCAACAAGGCCGCCGGCGAGATGCGTGAGCGGATCGCGCGTCTGCTCGGTGAAGATCCCAAGGGAATGTGGAGCGGGACGTTTCACGCGATCGGCGCGCGCATTCTCCGCACCGCGGCGCGGCAGGTGGGGCGCACGCCGAGCTTCACCATCTACGACGAGGACGATTTTCTAGGGCTCGTAAAGCGCATCATGGAGCGCGAGGGGATATCTCCCAAGCAGTGGAGCCCGAAGGTGATCTCATCCCTCATCTCCGATGCCAAGAACTCGCTCGTGAGCGCGCAGGAGTACGCAAACCTGGCAATGGACCCCGTTTCGCGCGCGGCGGCCAGCGTGTACAGGCAGCTGGAGCCTGCGCTGCGGTCGGCGAACGCGGTGAGCTTCGACGACCTGCTGGTGTTGCCCGTCGAGATCTTCCGCAGCGACGAGCGGACTTTCGCGCGGTACCGTGACCGCTTTCAGTTCATTCTGGTGGACGAGTACCAGGACACCAACCGCGCCCAGTTCCAGTTCATCAAGCTGCTGGGCAGCGGGCACGGCAATGTCGTCGTGGTGGGCGACGACGATCAGTCCATCTACGGCTGGCGCGGAGCCGACATCAGAAACATCCTGGACTTCGAGAAGGAGTTCACGTCAGCGAAGCTGGTGAGACTGGAGGAGAACTATCGCTCGACGCCGGACATTCTCGAAGTTGCCAACGTCGCGATCACGCAGAATGTCGGGAGGAAGGGCAAGACCCTGAGGCCTACGCGGCAGGCGGGAGAGCGCGTCACCGTCGTCGCAGCCCTCGACGAACGCGACGAAGCCGAGTGGGTGCTGGAAGAGATCAAGACTCGCCGCAACCAGGAAAACAGCGGTCTGGCGGACTTCGCGGTCCTGTACCGGACCAATGCGCAGAGCCGCCCCCTTGAAGACGCGCTCCGGCGCGAAGCCATTCCATATCGACTCGTCGGGTCCGTCAGGTTCTACGACCGGCGGGAGATTCGCGACCTGATGGCGTACCTCAAGCTGATCGCCAACCCCGCCGATTCCGAAGCCTTTCGCCGTGCGGTATCGGTCCCGAAGCGAGGTATCGGCGATACGACGCTCGATGCTCTTGCCGCCCGGGCGCGGGAGCTCGATCTGCCCCTCTACGAAGCCGCGCTGAACGATGGCGCTCTGGGCGTCCTGCGCCCCGCCGCGCGGAAGACGCTCACGGATTTCGTCGCGCTCATCGCGCGTCTCCGGGAACGCGCGAAGGATACCAGCGTCGACGTGCTGATTCAGGATCTGATCGCCGAGATCAAATACGTCGACTACCTCCAGGCGGAGGGTCCGGAGTCCGCGAGAGATCGCATCGAAAACGTGAGCGCCCTCGTCAACGGCGCCGCCGAGACCGTCATCGACGATGGCGGTGAAGTCGGCCTCACCCCTCTCGATCACTTTCTCCAGCGGGCGATGCTCGTTGCCGGCGCCGACGCACTCGACCCATCAGCGGATGCGGTGACTCTCATGACCCTCCACAACGCGAAGGGTCTGGAGTACCCGGTGGTTTTTCTCACCGGGCTCGAGGACGGACTGTTTCCCCTGTCGCAGGCGATCGATCATCCACCGAAGCTCGAGGAGGAGCGTCGCCTGTTTTACGTCGGCATCACGCGCGCCGAGGAAAAGCTCTACCTCTCCTTCACCGAGATGCGGCGCCGCAACGGCGAGCTTCTGCCTGGAATAAAGTCGCGGTTTCTGACCGAGATCGCCGGTACGAACATCGAGGAGACGAAAACTCTGCGCGTGAAAACAATGGGTCGAAGCACCTCTACCCGCAGCACCTCATTCACGAGCGGCGCCTATCCGGCGCGGCGCCAGCACGAGGTCCCGTCGTGGCGAAAGACGGCCGTGATGGAAGCGGATATCTCCCAGGACGAGCCCCGGTACGTCAAAGGCGAGAGAGTGAAGCACAAGCTGTTTGGGGACGGATCGATCGCCGAGCTGTCCGGGGTCGGCCGGGAAGTAAAAGCCGTCATCGACTTCGACGACGAGAGCGTAGGGCGCAAGACGATCAAGCTCGCTTACACCACCCTCGAGCGCGGACAGGAATAATGGCGGTCACACGAGCGGATGTTCTGCATATCGCGCAGCTCGCACGACTGGGCGTCGATGGCGCGCGCGCCGACGAGCTGACCCGGGAGCTGGGCGCGATCCTCGCGCACATGGAGGTGCTCTCGCAGGTGGACACACCAATCGTGACTCCAGCACCGGGTGTCGAGGCAGCCGGAACTCCCCTGCGAGCGGATTCCGGAGCAACGCCGGACATTTCCGGCACTCTGGAATCGATCGCGCCTTCGATGCGCGATGGATTCTTCATCGTGCCAAGGCTTGCAACGCACGAGGACGCGGCCGAGAACGAGGCTTGAGCGTAAAACCTTACTCCGACCTTCGCGCAGCCGAGATCGCCGTCGGCGTCCGCGCCGGCCAGCTTTCGCCTGTCGACGTCGTCCAGGCGTCGTTCGATCGCGCCTGTGAGATGGGCGCCGGCAGCGACAATCTGAACATCGTGCTGTCCGCGGACGACGAAGCGAGCATCGCCGAAAGCAAGGAGCTGATCACGCGCCGCGACACCGCCACCGACCTGGGTCTTCTCGCGGGAGTGCCGGTCGTGCTCAAGGACAACATCGCGACCCTCGGACTGCCGACCACCTGCGGGTCGAGGATTCTCGAGGGCTACGTCAGCCCTTTCGAGGCGACGGTGGTAACGCGCCTGCGCGCGCACGGCGCGCAGGTCGTCGCGAAGACGAACATGGACGAGTTCGCGATGGGCTCGTCCACCGAGAACAGCGCCTACGGCCCGGCGCGAAACCCTATCGACGTCCGCTACGTTCCCGGCGGATCCTCCGGAGGGTCAGCGGCCGCGGTCGCCGCCGGAATCACCCCGATCGCGCTCGGTTCCGAAACCGGTGGGTCGGTGAGACAACCCGCAGCGTTCTGCGGAGTCGTAGGAGTGAAGCCTACTTATGGACGCGTGAGCAGATACGGCCTCGTCGCGTTTGCGTCCTCCCTCGACCAGATCGGAGTTCTCGGCCGCTCGGTCGATGATGCGGCTCTCGCCCTCGAGGCGATCGCGGGATACGACCCGCGAGACTCGACCAGCTCCGAGGCCGAGGTTCCCATTTACCGGATGTCCGCGCTGGGAATCCCGGCGCCGCAGGCCCATCACCCGGACACCGAGGCTCTGCGCGTCGGTCGGAGCGCCGTCCCCCTGCCTCCGCCCCCACACTCCAGGACTCTGGAGGGGGTGGTGATCGGAAAGCCAAGGGAGTATTTCCCCGACTCGCTCGATCCGAGCGTGCGGGAGCTGTGCGAGCGTTCCCTCGAGCGATTCCGCGAGATGGGCGCGATCGTCCGTGAAGTGTCGCTCGCGCGGTCGCCGCTGGCGATACCCGTGTACTACATCATCGCGCCGGCGGAGGCGTCCTCGAACCTCGCGCGATTCGACGGAGTCCGTTACGGGCTGCGGGCGCCTTCAGTAGCCGGGGTCAGGGGGATGTACGAAGAAACCCGCTCGCGCGGGTTCGGACCGGAGGTCACCCGGCGGGTGCTGCTCGGCACCTACGTTCTGTCGGCCGGCTATTACGATGCCTACTACCGTAAGGCCCAGGCCGTCAGAGCCCTCATTGCGGACGATTTCAGGGCCGTATTCGCCAGCGGGGTGAACGCGATTTTCACTCCGACGACGCCCACTCCCGCCTTCCCGATCGGCGCGATCAGCGATCCTTACGAGATGTACCTCAACGACATCTTCACGGTCACCGCCAACCTGGCCGGTGTGCCCGCGATCTCTGTCCCTATCGGGCGGGTGCGACACCTTCCGGTCGGGGGACAGGTCATCACGACGCACTTCGACGAGTACACGATGTTCCGCATCGCTTACGCACTCGAGGCGTCGCTGGGACGGGAAGCCCACCAGTGAGCGTCTCGCGGTACGAGATGGTCGTCGGGCTCGAAGTCCACGTGCAGCTCCGGACGAGGACCAAGGCATTCTGTGCCTGCTCCGCGGATTTCGGCGCTGCCCCGAACGTCAACACCTGTCCTGTGTGCCTTGCGCTTCCAGGCGCGCTTCCAGTGCTGAACGAGCGCGCGGTTGAGCTGGCAACGAGAGCCGCGCTTGGACTCGGATGCACGGTGAATCCCGTCTCCGTGTTCGCGCGGAAGAACTATTTCTATCCTGATCTCCCCAAGGGCTATCAGATCTCGCAGTTCGACCAGCCCCTTGCTACCGGTGGATCCGTGCGCATCGGTGACACCGACAACGGCGGGGACATCAGCATTGGCATCACGCGGGTGCACATGGAGGAGGATGCCGGGAAATCGATTCACGACCGGTACGCCGGTTCCACGGCGATCGATCTCAATCGGTCGGGAGTTCCGCTGATCGAGATAGTCAGCGAGCCCGATATTCGAAGTGCCGCCGGTGCCGGCGCCTATCTCCGCATCCTGAAGCAGATCCTGCAATACCTGGATGTCAGCGATGTCAGCATGGAGGAGGGCAGCCTCCGCGTGGACGCCAACATCAGCGTCCGCCGCGCCGGAGAGCCCAGGCTCGGGACGAAAACGGAAGTAAAGAACATGAACTCGTTTTCAGCCGTCGAACGCGCCCTCGAGTCGGAGTTCGCCCGGCAGTGCTCTCTCCTCGATTCGGGAGGAAGGGTCGAACAACAGACGCTGCTCTGGGACAGCGCGCGCGAGGTAGTCCGGCCGAGTCGCACGAAGGAGGGGAGTCATGACTATCGCTACTTTCCCGAGCCGGATCTCAGGCCGCTGCTGCTCGACGCGCAGTGGATCGCGCGAGTACGCCACGAGCTCCCCGAGCTGCCTGATGCCCGGCGCAAGCGACTCAGTCTCGATTTCGCCCTCGCGCCCGAGGAAGTCGAGCAGCTGACATCCTCTCCTGCCATCGCCGAATACTTCGAGGCCGTGGCCCGGGCTTCCGGAGACGGGAAGGGTTCCTACAATTGGGTGATGGGCGAAGTCATGGCGGCGCTGCGCGCGTCGGGGCAGGGAGTGGACGCTTTCCGGGTGCGGCCGGCCGATCTGGCCCAGCTGCTGAACCTCGTCCGCGATGGAACCATCAGTCACACCGCCGGCAAGCGTGTCTTCGCGGTGATGGTGGAAACAGGCAAGCCCGCGGCCCAGGTCGCGGCCGACGAGGGACTACTCCAGGTAGGAGACAGCGGGGTGGTCGCCGGTTGGGTCGACGAAGTCCTGCTGGAGCACCCCGAAGAAGCGGCGCGATACCGCGCCGGAGAAAAAAAGCTCCAGGGCGTTCTGGTGGGATTCGTGATGCGGAAGTCGAAAGGGCGGGCCGATCCCAGGCTCGTGAATCAGCTGCTGGCGTCGCGCGCGGGGTAGAGCGGCTCCGGAAGCTCGGTTGCGTAGCGGAGCTTCGAGGGCGGCATACCGAAGTGCTGCTGTGCCTGATCACGCACGTGTTCCTCGCCGCCGCGCCGCAGTGCGGCACGCCGCACTTTCTTCGCTTGCCGCAGGGGGATCGTTCCGGCGGGATCGAGCTTGAACGGCTCCGCCCTGGCGACGCGCGACAGCAGATCGACGATGTAATCGAAAGCGCGAGCCATGTAGATCTCGACTTCTTCTTCCGTCAGATCCCACCGGCTCTTCTCCTCGACCAGGTGAAAAATCCGCTGCCATGATTCCGTATCCGCGACGTGAACCATGCCGCGAAAAATCCGCCGATTGGTGGGGGTGCTGAAGATCGTCGGGCTCAGTATCCGGTCGAGATGTCCGTCGGAATGCGAATGGTCGCGCAGAATCAGCTGCTTCGCGGTACGGCTGAATCGCTCGCCGATATGGGTGTCGAGGCGGCTTTCCCAATAGCTGTGGCCGAGCGCCGCCGTCGTCGACGTGATCGCGAGCTGGTGCGGAACGAAATAGTTGTGGGCAACGGCATCCGCTGCCAGATGCGCCAGGTACCCAAGGCCGAAGGCCCGCAGCGGCTCCGATTCGGCGTTGTCATGGATCTCCATGCCGACAGCCCAGGAGTGACAGTGCCTTCCGGCCGCCGCGTATTTCTTCGCGATGCTGGTGTCGGCCGCGATCGACCCGTAAAGAAAATCGTAGGGATACGCCGCGAGCAGCTCGGCCACCGTTCCCGGAAGGAGAGGGAGCGACCGCATGATCGCTTCGCCGAGGAAAATGTGGGTCCCCGGCGTCCACGCATGCGCGAGCGCAGGCGTAAGCGCCAGCGCCAGGATAACCCCGACCGACAGCCACCCTGCCTGAACCACGCGCGCGCGAGCGCGCGTCATCGGCGCGGACCTAAATCCCGATGCGCTTCCGCTGGCGCCGAACAGCTTTGCGAAGGTCGTTGAGCTCGTCCTTGACGACGTCGTTGATCGCGTCCCGCGCGGTATCAGCGTAGTCGCGCACCTGCTCGATCATGTCGTCGACCGGGATTCGCTCGATGATCTCGCCGCCCCGCTCGACCGCGGTGTTGAACCCGCGACGCGCGCGAGGAGCTGCCCACCGTGCTCCCTCGGCCGCTCTGCCTCCCGCCCATTTCGCGCCTTCAAGCCCGGCGATGCCCGCGAGAGCCGCGCCGCGTCCCGCGTACCGAACCAGCGGTCCGACGGGGCGTCTGCCCGAGGGTCCACGT
>Ga0136631_10000369_pt1 | contig 13930 bp, 15 predicted proteins | sample AntDrymUQ6012206_2_FD_104655 | JGI IMG/M metagenome (GOLD analysis project Ga0136631, IMG submission 104655) | Polar desert sand microbial communities from Dry Valleys, Antarctica - metaG UQ601 (22.06) | ecosystem: Environmental > Terrestrial > Soil > Desert | place: Antarctica: Dry Valley... | reverse complement strand
CGAGCGGCCACAGCCGGTCGTGCTCCGCGGCGGTCGCGGCCCTCGCCGTCACCTTCGAGGTCGTCCCACCGATAAGCACGCTCGCTCGGGGATCGCGCTGGAGGTTGAGCCACCAGGCGGGCGGCAGGTCGGAGCCGCCGAAGGAGCCGATCACGACGAGGTCTGCGCCGTCCCGGAGGTACGTAAGCGTGGCCGTCCTCGCCTTGCCCGACTCGCGCCCGGTCGTCGTGAGCAGAAGAACTGGCATCCCGACCAGACGGTCGAGGATGCGTCCCCTGCTGATGCGGTACGCGCGGGCATGGATGCGCGACAGAGCACGGATCAGGAAGCGCCGTGCTCGGTCAACCACTGGGTGGACGAAATCTGGCGCAATTTGTGGGAGTGTTCGCGCAGGCTTGCCCGCGACCCAGCAGGCAGTCGCTGACCCACCTACCCGGAACTACCGAACTCGCGCTGCCAGAACTCCGGGCACAACGTAGCTCCTGGCGCGACGACTCAATCCGATGATTCGCTGTGACGCGCCCTGCTGGCAGCGTGGTCGCGCTCGGACGTGATCTCTCGGTCGATCTTGTCTGCGCGGCGCATAGCGTCGTACACCGCGTCCCAGTGGCGCGAGACCTCTCCCAGGGCACGAGCCGTGGTCAGGGCGGCTTCCTCAAGTCGCGCGTTCACTCTCTCGACCTCGGCCAAGCGCTCCTCGAGGTCGCGCATCTTTTCCGCGAGCTGGCTTAACTCCTCGGCGACTACCTCGTAGTCATCCATGTCTGGACATGATCCCGCCGCCGTCAACCGATCGTCAACTCGGCCCCTACCGACAGAGGTTCGCCGCGCGGCTCCAGCACTTCGCGGAGGCGCGCTATAGCCTCGCGAGGAAGCCACGTTTTTCGCGCGATGTTGCCGACACGGGAGCACCACATTCCCGGTCGATGTCCCCACGTCTGGCTAGGTCCGCGTGCGACCGGAATTCCGGCAGCCCGGCTCAAACCGTCTTCGCCCCACTGGTAGGGTGGCGACGACCACAGCAGTTTGAGCGAGTGCCGGTTCGGCTCTTCGCGCCTTCCGCTGCGCGTTCATTGAGCAGTGAAGGGAGCTGGAGATATGCCGACCGGAACGGTCGGATCCTCCGCGATCTCTCGCGTGCGGGCTACCTCATCGTCACGAAGCGCGGCCGAGGCAACCACTACCGGTTGAACGAGGACACGCGGCTCCGGCGGGTCCCGAACAGGGCGGTGCCGCTCGCCCCGCTCGTCCGCTTCATCAACGAGAACGCCCGTGATATCCACCCCCGAGGTGGTCGATCGTGCCTGACGCCTCCGCTCGGCCCCGCGGACGCCCGTAGCGGTGGCTAGGCTCGTGCGTCATGGGCTCGGAACGCCGTGCCGAGATCAGGCGCTGGGCCGCCGGGCTCGAGCGCTCCGACGCCCCTGACCTGCGCGCCGCCGGCCGCGCGCTCGTCATGCTCGCCGACGAGAACGAGCGGCTCGCACGCCGGCTCGCCAGTGTCGAGCGCGGGGGCGACGCCGGCGGGGGGCACGCCTCCGGCCTGGCCGGTGCCGTGCCGGTCTCTTCGCCCGGAGCCACGCCCGCGCCCCGTCCGCGTCGCCCGCGCCGGAAACCGCGAACGCTCCCATGGCGACGCTTCGTCATTCTTGCCGGGCTCATCGCGCTTGCGATTGTCGGAGCCGCGTTAACGACGGCCGCGGTGCGGCCGGGCGTCGAGGCCGGCGGTCTAGAGCACGGGGCGGTCGTAGGGGCGGGCGAGGCATCGCAGCTGACGTTCTGGGCGCGCACCGACGCCGACGCCGAGCCCCAGTGGCGGCTCGACGGCCGCCCGGTCGAGGGGCGCCGTGTCGAGGGCCGGTACGTGTTCCGGCCCGGGAAGCTGCCGGACGGCGGACACCTGGTCGAAGTCAGCGTCGACTCGAGCTGGCTCGGGTCGACGACGCGTCGCATCGCGTTCGAGGTCGACACAGAGGCGCCGACCCTGCGGCTCGACGCGCCGGCCGCCATGACTCGCGGGGAACTCGCGCGCGTCGAAGGGGCTGTGGAGCCCGGCGCACGCATGCTCCGAGGTGGCAAGCGCGTCCCGATCGACGACGACGGCCGGTTCCGGATCGAGCTCTCCTCTCCTCCCGCCGGAGGTGCATTCGTCCTCGAGCTCTCCGACCGCGCGGGGAACCGCAGCCGCTGGCGAGTGCCGGTGACCGTCATTCCGCGGCGGCCGGTGCAGCCCGTCCGGTCGGCTCACGTCACCCCCTATGCCTGGGCGGACGACACGCTCCGCAATGGGGTGCTCGCGCTCGTCCGGGCGAACAAGATCAACGCGGTCGAGCTCGACCTGAAGGACGAGTCCGGCATGGTCGGATGGGATGCGGATGTCCCGTACGGGAGGAGGATCGGGGCGATCCAGGAGATCTTCGACATGAAGGCCGCGATCCAGCAGCTGCACGACATGGGCGTCCGGGTCATCGGGAGGCTCGTCTGCTTCCGCGATCCGATCCACGCGCAGGCGGCCTGGAAGGCCGGTCGCCGAAGCGAGGTCGTGCAGTCTCCTGGAGGGACGCCGTACGCCGCCTACGGCGGGTTCACGAACTTCGCCGATCCGGTCGTGCGCAAGTACAACGTCGACGTCGCGGTCGCCGCCGCGAAGCTCGGTGTCGACGAGATTCTCTACGACTACGTTCGTCGACCGGACGGGCCGATTTCGTCCATGCGCTTCCCGGGCCTCGAGGGAAGCCCCGAGCTGTCGATCGCGAGCTTCCTCGCGGAGTCGCGTGCCGCGCTCGAGGATACGGGAGCACTCGTCGGCGCATCGGTCTTCGGCGTCTCCGCGACCCGCCCGAAGGAGGTCGCACAGCCGATCCCGGCGATGGCGCGCCAGGTCGATTACATCGCGCCCATGCTGTACCCCTCGCACTGGGGCCCGGGTGAGTACGGCGTCGCCGATCCGAACGGCAACCCGTATGCCATTGTCCGGCGCTCACTGGCCGACTTCATCCGGCAGACGCGCGGGACGGGAGCACGAGTCGTGCCGTGGCTGCAGGACTTCTCCTTCGGGCGGACGTACGGAGCGGCGGAGGTCGCGGCGCAGATTCGCGCCGCTCAAGACGCCGGCCTCGACGAGTTCATCCTCTGGAATGCGGCCGTCACGTACACGCCGGACGCGCTCGAGCCGACAGCGAGACGCCCGAACCTGGAGCTGACGACGAAGCCGCCGCGAGAGCTTCGGAACCCCAGACGACTGGCCGATCCCGCGCCGCGCGCCCGCGCCGGCCAGGTCGGCCCCGTGAGCGGGCTGGCGCCGAACGAGCTCGGCGTTGTACCCGTGCTCATGCACCACGAGGTCAACCCCGATCGCGTCGGGCCGTACGACCAGACTCCCGCGGAGTTCCGAGCAGAGCTCGGGTACCTCTGGAGGAAGGGCTACGCACCCGTGCTCGCCTCCGACTTCGCCGACGGGCGGATCGACCTGCCGGCGGGGAAGAGCCCTGTCGTGCTCACCTTCGACGACTCGACGACGTGGCAGCTCGCGCTCGGCCCGGACGGCAAGCCGCGGAAGAACACCGCCGTCGGCATCCTGCTCGACTTCGCGCGCACGCACCCCGGCTTCGAGCCCAGGGCGACGTTCTACGTGCTCCGCGAGCCGTTCGGCGGCACCGCGCAGTCGCCGGAGCTACTTCGCTGGCTCGTCGAGAACGGGTTCGAGCTCGGCAACCACTCGCACGACCACACACCGCTCGCGACGCTGTCGCCGGCCGACGTGCAGCACCAGCTGGTCGCGGGGGCGCGGATCATCGAGGAGGCAGTGCCCGGGTATCGGCTCAGGACGCTGGCTCTACCGCTCGGATCCATGCCGGAGCCGGCTCGGCTCGCCGTTCGGGGCCGCTCCGGCGGCCGCTCCTACGGCCCGTATGCGGTCTTCCTCGTCGGCGCCAATCCCGCGCCGTCGCCGTACGCGAAGGAGTTCGACCGGACGGCGATTCCGCGGATCCGGAGCTCGCACATGCCCTGGGCGACGGCCGAGGAGTTCACCTTTGCCTACTGGGTGCGCATGCTCGAGGACGACCCGGGACAGCGGTACGTCTCGGACGGAGACCCGCGCACCGTCACCGTACGCCGGGGCGTGCGGGGCGACGTGGCCGCGCGCTTCCGCACCCGCGTCGTCATCGGCGACTGACCTTCGACGTCTGCGTCTGCCGGTCGGCTGAGGACGCGGCCCGCTCGACCTTGCCATGCCACCCCCGGAGCCCCGGCGCTCGACCATCTCGTCGTAGCCGAGCGTTGCGGCGAGCTCCTCGAGCATGCCCTCGAGCTCCCACTGCATCCGTGGCTGGCGACTCATCGGACGGGCGCGCGCTTGTGTTGAGGCTGACCCAGGAGTTCAGTACCCACCTCTGGGCGATCCCGCCCACGTCGCGATGCCACGCGTCCACCGCGTCTCGGCGCTGCTCAAGCGCTGGCTGCTCGGCACCCACCAAGGCGTCGCTCGCCGCGAGCACCTCGACTACTACCTCGACGAGTTCACGTTCCGCTTCAACCGCCGCCGCTCCCGCCACCGCGGCCTCGTCTTCCATCGCCTGGTCGAGCAGGCGATGCAAGTCGATCACACCACCATCCGCGACCTCGTAGGCGGGCAGTGGAGATAGGGGCCTGATGTGCATAGCCCACTCGAGTCATTCGGGAATCGAGTCACGAACAAAGAGCACCGGCGCCACCCTGGCAACAGCCCCAGACGGGACACCCGCACACTCACAGTGCGGGAATGTCGCTTGACAGCGTCAGGCGAGGTCAACGGCGAACAGACGGTGTGATCCAGCGAGCCCCTTCAGCTCGACCTCGCGGCTCTCGAGGAACACAACGTCGGCTCCCGAGACGAGATCGCGGATCAGACTCGACACGAGGACTTCCCCGCCGAGCGCTTGGCTCGCGACACGCGCCGCGTAATGCACCGTGGTGCCGAAGAAATGGTCGCGCTCCTTGAGCGCATCGCCGGTGTGGAGTCCGATTCTCACGCGAATCGGTGGCGAGTCGTCGGCGAAGGCAAGGTCGATCTCGCGCTGAATCGTCACCGCGCACGCGACTGCACGGCGCGCACTGGAGAACGCGAGCATCGATCCGTCGCCCTGAGTCTCGACCACAGTGCCGCCATGTGCGGTCGTCGCATCTTCAATGACGGCGTTGTGCCGTCGGAGGACATCGAGCCACGCTTGGTCACCGAGGCGGCCGATCATGAGGGTCGAGTCGACGATGTCGGTGAAGGCGATGGTCACCGTGCCGTCTGCAGCGAGCGTGGTCGAGAGGTCCGGCTGCTCGCGCTGGACGGTCTTCTCGAGCTCTTCGAAGGTCACCGTCAACGATTTCCCGAGGACGTCGACGTTGGCCTGCGTGAACGACCAGTGCACGTGAACGACCTTCCACTCGCCGCGCTCGAGGTGGAGGACGTACGTCGCCCGCGAGTCGATCGTCTTCTCTTCCCACGAGATCGTCTCCTTCACGCTCGCCCAGCCAACACTCTCTTCCTCCCAAGCCTCGATCTCGTCGGTGGTAACGCGGAACGACGAGCCCAGCTCATCGATTTGACGGCCCCAGATGGCATGCGCCTCGTCGCCACGCCACCACTCAGCCGGATCGGTGCCGATTATCAAGGTGCCAGGGTGCTCCGATAACCGCGCGAGAACCGAGTCCGCATCGCCCTCCGCGATTGCACTCGTCCACCGTTGGACGATGCGCCGGATTTCCTCGGAGGGCTCCACGCGGCGGAGTGTGCTCGAACGGGTGGGCGGACGCAATCGGCTGCCCGCGACGGTCCCCTCTCCTCGTCCGCGAACGTGCCCGGGTGCCGTCGGGGAGCGGCGCGCCTCCGTGGTCGAGCCTGCTCTCGCTTGAGCGTCACAGAGTCTCGCTCCTCCCTCTCTCCATGACTGCAGGCCACTTTGCATGAGCGAGCAATCTGGGTCAGATCTGGGTCAGATTTGCCTGACCCACGGTGCCCAATCGTGACTTCGCTGCCGTGCGCCAACCCGACATGGTTGCGTACGCTGACCATCCCCGACTCAGCCTTCCCGTAATCGACAAGCTGGGGGCCGCCGGTGAGCGTCAGCGTGTTGAGTCTGGACGAATCTGCTGACAAGGCGCTGACATAGAGGATGCGAGGAGAACGTGTGGACACGCGCGGGACCTCCGAAGTACGATCGGGGCATGGGTGAGTTTCGGGCGCTTCAACTAGTCGTCGCCCTCGCGCTGCTGCTCGCCGTTGCGGGGTGCGGCAGCTCCGATGACGACTCCTCGCCTGACGCCGAGTACCCCACGTCTCTGACCATTGTCAAAGACGCCGATCGTCTGTACCACGGCCGGGTGCGGTCAAAGGGCAAGGAGTGCTCAGTGGGGCGACGGGTGCTTCTGTTTGAGCAGCGGCGCAGGAGGGATCGTGAGCTCGGCGCTAACCGAAGTGGCGTTGCCCCTGTCGGCGTCAACGCCGTAGGGCAGTTCCCGGAGAAAGACTGGGCGGTGGTCCCCCCCCAGTCGATCGAGCTTCGCCGGGGCGCTCGGATATATGCGGAGATGCCTCGCGAGGAGCGCTCTGGCTACGTGTGCCTCGGCGTCCGTTCGAAGGTTCTCCTCCATCAAATCACCATCGACTAGTAGGCGCTCCCCCTCCTGCTCGCCTGGTTGGTGTGGGAGCGGGGGTGGCGCCTCGCGACACCGTGCGACGACGGCGGGGCAACTGCCTCGCCCGTCGTCGACTGCCCGACGAGGCGTACGCCGAGCGATTGATCGGCGCGGTCGGCGAGCTGGCACGACCCACGCCGTAGCCTTCTTCTCTTGAATCAGCAACTCACCTCGATGGGCTGGACGAGTCTGCTGACAAGGCGCTGACATAGAGGATGCGAAAGGGGCTACTCGGCCCCTCTCGTGTCCCGCAAACCTTCTATCTAAGAGCTCCTTTCGTAATGAAGGGACCCGCCTTCTGACGACGAACGCCATCGGCATCCGTCGTCAAGCTGGGAGGGGTGCCAATGGCCGTCGCGCCGTGGATCGTCTCGGATGAGCTGTGGGAGCTGGTCGAGCCTTTGTTGCCAGTGAAGGAGCGGCGCTTTCGCCACCCCGGTCGAAAGCGGCTGCCGGACCGAGAAGCGTTGCAGGGGATCTTGTTCGTGCTGCACACGGGCATCTCCTGGACGCATCTGCCGGCCGAGCTCGGCTTCGGCTCCGGCGTCACCTGCTGGCGGCGTCTGGATGAGTGGCAGAAGGCCGGCGTGTGGGAGCGGCTGCACGAGCTGCTGCTCGCCCGCTTGCGAGCAGCCGGCGAGATCGAGTGGTCGCGGGCGGTCGCCGACTCCAGCCATGTGCAGGCGAAAAAAGGGGCTCCGAGACGGGCCCGAGCCCGGTTGATAGAGCCAGAAACGGGTCGAAGCACCACCTCCTGGTCGACGCGACGGGGATCCCGCTCGCCTGGACGCTCACGGGTGGCAACCGTAACGACGTCACCCAGCTGATCCCGCTCGTCGACCGCGTCCCGCCGGTGCGCGGCAAGGTCGGTCGACCGCGAAGGCGACCCGCCAGGGTGACCGCCGACCGCGGCTACGACCACGACAGTCACCGCCGCCAGCTCCGGCAGCGCGGAATCAAACCGGAGATCGCCCGGCGCAAGACCGAACACGGCTCCGGGCTCGGCCGCTACCGCTGGGTCGTCGAGCGCATCTTCGCCTGGCTGCACCAGTTCAAGCGGCTGCTCGTCCGCTACGACCGCCGAGGCGAGATTCACGAAGCATTCCTTGCCCTCGGCTGCTGTCTCGTCTGCTACCGCCGGCTCAGAAACACCTCATTGTGAAAGGAGCTCTAAGCCATGGGCGGTACTGGGCTCGAACCAGTGACCCCCAGCTTGTCGATTACGGGAACGCCAGGTCAGCGATAGCCAGAACACGCAACCATGCGGGTTTGCGCACTTCACCAAGGTCACGATCAGGCACTGTGGGTTAGGGAAATCTGACCCAGATCTGACCCAAGGTCGCGCTGCGCTGCCACACAAGAGCCGGATGAGTAACTCTCCAAACGTACGTGTGCCCTTTCATCGAATCTCTGGAGAGGCGCGAGTTGAGGGAGAAGCGAAACTCTCTGAAGGTCAAGAGAGAGCACACTCGCACACGGCGGCGTGCCTCAACCCGGGCGGCGCACGCGCCCTGACCTCGGGAGAACGCCCGCTCGTGGCTCCCGCTCGCTACAGGATCAGCCCGCGTGCGCCGCATCGTGGCTCTGCCCGAACCGATCGCTCGTCGTTGGCGAATCAGCGCTCGACCAAGTCAAACGAGGAGGAGATTGAATGTCGAAGCAACCACGTTCCGTGGCCTTAGCTGAGCGGCCGGATACGCGTGCAGCCTTTCTTCGCAAGGCTGGGATCGGTGGCGCGGCCCTCGTCAGCGGCGGCGTCATCCTGGGCGCCAGTGCTGGCACAGCCCGTGCAGGTCACGACAACCCTGCAGCGATAACGGACGTCGACATCATCAACTTCGCGTTGACGCTCGAGTATCTGGAGGCATCGTTCTACGTCCAGGCCCTGGGTAGTGGCGGCCAGCCGCTTCCCCCGGGTGTGCCTGGGAGCGCCGGGAAGTTCAAGCGCGGCGCTATCATCGGCGCGAAGCAGCTCGCGGGTCTCGGCGGACGTGTTCGCAGCACGTCGTACGAGTATCTGAGCCAAATCCGAAATCACGAGGTGACTCACGTCGTGGCTCTTCGTGGTGCTCTGGGTGCTGCAGCGGCGCCGGCGTGCACCTTCGACTTCAGCAAGGGCCTGACGAACGTCGGCACATTCCTGGCCACGGCTCGAGTCCTGGAGAACACCGGCGTGATGGCCTATGACGGAGCGATTCGGTACGTCGACGCAGGAGACAACCTGCAGGTGGGCGCGCAGATCGCAACAGTCGAGGCTCGACACGCGGCCTACCTCAACCTGATCACCAAGCGGTCACCGTTCCCGAGCGCCTTCGATACCGGCAAGAAACCGTCCGAGATCGTTGATGCTGTGCTAGCCACCGGCTTCATTAAGAGTTGCCCGCAGCCGGTTCTCGATCTCTTCGCCAAGTTCAAGGCCAACGGGGCGTAATCGTTCACACTCGCGCGGTGGGGGGCATTAATGCCCTCCACCGCGCGACGCTACTCCAGACAAGAACTAGCGGCTACTCCAGACAAGAACTAGCGCTGCCGCCCTCACGACCTGCGCCACACCACAATCACACACCTCATTCGTTCACCGCCGATGACGAGGATCGCAGCGATGACCGCCCCCACGATCAACGCCGCTCCTGCTCCCGCTACGAGCAGGCGGCGGCGCCCCACCGGAGGAAAGCGCCCGACAGCTTCGGCGGCCGCCTCGGCCAGTTCCTGTTTGTCGGCGGTCTTGAGTGGGGGAAACTTGCTCGGAAGACCGTCCGCAAGGAGCTGGAAGACACGTTCGGGGCGCGGGAGATCCTTCAGCCGGTACTCGCCGAGGTCAACAAGCCGCTGCCCCGCTGGCAGGTCGTCTTCGACGACGTCGCGGGTCGAGCTCGAAAGGAGAATCTGGCCTCCGTGGCCGGCCGCGGAGATGCGGGCGCCGCGGTGCACGGCAACGCCCACATAGCGGCCGTCGTCGAGCGACGCCTCGCCAGTATGCATTCCGATCCGAACACGCACTTGCCGCCCGGTTGGCCACGTGTGCTCAACGAGCGCACGCGGTGCAGCGACCGCCGCGGCAACGGCGACGCGGGCGCGCGGAAAGACGACGAAGAACGAATCGCCCTGCGTGTCGACCTCACGGCCTCCGTACTGCTCGAATGCCTCGCGGAGCAGGCGGCGGTGCTCCATGAGGACCTCGCTGTAGCGCTCTCGAAGCTCGCGCTCGAGCAGGGTCGAGCCTTCGATGTCCGTGAACAGGAACGTGACTGTGCCGCTGGGCAGCTCGGAGGGAGCGGGTGCTCGAGGTCGGCCGCCTGCGACGGGAGCGGCGCTCCGGCAAGAGCGACGCGCTCGATGTGATCCGAGCCGCTCGCAGCGTGCTCGGCCAAACGCGGCCAGCCCGGCCCCGCGCGGGCGGCGAGCGAGAAGCGTTACGGGCACTGACCGCTGCTCGCGAAGGCGCGGTGACAGCCCGGCGGGCCGGGCTCTGCCAGTTACGCGCGGCTTGCTCGTGTCCGCGCCCGAGCCGCTACGCGCTGAACTGCGCTCGCTGACCCGCGCGCAGCTCCTGCGGCGGCTCGCGGCGGTCCGCCCCGAGCGTCGTCAGGACCCGGAGCTGCGCGGCACGCTGCTCGCGCTGCGCGCTCTCGCCCGGCGCGTCAAGGCATTGACCGTCGAGGAGCGCGAGCTCGCACGCGAGATCGAGACGCTCACCCGCAAGCTGGCGCCGCAGCTGCTCGAGCAGCCCGGCGTCGGTCCGCTCGCGGCCGCACAGGTACTGATCTCCTGGTCGCACCGCGGACGGATCACAAGCGAGGCCGCCTTCGCCCGCCTCGCGGGCTGCGCCCCGATCCCCGCCTCATCGGGCCAGACGGTCCGCTACCGCCTCGACCGTGGCGGCGACCGGAGGCTCAACCGAGCCCTGCACATGATCCTCGTCACCCGACGCCGTACACACGCTCCGACGATCGCCTACATCGAGCGTCGCGTGCACGAAGGAAAGAGCCGCCGCGAGGCGATCCGCTGCCTCAAGCGCTACCTCGCCCGCAACCTCTACCGCCTACTCGAGAACCCGCCAATCACGACTTGACAGACATAGAAGCACACTGGGGCAGGCGACCGTGAGGTTCCTCGGTCGATTGCCTAGTTGGGACGGGCGTCAGCGCGCCGGGCAGGCCAGCCACCGGTGGCGAGAACGCGAATCGCAAAGATCAGCAACGGGGAGAACAGGATCGCGAAAAACAAGTAGTTACTCGCCTTGAGGCCTTCCGGAAGCACGAAGATCCCGAGCCAGGGAATCAGCGCAAGCGGCGCATACTTCCACGAGGAGCGGTCGAGCCGCTTCCACGACCCCCACGTCAGCACGACGTAGGCGAGCAGCAGGGAGACCAAGAATGTGAAGTACGCGGCGACGTGGATAGTGGCGTGCCACGTGACGTCGCTGTCGGGGTGATTGGTCTTGAAGGCCAGCATGGCCATCCCGAAGCCGGACACGAGCAGGAGGCTGGCACCCAGCTTCCGTACCGCGCTCTTTCCCGCCTGCGCCAAAAGCGATAGCGCGAACGTCATCTGGCAGAGACCGGTGAGAAGGAAAACGAGCACCGTCGCCCAGCCGTGGGGGCCGAGCGCCGTCCCGCTCGGCCAGTGCTCCCAGCCCAGCTCGGCCATGAAGTCGCGCTCGCTCCAGCTGACAAGGACGACGCCTACAAGGAAGATCAGCGGGCCGACAACTCCGAGGAACGCGCCGCGAGGGTGACCGAAGACGCCCATGAACCAAGTCTTACACCTGTCGGGCTCGCGCGGCCCTCAAGCCCCTCAAGCGACGGTAAGACTCGGCGCGTCGGTCTGTCTGAGGCCGTCGCCAGCCTGGTGCCGCCGTGCCGCGTGTGACTCGTCAAGAGACTGGCCGCCGTGTGCGTGCCTTGGGAATGATCCGTCCGCGTGTGTGCGGCGGCGCCGGTCTGGCGCCCGCTGCTGGCTTGATTAGGAGCTTGTCCGCCTGTGTGGGCGTGACTCATTACCGTCCTGCCGCTGCGGTTTCCCTGCACTCAGACCGGCACCACCAGACCCTACGAGCGAAGCCGGAGGATCAGTCGAGATGCTTGCAGATGAGCTGGACTATGTGGTTGGCGTCGACACCCATCGCGATGAGCATGTGCTGGCCGTGCTGGCGGCACCCGCCGGGGCCGTCATCGCCAGGCACGCGATAGCAGCGAACGCGCGCGGTTACGGAGAGGCACTGCGCTTCGTCGAGCAGTACACGCGCGGTGCGCGGGCGTGGGCAGTTGAGGGCGCCGGCCATTACGGGGCGGGGCTTGCCCGCTTCCTCGCCGGGCACGGTGAGACGGTGCTCGAGATCAGCCGCACGCCGCGAGCCGAGCGGCGGCTGCGCGGCAAAGACGACTCGCTCGACGCGGTTTCTACGGCGCGGGCGGCGCTTGCCAGCGAGACGCGCGCTCTGCCCCGCGCGGGCCAGCGACGCGAGGCGCTGCGGCTGCTGCTGATCGCACGCCGTAGTGCCGTCGACGTGCGCCGCGAGGCACTCGTGCAGCTGCGCAGCGTGATCGTGACCGCACCCGACCGGCTCCGCGAGCAACTGCGCGGGCTCCCGGCCGGAAGGCTGCTCGAGCGCTGCAGACGCCTCCGCCGCACGCGCACGATGAGCGCCGACGAGCTCGCGACCAGGCTCGTGCTGAGTAGCCTCGCCCGACGGGTCCTAGCGGCAACAGCGGAGGCTGACGAGCTCGAAGCCGAGATCCTCGCCCATGTCCGCGCGCTCGCACCACAGCTGCTCGACGAGCCGGGCGTCGGCCCGATCGTCGCCGCGCAGCTCATCGTCGCCTGGTCACACCGCGGCCGCTTGCGCTCGGAGGCCGCCTTCGCGCGCTTGGCCGGCGTCGCCCCGATCCCCGCCTCCAGCGGTCAAACGACCCGCCACCGGCTCAGCCGCGGAGGCGACCGCCAACTCAATCGCGCCTTGCACACGATCGTCCTGCATCGCCGCCAGCACGACCCCGCAACCAAGGACTACTTCGCCCGCCGGATCGCCGAAAGCAAGACCCGCCGCGACGCCACTCGACTGCTCAAGCGCTACCTCGCCCGTCACCTCTACCGGCTCCTCGAGAACGGACCGCCGCTACCGACTTGACAAACATAGAAGTATCACTCGGGCAACGCACCGTGGCGTCGCCTGACAACACGGCGATGATGCGGCGCTTACAGGGTCGTCGTAACCCCTGCTCGAAAGGCTTCGATGAAGTAGTCGGTGTCCTGGTCCGATGCTTCGATTTCCAGGCCTTCGTGTGCGGCACGCTCGGCGAGTCGCATCTTCTCGAACAAGTCCTCCATGTCGGTGCGAGAGGAGACCGACTCGTGGTGTCCCTCGATGAAGTACTCCGCGGCCGATCCGAGAACCACCTCGCGCAGGCGGGACGCTGACTCCGAGGTCATCACACCCTCGGGCGAAGCCGACGTGCAATCGCCCATGAAGAGAACGCCGTCCGGCTCGACGTACATCACGCACGAGTCGGCGCTGTGGTCTCCACCGATGTGACGGACGCGGACCGTCACGCCTCCGAGGTCGATCTCGATCCTGTCGTGAAAGACGATGTCGGCGGGAGCGACCTCGACCGCTCGGGGCGACGGCATCTCCGCCTTGACATCTGCAACGTGTTGCGCGGACGAAAGACCGTCGGCAACGCGCCGATCAAGGCCTTCGTCGCTCCAGTCCCTTTCCCCCCAGCTCGATGAGCCGCTCAGCGGTCAGCGCATGCGCGATCACAATCCCACCCAGCTCGGCTCCCCCGAGGACGTGATCCCAGTCTTCGTGGGTGTAGACGACCGCACTCGGGCGCGTGCCGCCGGCGCTCCGGAGCGCTTCCACGAACGCCCTCGCATGCGCCGCCGACGACCCGGCGTCCAGCATCAGCGCGCCGTTTGCCCACGACGCTGCACAACGACGGACGGTCGGGTGGGCCTGGCGGCATCCAGTAGATGTGGTCTGTGATCCTCGTCAGCGCGCTCATCTGGCAGGCGAAGTATCTCTCGCCAGTCGCTCGGAACCGCATGTTCAAACGAGTACGACTCAAGGGACATTGCTGAACGCTGGCACATCTGAATGCGTATCTACAGGCGACACGACGACGGAACGTTCACTCGTCAGCCCGTTCTTGACCGCCCAGCTCGTCGCCGCACTACGCGACTCGACGGCGAGCTTTCGGTAGACGCAGCGAAGGTGGGAGTGCACTGTTCTTTGGCTGATGACGAGTCGTGCGTACGG
>Ga0136631_10000368_pt1 | contig 13934 bp, 15 predicted proteins | sample AntDrymUQ6012206_2_FD_104655 | JGI IMG/M metagenome (GOLD analysis project Ga0136631, IMG submission 104655) | Polar desert sand microbial communities from Dry Valleys, Antarctica - metaG UQ601 (22.06) | ecosystem: Environmental > Terrestrial > Soil > Desert | place: Antarctica: Dry Valley... | reverse complement strand
GATGACGCCGCCCTTGATGCGGTTGATGAACTCGAAGCCCTCGCCGGGCTGGCGGGGCTCGATCGAGATGTGGCAGTCGCCGAACTGCCCGCGGCCGCCGGACTGCTTCTTGTGGCGGCCGTGCGCCTTGGCGGGCTTGCGGATCGTCTCCTGGTAGGGCACGCGCGGCGGCTTGAGCACGACCTCCGCGCCGAAGCGCTCCTTCAGGCGGTCCACGATGACCTCGACGTGCATCTGCGACAGGCCGGCGATGATCTGGTCGCCGGTCTGCTGGTCGCGGTGCAGGTCGATCGTCGGATCCTCCTCCTGCAGCCGGCGCAGCGACGTGAAGACCTTGTCCTCGTCGCCGTGGGCCTCCATCGCGAACGCCATGACCGGCGCCGGAAGCTCGATCTGCGGCATCGAGATCGGCTCGTCGCGCTCGGCGAGCCAATCGCCCGCGCGCGTCTCCTTGAGCTTTGCGACAGCGCCGATGTCGCCGGGGCCGAACTCGTCGGCGTGGCCGGACTCCTTGCCGCTGAAGACCAGCAGCTGCCCGACGCGCTCCTTGCTGTGCGTGCGGGTGTTCATGACCTGCGTGTCGTGGCGCATGAGGCCCTGGTAGACACGGAAGAGGTTGATGCGCCCTGCGAAGGGGTCGGCGCGGGTCTTGAACACGTAGGCGTACAGCGGCGCGTCCTCGCGCGACTCGAGCGTGATCTCCGGCAGCTCGAGGTTGCCGTGCTTCACCGGCGAGGGCAGATCCTCGACCATCGCGTCGAGGAGCCGGTTCGTGCCCAGGTTGCGCGTCGCGACCCCGCAGACGACCGGGAACAGCGATCCGTGGTTCGTGCCCTCCTTCAGCGTCGCGACGATCTCCTCGTGGGCGATCTCCTCACCCTCGAGGTAGCGCTCCATGAGCGCGTCGGAGACCTCGCAGATCTCGTCCATCATCTTCTCGCGGTACTCCTCGGCGAGCTGCTGCAGCTCGGCCGGGATCTCGATCTCGCTGGAGTTGTCGCGGCCTTCGCCCTCGTAGCGGTAGGCCTTCATGTCGACGAGGTCGATGATGCCGGAGATGTCGTGCTCGGAGCCGATCGGGATCTCGGTCGCGACGACATGGGCGCCGAAGGCCTCCTTCAGCGAGTCCAGCGTGCGGAAGAAGTCGGCGCGCTCGCGGTCGAGCATGTTCACGAAGACCATCCGCGCGAGGTCGAGCTCCTCGGCGCGCGCCCACAGCCGCCGCGTCGAGACCTCGACGCCCATGACGCCGTTGACGACGAAGACCGCCGATTCGCACACCCGCATCGCGCCAAGCGCGTCCGCGACGAAGCTCGGCTCGCCCGGGGTGTCCAGCAAGTTGAGCTTGCGATCGGACCACTCGAACGAGCTCAGCGCCGCCGAGATCGACATCTTGCGCGCCTGCTCGTCGGGCTCGGAGTCCGAGACGGTCGTGCCGTCGAGGACCGATCCGAGCCGGTTCGTCGCCTTCGCCTCGAAGAGCAGCGCCTCGTGCAGTGACGTCTTCCCGCTACCGCGGTGACCGATCAGGGCGACGTTGCGAATGCGGTCGGCAGGCTTGTGCATGCCGCGGCTCCTCTCCTCGGGGAAGTGCGCGATGCTAATACCGCTGGGGTCAAATATCGACTCCGAGCGAACGTCAGGCTTGCCCGATGTTGTCGTCGGATACGCGGCCCCGCAGTCGCAACACGGCCTTCGTGTGCAGCTGGGAGACGCGCGACTCGGTCACGCCGAGGACCTCGCCGATCTCGCGGAGAGTCAGGTTCTCGTAGTAGTACAGCGCGACGACGAGCTTCTCGCGCTCGGGCAGGCGAGCGATCGCGTCCGCGATCCGGTCCTTGAGCTCGGTCGCGTCCATGACCGCCGCCGGGTCGGGCGAGCCGGGATCCTGGAGCGTGTCCAGCAGCGAGACCTGGTCGCCGGAGGCGTCGGACACCGTCCACAGCTCGTCGAGTGCGGCGACGCTCGAGTTGGAGATCTGCAGCAGGGCGTCCTGGAAGTCGCCCACGGTCATCTCCAGGTCGTCGGCCATCTCCTCGTCGGTCGGCGCACGCTGGAGCTTGTGCTCGAGCTGCGAGTTGGCGCGCTCGATCGCGCGGGCACGGGCGCGCACCGAGCGCGGTACCCAGTCCAGCGAGCGCAGCTCGTCGATGATCGAGCCCTTGATCCGGGTGATTGCGTAGGTTTCGAACTTGATCTCGCGCTCGAGCTCGAAGCGCTGGATCGCCGAGATGAGGCCTCCGAGCCCGTAGGAGATGAGGTCGGCCTCCTCGACATGCGCCGGCAGTCCGGACGCCATCCGGCCCGAGACGTACTTCACGAGCGGGGAATACGCGACCACGAGGCGCTCGCGGGCGCGCTCGTCGCCATCACGCTTATAGCGCCGCCACAGGTCCTTCAGCTCGATCGATTTGACGTTCGTCTCCATCCTGACGCCCGACGTTCGTCTCCATCCTTAGGCCCTGGGATGTGCACGCGCGTACGCTGTTTTCAGGCGCGCCGACTCTACCCGAGTGTAGGTCTGGGTCGTTGAGACCGAAGCATGACCGAGCAGTTCCTGGATCGTACGTAGGTCCGCACCTCCCTCCAGCAGGTGGGTCGCGAAGGAGTGGCGCAGGGCGTGCGGATGGACCGCGCCCTGGACCGCAGCGTGGCGCGCCCAGACGCTCAGGCGACGGCGGATGTCCGACGTCGACAGCCGCCGGCCGGACTTGCTGAGGAAGAGCGCGGCCTCGCCGTCGCCGCGCGCCAGGGCCCCCCGCGCCCGCTCGAGGTAGCGGGCCAGCGCCCGCAGGGCGGGCTCACCGGCGGGCACGAAGCGGGTCTTTGCGCCCTTGCCCTCGACGCGGAGCTCCTCCGCATCGAAGTCGACGGAGGCGACGTCGAGCGAGACGAGCTCCTCCGCGCGCAGCCCGCTGGCGTAGGCGATCTCGAAGAGCGCGCGGTCGCGGAGCTCCAGCGGCGTCGACGCCGGAATGCGGTCCAGGAGCGCGCTGACCGCCTCGGGCGCCAGGACGCTCGGCAGCTGCTGGGCGCGTTTGGGCGCCGCCAGGAGGTCGGCCGGGTTGGCGGCGATCTCGCCGTGCTCGCGCAACGTCTGAAAGAACGCGCGCAGCGCCGCGAGCTTGCGGGCGACCGTCGCCGGCGCCGAGCGCCGCTCCGAGAGCGCCGCGGCGTAGCGGCGCAGCACCCGGTGCGTGACCGCGACCGGCTCGACGTGCTGGCAGATCGCCCACGTCGCGAACTGACGCACGTCGGCGCCGTAGGCCTGGCGCGTCTTGGAGGCGGCCCCGCGACGGCGCAGATCCTCGTCGAAGCGCACGAGGGCCGCACGCCAGTCCTCGCTAGCCTCGAGATCGATGGGCGTCTTCTTCATCGACACCGCTCAGGGCACCGTCGCAACCCAGCACCAGCTGATCGACGCCGGTGTCGTCGAGGGTTCGGATGTGCCCCCGCGCCCGTGGCTGCGCATCCAGGGGACGAGCGACGCGTCGACGATGTGGTACGCGGTCATGCGCAAGCGCGAGCGGGGGGTCTTCATCGGCACGCTCGTGCTTCGACACTCCCCGCACCATGCCCTGCTCGTGCAGCAGGGCTGGGAGGAGGTCGGCCCCGAGCGGATCGGGCCGGACGGCCGCTAGTCGATGAAGATCGGCGTCCCGACGGGGACCTCGTCGTAGAGCTTCTCGACGTCCTCGATGAGCATCCGGATGCAGCCATGCGAGGCGTTCGTGCCGATCGAGCCGCGGGCGTCGGTGCCGTGGACGCCCACGCCGTCGTAGACGCCCAGCCAGCGCGCCTTGAGCGGGTTGTTCGGAGCGCCCCCCGGGATGACCTGCCCGGCGAGCTCCCCGGCCCAGTCGGAGTTCGGGACGTGCCAGGCCGGGTTGACCGCCTTGGTCTGGATCTTGTAGAGGCCGGCCGGCGTCTCCAGGCCGACCTGACCGACCGCGATCCGGTACGTCTGGATGCGCTTGAGCTTCTTGAAGAGGTTCAGCCGGAAGTTGCCGCGGTCGATCGTGACGACGACCGGATAGCGGTCGGAGAGCTTGTCGGCGGTGACCTTCGGCTCGACGCGATGGAGGGGCGCCGTGACCGTCCGGTCGTCGGTGCTCGAGAGGAGCACCGCCTGGACGTCGGATCGCAGAAGCCGCGCATCGATCGTGCGCCCGGTGTGCGCCGGCCGGATCGAGATGCTGTCGGGAGCGAAGTCCACCCTCGCGTCCACGGCCTTGCGGCTGACGGCGACGCGCACCCTGTCGACGATGCGCTGGACGGCCGGGCGCGAGTACTCGATGTCGGGCGCGACGCGCGCGTCCACCTCGCCACCCGTGAGGCTGCGCCAGGTACGGGCCAGGACCCCGCCCTCCCGGCCACGCTCGACCGCGGCGTCGATCATCGTCTCGAGGTTCGCTCGGATCTTCGCCTCGCCTGCCGTCAGCCGGAAGGTGTTGCCGGCCGAGCTGATGACGACCGGCGCCTGGAGCGGGGTGAGCAGGCGCTGTGTGACGCGTTCACGGGCGGCATCGGTGCGCAGGCCGCCGACGTCGACGTCGCCGATGCGGATGCCGTTGGCGATGATGTCCCTGCGGCTGGAGTCGTACGCGAAGACGCCGCCGACGCCCACGAGCGCGACGACGACGGCGGCGAGGATGATGGTGGTGGGGATGCGCGGCATGCCTTCCTTGACCCCTTCGGTTCAGCGTAGGCCGCGGATCACTGTACGCGACCGCCCCGGCGGGCAGGGACGGTTGCAGGGCTTCTTGCTTGCCGTCAGACGCGGGCGCGGCGCAGCACGGGGTCCAACCGGGCCGCCAACCCACGCCAGTCGGCGGCGCAGATGACGTCCTCCTCCTCGCAGACGTCGCGGTTCCACGGATGGGCGATCGTGGCCACCGTGATGCCGTGCTCGATCGCGCCAGAGATGTTCACAGGGCTGTCGTCGATGAGCAGCTCGATCCCGAGCTCGACGCAGCGGCCGACCTTGTCGGCCGAGCAGTGCAGGTCGTCGTAGGGCAGGCCGATCTGATCGAGCCAGCGGGCGGTGGCGTCGCGCGCGGCGGGGTCGCGGTGGCTCGTGATGTGGATGAAGTGCCCACTCTCGCGCCAGCGGCGGATGATCTCGACGGCGTTCGGATATGGATCGCCGGCGAGGATCGCCGCCTCGCGGTGGGTTTCCTCGATGCAAAGGCGCAACTGGTCGGGGCGCAGCCGCGTGATGCCCCAGTCCAGCTGCTCCTCGTAGGGCAGGTCGATGCCGAAACGTCGCTGGGCGGCATCGGAGAGCACGTTCCAGTAGTGGTGCAGCGTGGAGTCGATGTCTATCGCGATGCGCATGGCTTGTAGCGTGTATCGGAGCCGGTGGAGACCTCCTCAAGCGTAGAACAGCGCGGGAGGAGTTCCTCGAGGAGCCCGGTGCGCGCCGCCCCGACCGACTGGCCCGGCGAGGAGCGGGTATCCGGCCAGCGTGATCCGCATCGGCTGCAGCGGCTGGAACTACGCGTCGTGGCGGGCGAGCTTCTATCCGAAGGGACTGCCGCCGTCGCGCTGGCTGGAGCACTACGCGTCCGTCTTCGACACGGTCGAGGTCAACACGACGTTCTACCGGCTCGCCCGCCGAGAGGCCGTCGAGCGCTGGGCGCGCCAGACGCCGGAGGGCTTCTGCTTTGCGGTGAAGGCGTCGCGCTACCTCACACACGTCAAGCGCCTCACCGACCTCGATCGTGGTGTCCAGCGGCTCTACGAGCCGCTGGAGCCGCTCGCGCGCGCCCACCGGCTGGGGCCGGTGCTGTGGCAGCTGCCGCCGAACTTCCGCCGCGACGACGAGCGGCTCGCGCTCGCGCTGGACCACCTGCCGCCCGGACGCCACGCGTTCGAGTTTCGCCACCCTTCCTGGTTCACCGCCGAGGTCTACGAGCTCCTACGCTGGCACGGTGTCGCGCTCGCGATCGGCGACCGGCCGGAGCTGGAGTTTCAGTCACACGAGATCACCGCGGACTTCACCTATATTCGCTTCCACTACGGCCACCGTGGCCGGCGCGGCAACTACTCCGAGACCGAGCTGCGCGGGTGGGCGCGGCGGATCGCGGACTGGGGGCGCTCGGTCGACGTCTACGCGTACTTCAACAACGACTGGGAGGTCTTCGCGCCGCGCAACGCGCGGGCCCTGCGGCGGATGGTGGCCGCCGAGGAGGGCGTGGCCGGGGCGAGCGGCGCCGGGGTCAGGTGACGGCCCCCACCGACGCGCTCGAGACGAGCTTGGCGTACTTGCCCAGCACGCCACCGAGCGTGGAGTTGTCCGGCCCGCTGTAGGCGGCGATGCGCTCGTTGATCGTCGCGACGTCGAGCGCCACGTCGAGCCGGCGCTCATCGACGTCGATCGTGATCTCGTCGCCGTCGGCGACGGCGGCGATCGGGCCGCCGCGGACGGCCTCGGGGGCGACGTGGCCGGCCATGAAGCCGTGCGTGGCGCCGCTGAAGCGCCCGTCGGTCAGCAGCGCGACGTGCTCACCCATCCCGACGCCGTTGAGGGCCGCGGTGACGGCGAGCATCTCGCGCATGCCGGGACCGCCGGCGGGGCCCTCGTTGCGGATGACGATGACGTCGCCCCGCTCGATCCTGCCGCCGACGACGGCGGCCATCGCGTCCTCCTCGCTCTCGAAGACGCGCGCCGGGCCCTGGTGGCGGCGGCGCTCGTGGCCGGAGAGCTTCACGACGCAGCCCTCGGGTGCGAGGTTGCCGCGCAGGATCGCCAGGCCGCCGGTCGCCTTGATCGGATCGCTGAGCGGGCGCACGACCTGCTGGCCCTCGGTCTCGACGGCCTCGCGGGCATGCTCGCCGACGGTGCGCCCGGTGACGGTCATCGCGTCCTCGTGCAGGAGCCCGGCCTCGAGCAGCCGCTGCGCGACGAGCGGCACGCCGCCCGCGGCGTAGAGGTCGGTCGCGACGTACCTGCCGCCGGGCTTGAGGTCGCACAGCAGCGGCGTGGCCTCGGAGATGCGGTCGAAATCGTCGATGTCGAGCTCCACGCCGGCTTCGCGGGCGACGGCGAGCAGGTGCAGCACGCCGTTGGTCGAGCCTCCGCTCGTCGCGATCGCCGCGATCGCGTTCTCAAGCGCGTCCTTGGTGATGATGTCGCGCGGGCGCAGGCCGCGATCGAGGATGTCCATGACGAGCTTGCCGGCCTCGACCGCGACCGCCGCCTTGCTCGTGTGGACCGCGGGGACCATCGCGCTCCCCATCGGGCTGATCCCGAGCACCTCGAAGGCCATCGCCATCGTGTTGGCGGTGAACTGGCCGCCGCAGGCGCCGGCCCCCGGGCTGGCGGCGTGCTCGAGCTCGGAGAGCTCCGCGTCGCTCATGCTGCCGGCGGCGTGCTTGCCGATGGCCTCGAAGACGTCCTGGATCGTGACGTCGTGACCCTGGAAGCGGCCGGGTGCGATCGAGCCGCCATAGAGCATGACGCCGGGGACGTTGAGGCGGGCGAGCGCCATGACCGTGCCGGGGATCGTCTTGTCGCAGCCGCTGATCGCGACGACGGCGTCGAAGAGGTGGCCCAGGGCGACAAGCTCGATCGAGTCGGCGATGACCTCCCGGCTGACGAGGCTCGTCTTCATGCCGCTCGTGCCCATCGTGATGCCGTCGGAGATCGCGATGGTGTTGAGCTCCATCGGCGTGCCGCCTGCGGCGCGGATGCCCTCCTTGACCTTGGCGGCGAGCGCGCGCAGGTGGAAGTTGCACGGCATCGTCTCGATCCAGGTCGAGGCGACGCCGATGATGGGCTTCTTCAGCGCGTCCTCGTCGAAGCCGATGCCGTAGAGGTACGCCCGCGCGGCCGCGCGCTCGGGCCCCTCGGTGAGAGCGCGGCTGCGGTGCTTGGGATCGAGCTTGGGTTCCGCCGTCGTCGTCGTCACGGGGCGGGAACACTACCCGCGCCCCGGCGATGGTCGCGGAGACGCTCCTGCTCCCACTGCCCGAGGCGCCAGAGGTCGCGACGCACCTGCTTGGGGTCGACCTGGCGGCCGGGCAGGTGCATGTTCGCGCTGGCGATGATGCGCCGCTCGTCGCCGGTGAGGGCCATCCATTTCGCCAGCACGTCGTCGGAGTCCGGCAGACGAGCCGATCCGTAGGGGCGCGTCTCGTCGGGGAACGTCACGCAGTACTCGCTCAGCAGGCGGCGCGTCTGGGGCAGGTAGGCGACGATCGGCTTGTGCGGATAGACGAGGTATGCGTACGGCGCGCCGTGCCCGTCGCGATCGCGCAGCGGGCCCTCCGCGAGGCCGCCCCAGACCCGGATGAAGCCGAGGTCGCGGTACATCGCCCACTCCTCCTCGTTGACGCAGGAGCGCAGAAGCGTCCGCGCGCGCTGCTCGGCGCGGCGCTCGCGGCCGGGGTCGTAGCCGTCGACCTCGATGCGCGCGCGGCGGGCGCGCCAGCGCGCGACCCGCTCGGCCAGGACGGGCCAGCCGACCTCCCACAGCAGGACGACGACGACGATGATGCTGGCGCTGATGGCAAGAAGCATGGACCGGTCTCCTCGCGGCTCAGCGGCCGCCGGCCGCGCGCGGGAAGAAGATCACGCGATCGGCGTCCAGCGGGACGTCGTCGAAGCTCGACACCATCTGCGCCTCCCGCCTCCCGCCGGCCGCCGCACGCGGAACCGCCGCCCACATGCCCGCGTCGAGCTGCGCACGGAACGCCTCGACGAGCTCCTCGTGCTGCTCGGGTACGTCGACGTCTCCCTCTGCGATGAGGATCTCGCCGTGACCGGGCTTCATGCGCAGGAACCGCATGGCGAGCGATTATGACAAAGCGGACGGGCACCGCCGACCACATTTCGACGGTGCGGCGTCAGCGTCCGCGCGCAAGCCCGAAGACGTCCACCGGGCCCACCCCCGCCCCGAGGTCGCGCAGGCCGTCGGCGACGGCCTGCGCCGCGACCCGCCGCGCCTCGCGCGCCGCCGCGAGCGGCTCGTCGCCGAGCGCGAGGCGCGCCGCGAGCGTCGACGAGTGGGTGCAGCCCGAGCCGTGGGCCGCGCCGTCTGGATGGCGTTCTCCCGGTAGCTCGGTGAGCCGCGTCCCGTCGAAGAAGAGGTCGATCGCCGCGTCGCGATGGCCGCCCGTGACGACGACGCAGTCCGGGCCCAGCGCGTGCAGGGCGCGGACGAGCTCGAGGCCGTCGAGGGTCTCGTCACCGGCGAGGGCGCGCGCCTCGGCGAGGTTCGGCGTGATGACGGTCGCGCGCGGCACGATGAGCGAGCGCAGCGCATCGACCGCGTCGGCTGCCAGCAGCCGCGCCCCGGACTCGGCGACCATGACCGGGTCGTGGACGACCGGCGTCCCTGCCGGCAGCGCGTCGAGCGCCGCCGCCACGGTCTCGATCGTCGTGACGTCGCCGAGCATCCCGATCTTCACCGCGTCGACCCCGAGGTCCTCGGCGACCGCGCGCACCTGTCCGGCGATGATCTCCGGCGCCACCGCCGCAACCGCGCTGACGGCGACGGTGTTCTGCACCGTGATCGCCGTGATCGCCGTGGCGCCGTGCACGCCCGCGCGCGCAAAGGCCTTCACATCGGCCTGAATCCCGGCGCCGCCGCCGGAGTCCGACCCTGCGATCGAGAGCGCGACGGGGACGCGGCGGGGGGTCACGGCAGCGAGGATACGGCCGCTCTGGCCGAGGGGCAGCGCTACACACGCCGGACATAGCGCCCTCCGGGTCCGCGGCGCAGGAAGCCCAACAACTCCAGCTCGGCGAGGCCCGCGAGCACCTGCTGCGCCTCGGCGGGCGTCTCGGCGAGCGCCGAGACCGTGTCGCGCCCGTCCTCGACGCGCGCGAGCAGCGCCCGCAGGGGCGGCGCGAGCTCCCCTGGGTCCCTACCTGGGAGCGCGGTGGCCACTCCGATGCCGAGCGCCTCGTCGAGCGCGTCCTGCGCATGGCGGATGACGAGCGCACCGTCGCGCAGCAGCGCGTTGGAGCCCGCCGCGCGCGGCGCGAGCACCGATCCCGGCACTGCGCCGACCGCCCGCCCGAGCTCCTGGGCGAGCTCGGCAGTGATGAGCGAGCCCGAGCGCTCGGCCGCCTCGACGACGATCGTGAGCGACGCCAGGCCCGCGATCGTCCGGTTGCGCGCGGGAAAGCACCACTTGAACGGCCGGAAGCCCGCGGGCATCTCCGAGATCACGGCCTGGGTGCACACGAGCGCGCGGTAGAGGCTGCGCTTGCTCGGCGGATACGGGACGTCGGCGCCCGAGGCGAGCACCGTCAGCGTCGGCCCGCCCACCTCGAGCGCGCCGGCGTGCGCCGCGGAGTCGATGCCGAGCGCCATCCCGCTGACGACCGTCACGCCCGCCGCGGCGAGCCCGCGCCCCAGGCCGCGGGCGACCTCGAGGCCGTCGTGCCCCGCGCGCCGCGCGCCGACGACGGCGACCGCCGGGACGTCCTCGCCGGCGAGCGCGGCCAGCCGAGCGGGATCGCCCGCCACGTGCAACACGGCCGGTGCATCGGCCGCCTGCTCAAGGCGCGGCGGGTAGTCGGCATCGTGGCGGCAGACGGCGTGTAGCCCGGCCTGCAGCAGCCGCGCGCGCTCCACACCGGGGTCGAAGCGCTCGTGGAGTCGCTCCAGCACGGCGCGGCGGTCGCCGGCGAGCGCCGCCAGCAGACGATCGTCGGAGAGCGCCAGCAGCTCGCAGATGTGGCGGTGGTCGCGCCGCGCGCGCTCCACGTGGGGCGCCAGGCGCGCGACGAGCGCCGTCCGGCGCAGGCAGCCATCGCAGGCGCTCATGCCGCCAGCGCCCCTTCGAGCACGTCCTCCTGGCGAAGGCCCAGCGCCTCGTTGACGTGCGCGGCACGCACGCGTGCGCTGCCTTCGAGGTCGGCGATCGTCCGCGCCACGCGCAGGATGCGCCCGTGGCCGCGCGCGCTGAGCTCGCCGTCGGCGTAGGAACGCTGCAGCGCAGCGTGCGCTCGCGCGTCGGCGCGCACGTGCTCGCGCAGGAGGCGTGGGGTCAGCTCGGCGTTCGTCGCCACGCCCGTGCCGGCGAGCCGCGCCGCCTGACGCTCGCGCGCCGCGTGCACGGCCGCGCGAACATCGGCCGAGGCCGTCCCCGCGACCGCCGCGAGCTGCTCTGCCGTCGGGCGCTGCATGTACACGAGCAGGTCCATCCGGTCCAGCAGCGGCCCGCTGAGCTTGCGCCGATGGCGAGCGAGGTCACCGTCCGAGCAGCGGCAGCGCGGGCTGCCCGCCAGCCCGCAGGGACACGGGTTCGTCGATGCGATGAGCTGAAAGCGCGTCGGGAACACGATGGTTCGCTGACCACGGACGATCGCCACGACGCCGTCCTCCAGCGGCTGACGCAGCGCCTCCAGCGACGAGCGGCTGAACTCCGACAGCTCGTCGAGGAACAGGACGCCGTGGTGGGCGAGGCTCGCTTCCCCGGGCGATGGCAGCGCCTCCACCGACGAGACCCGGCGGCGAGATCGTGTGGTGCGGGGCACGGAGGGGGCGCTGCTGCACGAGCCCACCGCCGGCGTGCAGGCCGGCGACGCTGTGGATCCTCGTGACGGTGACCGCCTCCTCGCGGCTCAGCGGCGGCAGCACGGACACGAGCCGCCGCGCGAGCATCGTCTTGCCGGTGCCCGGCGGACCGGACAGCAGGAGGTTGTGCGCGCCCGCGGCCGCGATCGTGAGCGCGCGGATCGCGCCCGCATGGCCGCGGACGTCGGCGAGGTCCGGCGCCTCGGCAGCCTCGGCCCCGTTGCTCGGCGCGGCCGGCGGCGGCTCGGGCGGGCGCCCGCCGCGCAGGATCGCCGCGACCTCGGGCAGACTGGCGACGCCCGCCACCGCCAGCCCGTCGACGAGCGCCGCCTCACGAGCGCACTCGCGCGGGACGATGAGGCCGGCGAGGCCCGCCCGGCGCGCACCCTCGGCGACGGCCAGGACCCCGCGGCAGTGGCGCAGCTCCCCGCTGAGCGAGAGCTCGCCGAAGACCGCCCAGCGCTCAAGCTCGGTGGCGGGCAGCTGCTCGGAGGCGGCCAGGATGCCGCAGGCCGTCGCGAGGTCGAAGCCGGGACCCACCTTGCGCAGATGCGCGGGCGCGAGGTTGACCGTGATCCGCCGCTGCGGGAACGCGAAGTCCGAGTTCAGCAGCGCGGCGTGGACGCGCTCACGCGATTCGCGCACGGCCGCATCCGCGCGCCCGACGATCGTAAACGCGGGCAGGCCACGGCGCAGGTCAACCTCGACGGTCACCCGCCGTGAGGCGAGGCCGTCGATCGCAAACGTCGTGACACGGGCGAGCATCGGCCGCACGCTAGGCCGCGGCACGTGCCAGAACAGCACCGCCTGGTAACGATTTCGCGTAGGAACTGCATCCCATCCGCCACAGCGGCTGGGCCGGGCGAAGACGTCACGAATGCTGCGCAGGTTTGGCACGAACGCGTGCTGTCACGGCACGCGATGGGCCGTAGGTTCGGCGGCGTGGTCACCGATCTCCGTCAGCACCTCGGCCGCGCCGGCGAGCGCTTGGCGCTCGAGCACCTCGAGCGCCTGGGCTACCGGCTCGTCGCGCGTAACCACCGCACGCGCTTCGGTGAGCTCGACCTCATCGTGTGCGACGAGGCGACCATCGTCTTCGTCGAGGTCAAGGCGCGGCGCGCCGGTGCGGTCGCAGGCGCGTTGGAATCCGTCCCACCGCGCAAGCAGCGCCAGGTCCGCAGCATGGCCGCTGCTTGGCTCGTCGAGAGCACCGACCGCCCGCGGGCACGACACCTGCGCTTCGACGTCATCGGCGTGACGGTCGATCGCCACGGCAGGCTCGTGCGCCTCGATCACCTCGAGGCGGCGTTCTGATGCCGGCGCTGAACGAGCGGCCGGGCGTACTAGAGAGCCAGCTGTTGGTACGCCGTCGACTGAAAGCTCAGGCGATGGAGCGGCGAGACGCCGAGGCGCTGGATCGCCTCGCGGTGCTCGGGGGTCGAGTAGCCGACGTGCGCGGCGAACTCCCAGCCGGGATGCAGCTCGTCGGCGCGCCGCATGTAGCGGTCGCGGGTGACCTTGGCGATGATCGAGGCGGCGGCGATCGCGGCCGAGGTCGCGTCGCCCTCGACGATCGCGCGCTGATCGAAGCCGATGTCGCCGACGGGGAAGCCGTCGGACAGGCAGATGCAGCCGGGCCGCGCGACGCCGAGCAGCGCGTCGCGCAGTGCCGCGATGTTCGTCTTGTGCAGCCCGCGTGCGTCGATGGTGCGCGCGCAGCGCGAGACGACGCACACCTTTGCGGCCGTCCGCAACACGATCGGGAAGAGCTCCTCGCGAACCTCGATCGAGTGCTGCTTGGAGTCGTTCAGGCGGCTGAGCCCCCGCAGCTCGCGGGTCGTCAGCGCCTGGAGGTCGAAGAGCACGGCGGCCGCGACGAGCGGCCCGGCCAGGCAGCCGCGGCCAGCCTCATCTGCGCCGGCCACCCAGCGCACCCCGAGGCGGCGATCGAAGGCGAACAGGCGCCGGCCGGTCGACCGCTTGCGCTTCGCGCTCTTGCGCCGCGCGGCTGCGGCGCCGTCCTTCGCGGCCATCACCGGCGCGGACGCCGCCGGAGTGGGCGCGGGCGCGGCACCGGCTGCTGTCATCGTAGTCTCCACAGTTGGCCCGCATCATGAAGCAACGACCGGGCGGAACCAATCGTGCGGCGGAGCACGTCGCGGGCAATCTCACCGGTCGTGCGCAAACAGCGAAAATCGGCGGACGGCGGGCGCCGTCGGCAGCCCAGCTACGTACACCTAACCAGCTACGTACACCTAACCAGCTACGTACACCTACTAGTGCTTTGGTAGGTGTATGGAGGTGGGATGGGGTGCGGCGGCGAATGTCGTGGGATGGTCACTGTTATGGAGGGCGAGGACGCGGCTGTGGGTGTGGTCGGCGTGGCGCCGGAGGTCAAGG
>Ga0136631_10000367_pt1 | contig 13942 bp, 7 predicted proteins | sample AntDrymUQ6012206_2_FD_104655 | JGI IMG/M metagenome (GOLD analysis project Ga0136631, IMG submission 104655) | Polar desert sand microbial communities from Dry Valleys, Antarctica - metaG UQ601 (22.06) | ecosystem: Environmental > Terrestrial > Soil > Desert | place: Antarctica: Dry Valley... | reverse complement strand
GCGTAGCCGGGTCAGGCGAGCCGCTTGGTGCAGCGCGAGCCGGCGCGCACGCTGCGGTTCGGGGGTAGGCCGCACCCGTGCACCCCGGGTAGCCCCCGTTTCGGACACGAACGGGAGCTGGGAGAGTCGCTTCTCACGACGCCGACCGTGTGGGGAAAGACGATGAGAATGCAGCCGCAGGCTTCGAGGTCCGGGCAGGGCGCTACGACGAGCGGGGCGCCGGGTAGGCCGCGTGCGGGCGCCGACGATCGCCGGGGGAGGGCGACCGTCGGCGCGTGGCGGGTGCGGGCGACGGTCGGGTCGGCCGGCGTCCTCGCGATCGCGATGCTGCTCGCGCCGGTCGCTCACGCCAAGACGAGCTGCGCGTACGCCGGTGCGCCGGCGAACCTCCTGACCGTCACGGTCACCGGCGATATCGCTTCTACCGCAGTGATCGAGAGAAGGGGTCTGGAGATCACCGCCCACGAGGATTTCGAGGCGCCCGAGCCGTGCGCCGGGGGCACGCCGACAGTACTGAACACCGACACCATCGTCGTGCGGACGAGCGCGGGCAATCCCGCCGTCGAGCTGCGGCTGGATGGCGGACCGTTCGCTCCCGGGGCGACCGGCGAGCCCGAAGGCGCCGCCGAGATCGAGATCCACATCGCCGATGCGCTGTTGGCCGCGGTCATCGGCACCTCCGCCGGCGAGGAGTTTCGCTGGGGTCCGGGAGGAGCCCTCCCGGGGCTGAACCTCAACCCGCGCAACGACGGCGATCGGGATGTCGACGTCACCGTCAGCGGGGACTCGTTTCTGATCGCCAACGGGGCCGGCGGCGACGACACGATCACCGCCCAGCCGGGGGCATCGATCCGCAACGGCGTCTTTTCGATCGGCGGCCCGGGAAACGATCTGCTGCGCGCTCCCCCCGGTACCTACGCAACCATCCAGGGCGGCTCCGGCAACGACGTCATCATCGGCAGCCGCAAAGACGACCTGCTCGACGGCGGACGCGGCAACGACCGCGTCAGCGGCCGCGCCGGCCCGGACGACATCACCGGAGGGCGCGGCACCGACCGGCTGTCAGGGGGATCCGGACGCGACGACATCAGCGGAGGACGCGGCAACGACCGGCTTTCAGGAGGATCCGGAGGCGACGTCATCAACTCCCGCGACTCCAAGCGCGACAGCGTCAGCTGCGGACCCGGCCGCGACCGCATCAAGGCCGACAGACGCGACCACCTGCGCGGCTGCGAGACCCGGCGGATCGCCCGCTGACCGAGCGCCGGAACGGCGCAACGAGCTACCGCGAACCGGCTCGCGGTAGCAACAAGACAGCAACGCACGCCAAGCGTCGAGGTCGCGTAACGCTCGTCCCCTCTCCGCCAAGCTCGCGCGCGACGGATCGCTGAGCCGAGTGCTGGACTCCATGCGATCCGCTAGCCGCGTGGCAGCTACGCCATCCGTAAGCGACGGGCGCCCCCCGGCGCGACGCGCGGCTACGTCAGCACAGCGCTTCGATCGGCACCAGCGGCGAGGTCCGCATGATGCGGCCGGACATGAAGTCGTCGCGGCTGGCGCCGGGCGTTCGGGTGACGCCTGCGTGGGTCTGGAAGAAGCTGCCGGTCCCGGACGGGAGGAGCTCCACGGCGAGCATGCTCAGCGGGCTCGACGGCGGAAGGTGCAGATCGGCGAGCTGGTGCTCGAGCTCGCTCTGCGTGAAGACGGCGAAGCCGGTCCGGTCGCGGTGACGGGCGGTAATGCGCGGACCGAGGATCTTGCGCAGCGTCGGGAACTGGGCGATCGAACGACGGCCGATGAACTCGCCACGGACGCTCGCCAGCAGGATGTTGCGCATCGATGAGCCGTCGGCCTGCACGGCCTGGGCGTAGACGAAGAACCACAGGGTCGTCCACGGTGGGGTCGAGGGCCCGGCGAGCGGCAGGCCGTCGAGGACCGGCGTCGCGAAAGGCGCGGTGGCGAGGATGAGGTCGACTCGCGGCTTGTGCTCGATGACGGGTGACACATCGAAGATGTGGCCGATGCCCGCTTGAACGTCCGCAACGGAATGGTGCAGGCCCATCGAGATGCTGGCCATCGGAGCCACGGTGAACGCGCTCTGCAACTCGGTGATCAGGACGCCGGTCTGCGGCGCCTCGTAGCGGTATCGACCCGCCTGGCAGACCAGCGGCGGCGGCGGATGCTGCACGCCGACGACTCGTCGCGCGGGACCGAAGCGTCCGTTGGCGGTCGACCACCAGCGCAGGTCGCCCGGCGCCCCGCTGTGCCCCACCCGAAGCTCGTAGGTCCAGAATCCGAACAGCTCCGGATCGTCCGGTCCGATGCCCGGCGGGAGCGTAAGCAGGTAATGGAGGTTCGACGTGCTCGACGGGACGAGCTTGGTCATTGCGTTCTCGCCCGCGCGGTCATCGGTGTCGTCGGGCACGACGACGCGAATGAGCTCGGCATCGATCGGCAGCGGCGGAATGGCATCGGTGACCGCTTCGGCCGGCGCGTCGTAGAGCAACGGATCGGAGCCGTGAGCGAGCACGCGTGCGAACAGGCCATCGCCATCCGGGTTCTCGATCGGCTCGGTCAGCTCGATCCATAGCGCGCGCCGGCGCTGCTCGGTGGACTCGTAGTCCGGCCCAGTCACGTAGGGCGACCAGGCCAGGCCGACCGACGCGACGTCCGGCACCTGCGCGGGCGCCACCGCAATGGGAAGGCGCAGGTCAAGCGGGAGGTGCGCCTGCTCGACCGCCCCCGTCGGCGCCGTGACCGGCCCGTCGGGTCCGGGGGGACGCAGATGCGGCTGCACGTACCAGCGGTGCTCGAGCGCGATCGGGAAGCCACCCGCGACGGCGTCGTGCGGGTCGATCGCATCGAAGAACACGAGCCGTGTCCGCCGCCGCCAGGCCTTCGTCGGCTTCGTCGTCGATGCGGTCCCGAGCACGCGCGGCACGGTCACCGCGCCGACGACGTCGCCGTCCGCCTCCGCCTCGTCCGGGGCGGCTCGGAGCACTGTGAGCTGTCCTGCGTCGAGCCCGTCCCACGTCCAGTCGCGCTCGAGATCGAGCACGATCGCGACGACCCACTTGCGCAGCAGCTCGCTCGGCGCCCCGAACGTGAGCGTCTCACCGTCCTGGGTGATGAGGTGGCGCAGCGCGCGCGATGCACCGAACACGACCCGCCGGCCGGTCGGGCCCGTCAGGCTGTTGCCCTTGCTGGCGACGCCGAGCTCTTCGGCGAGCTGGGCGACAACGCCCTCGGTGCTGTTCGACGGCCGGCGCAGCAGGATGCCGCGGATCGGCGGCTCGCCGTCGGCTCGCTGAACGGATCGCAACGGACGGCAATGGTGCTCGCGAGCCCCAGCTTGGCCTGGTCGGCGAAGTAGTCGGGCTCGTCTTCGCGCAGCTTCGAGCGCACGGTGATCTGGACGTCACGTCCGCGCGGGATCTGCAGCGTGCCGGTCGTGGGAGCGATGGCGGGCCAAGCGCCGATGTCCGGCGCCTCCACGTAGTCGATGTCGATCGTCGTGCCCGGGTCGACGCTGCTCGCGCCCGAGCCGGTCGTCGGCGCGAGCGTTCGCGTCGTCGTGTAGAGCGTCTGAAACGGACCGTGCGTCTGCCCCACGTCATGCAGCGGATGGCGAACCCCAACCTCGATCTCGACGGCATCGACGTCGGGATCCGGCAGCCCGGCGGTGCCAGGCACCCCGGTGACCGCCTGGTCGACGAGCGCCGCCCGAATCGCGTCGCGATCGGCGGCGTCATCGCCGAGGTGCGTATAGAGCACCTCGGGGTAGCCGATCATCGGCCGGAGGATCTGGATCGCGTCCGGACGGCCCTCCACGCCGGGCTCCGGCGCCGATTGCAGGATGTCCGGGGACTTCGGCGCAACGATCCGGCGGAACTGCTGCGTCGCGCTCGACGACGGTGTCGGATCCAGTGGCGCGTCGATGTCCGTCTGCGCGCCGCCCCCGCTCAGGTCGGCGAGCCGCACCCGGAACGCGTACGTGTTGCCGTAGGACAGCAGCGTGTCCAGGCCACTCGCCGTTCGATCGCCGACCGGCTGCGCCGTGCGGCTCGTCAGGGTCTGCAACGTCGGGTCCGGCGCGCACAGCGAGCCGCCGCGCCACGTCGCGAAGTAGCGCGGCAGCCACGCGTCGGCGGCGGTCGTCCCGCTCGGCCGGCTGGGAACCGGCTCGACGGTCAGCTCATCGTCGAAGGTCCCGAGCGGGGCCGGCAGGACCGCCCGCACGCGCGCCAGCGACTGCCAGACGGGCAGCGGCGGCTGGCCGCCGGGCGCGGCGGGCGTCACGTCCGCGACGTCGACGCGGTAGCCGAGGACGCCGAGCGGCGCCTCGGGCGCGGTCTCGAGGGTGCCCGCACGCCGGGCGGCCAACAGGCGCAGCTGCATGTTGTGCCACTCGACGATCTGCTGGTCGTCCCAGCCGATCTGGATGCCGAGATCGGTCGCCGGTGCGAGGCTGCCGTCGTCGAGCGTGGGTTCGGCGTTCTCCGGCTGGCTCGTGTGCACGAGCTTGGCGAAGCCATCGGTGTACGTGTCCGCCGCCTGAATGGCGTCATCAAGCGGCGCCCCGCCGCCGCTGTCGACGAGGAACTGCACGGCGGCGAACACGGCCCGCGGATCGGCCTGAAGCGCAGGCAGGCGCGCGGCGTGGACGCGAATCGCCCCGGCGGGAGCGGCCGTCGCGGCCACCGCCCAGGGATCTGCCGCGTCGAGCGCGACGAAGAGGAAGCCGCCATCGGCGACCCCGGCGGCCTGCGTGGCGTCGAGCGTGACCTCGAGCTCGTAGCGCAGCCCGAGCGCCGACGCGAGCAGCGGCTGGCGCAGCACGAAGGAGATCAGCTCGCCCCAGCTGATCGTGCGCGTCGTCTGGTTCGTCGCGGGTACCGGCGTCTCGTCGCAACGCAACGCAACGCGCAGGTCGGTCGTCGTGAGCTTGCCGTCGGGCGGCGACCCGCCGGCCTTCACGTAGGACGGCGGCAGCGCCTTGCGGATCTGTGGAGTGACCGGTGGCGGCTGGGCGGGCGGACCGATCGTCGCGCCGGCCTGCGTCGCCGAGCTCTCCATCGACTGAAACATCGCGAGCGGATCGGGCGGGGCCGACAGGATGTCCGGAGTCACGGTGAACGCGTTCGCGGTGCTGGGGAGCGCGCCGGTTCCGCCATTTACGAAGACGGTGAAGGCGGGCGCGCCCTCGGCGAACGGGGGCACCGACGGATCAGCTCCGATCAGCGGCTCCTCCAGCGGATCGGCGGACGGGATGAGCAGCACGTTCATGGTCAGCCTGCTCGCGCCGTCCCAGCGCTGCGGGAACGTCATCATCGTCAGACGCAGGGGGCTCGGGGCCATGGTCAGATCACGTCCGGGAGGTCGATGCTCTCGCTGAAGGACCACGCACCGTCGAAGTCGATGTCGATAACCCAGCAGATGCTGATGTGGATGCCGACCGACACCTCGGCTGTGAGGTCGACCTCGTCGGGAAGGTCCGTCGGATCGATGTGGACGCCGGCGCTGAGGGTGAGCGAGGCGCTCGCGACGCCCCCGAGCACCTCGACCTCCGCGTTGCCGGTGAGCATCGCGGCGAGGTCGACCTGGTCCTCCCCGATCTCGACGCTGAGGCTGATGACGATCGAGGCGCTGCCCGACGCGACGACGACGCTGATCCCCAGCCCGACCCCGATGCCCGCCTCGATGTAGATGTCGAGCTTGCCGTGCTCGACGCCGATCACAATCGCGCCGGTCCCGGCCAGCGGGCTTACGAGCCAGTGGAACGGATCCTCCCGGCTGCCGAGCCCAACGTGGAACCCGGCCTCGGAGGGAATCGTCGCGGCGAAGCCGAGCTCGAGCATGACGTCGGTGACCTCGCCGAAGCCCAGCGGGATCGTCGGCAGCGTGATGCCCTGCTTGACCGACAGCTGCTGGCCGGAGAAGCCGACGTCGAACTCCGCGTCCCCGCCGAGCCCCTTCACGATGTCCTTCAGGCCGGTGAGGATGTCCTGGACGGGTGACAGCGCCGGGCCCAGCGCGACGTCGGGCGGCCCGCTGCCGCCAGGGGCCACGAAGCCGGGCGCGATCCCGGCGCCGGCGCGGAACTCGCCCCCGATCGTGACCAGATCGCCGAAGCCGTCGGCCCGCGCGACGAACGAGATGTTCCTCAGCGTGAGGCTCCAGCCCGCCGCGCCGGGCGTCGCGTCGATGACGAGCTCGCCCTCGGCGCCGGCGCCGCCGATGCCCTTGTAGGCGAGGGCGATGTGGGCGATGCCGAGGCTGAGCAGCGAGCGCTCAGGTTCGGCGATCGGCCAGGAGTACGTCCGCTTGAACCCGTCGGCCACGAGCGGCAGGTCCTCGGTGCTCGGGATCTCGAGTACCGAGCCGAGGCTCGGGAACAGACCCGAGGACCCGAGCAGCGCTCCGACGTCGGCGAGATTCGGCTTGTTGGCGAAGCCGACCGCGCCACCGGCATCGGAGATCAGCGGGTGCTCGAGCAGCGTCTTCGCGGTTCCCGTGCCCTGCAGCAGGCCGTAGAACGTCTTCGGCGCGGCGACGTTCTGGGCATCCTCGGGGTCGAGCATCCGCCAGTTCTTCGTGTACGCGCTGGGATCGCTCGGCCCGGCGCCCGCGCCCGCCCCACGCGTCAGCGGCACCGGATGGGCGGCGTCGACCGGGACCGGCTGCTTCTGATCGCTCGGCCGCCTGGCGATGCTCCACTGGCCGTCCTTCGGTAGGCGGGGAGTGCCGAACAGCGCGACCTGGAGGCGGTCCGGGGCCCCGGGCGCCCGCGCCGCAGCGAACGAGCTGATGTTCATCGTGAAGCGGTTGGGGTCCCCGCCCTGCTTCGTGGCAACGCAGGCCGTCGAACCCGGCACGCGGCTGGTGCCGAGCTGCGACTCGGCCACCGCCAGCAGCCCGAGGATCTCGTCCGGCGTGGGAGCCGTGTCGCTGACCGTGGCGGTCGCGTAGCCCTTGATGCCGAAGCCGAACACGCTCGTGGCCGGCTTGCCGTGCGCCTCGATCTGCAGGTCACCGTCGAAGACGACATCCGCGTCGAAGGTGACCGGGGTGTACTCGTGTGTCTTGCCGTTGACCCACTGTTCGAGGTTCGCGCCATCGAAGTTGACGTTGCGCACGTTGGTGAGCCGATTCACGGGGCCATCCATCACCCGGCCGGGCTTGAGCAGCTCGAACTTGCCGTCTCCCACCGCGACCCAGCCGGAGTCGTGCTTGACCACTTCGCCGCCGTCCGAGCGGTCGAAGACGACCGTGCGCTGCAACCGGATCGACCACGGCAGCACCCGGATCTGAAACTGCACGAGCTCGTGGGCCGTGCGGCCGAGCGGGACCTTGAAATCGGCCCGGACCACGCCGGTGGCCTGCGCGAACGGGTTGAACCAGTCCGAGTAGACCGACGTCCCCCAGCCGGAGAGGTCGACGCGCGCGACCGGCACACAGGCTCGGGTGCCGCCGGGCGCGAACTGCTCGTCGAACAGGAGCGCCGGCACGGGAGGGCTCTCCCCGGGATCCGGTGGCTCGGCGTTCGGTTGCGACCTGATGCCGATGACCTTGGCGCCATAGGCCGGGTTGGCGGCGACGAAGCCGACCTCCGCGCTGCCCGGCAGGACCTTGCCGTAGTCCGTGCTCTCCGTCGCGCGGATGGACAGCACCCGCGCGCCGGTCAGACCGTCGGCGGCGAAGTTGATGAACGGGATCTGGTAGGTGGGCTTGCCGGCGAATCCCGCCTGTTGCTCGGTGTCGTCGAGCGCCGCGCTGATGCCGAAGGGGAGGGTGAACAGTGCGGCGGTCCGGCGCTTGCCGGCGACTTCCGTGTACTGCTGCAGCGCCGCCGCGGGAACGATCGGGACCCTCGCGTCGGCCATCACGATGAACGTCGTCGGGGTCCCGTCGTCCGGAGACTCCGCCGCGAGCCAGTGCAGCGGCTTGCTGTCGCCGTCGACGACGGGTTCCCACGAGATGCCGGGCGGCGCCATCACCAGCGTCCGGCCCGCGTCGCCCGTGAGCCGCAGGCCGTCGAATTGCGGCGTGCCCTGCCCGAAGAGGCCGATCCCCCACAGGTCGGCGTTCGTCGATACATCCAGGAGCGTCAGGCGGGAGGTGCGACCATCGCTGAACCCGCCGAACACGTCAGACGGCTCGTGCTGCTGACCCTCGTCGAAGCCCGGGACGAACGCGGCCGCGACGATCGCTGCGGCCAGCTGGCCGGTAAGAACCTGCAGGGCGGGCGGTCCATTCGGTGTCCACTGAAGCAGGACGACGACCTCGCCCGCGGCCACGGGCTCCCGACCGCGGCGGAAGAAGTAGTCCGCGACGTACGGATCCGGGAGCGTCGGGACGACGGTGCTGTTCGGGAACTCCATCCAGGCGACGCCATGAGCGAGTTGGTCGCCATCGAGGTTGCTGAACATGAACAACCGACGTGGCGGACCCACGGGGATGACGGCGTTTTCGCCGACGAGCGCCAGGCTGCGATTCGGATCGTCCAGCTCCGCGAGCAGGGTCACCGTGCGGCCGCTGGCGTTCAGCGCGAACAGGATGTCGGCACTCCCGCGAAGCGGGATCTGGGTTCCGTCAGCGGCGAGCGGCCGGTCGAGCAGGGCAGCGATGTCGGCACGCAGCGTCACGATCTCCAGCCCGACCGAGGCGGTCAGCTCGATCAGCCTCTTGCGCGGTATCTCGATCGTCAGCAACGACGGTGGGAGGGCAAGGTCTGGATTCGTCGACGGTTGGGGCTCCGGCGGGGGCGCCCACAGCGGGTGACGGTCAGCGACCAGTGCGGCGGCGGGCTCGACCAGCACCCGCAGTGCCGTCGGCGTGATCTCGATCAGGGCACCCGCCGTCGGTATCGGTGCGCCAAGCGCGCCGAAGCGCGCCTCGAGTCCGGCACCGAGCACCGCCACCATCCCCCACGCCTTGACGGGCTCTGGCAGGTCCTCCGGGGCAGCGGCGCTGATCGGGAACATCACGGCCGCGTTCTGCACCGGCGCGGAGCCCGACAGGGCGAACTCGGTGGACTGCGAGACGCTCGCGGTGAACTCGGGCGTGTCGCAATCACAGAGGACGATCGCGGTGGCGGAGATCTCGTCCGACATCCCCGCGGGCGCGTTGGCAGCCGGGACGAACTCGAGCTCCTGCCCGTACGCCTGCGCTTTCGCGGGAGCGGCCCCGGAGAGCTCGATCGTCGTGCCGGCGGGGGCCATCCTGACGGTCGCTCCGGGGAACGGCGTGAGCGTCGTGGCGAGGAAGTCCTGGCCGACGTCAGGGCTCTGCGCCGCGGGCTTGTCAGCGATGGCCGACTCGAGTTCGAAGCTGAGCTCCGCCGACGGATCGAGCTGGACACCGGCAGGGCCGAACTGCATCCCGCCCACGACGCTCATCGTCGCCCGGGAGAAAGAGATGCCGACGAAACCCGGCTCGAACGCCAGCTCGCCGCCGAGGGTGGCCGCCTCGACCCAGAGGACCCCGTCTTCGAGCTCGGCGCCATCCGCGGATGGCGTGGGATCGCCGCCCTTCGTGAGCACGTAACCGAAGCTGTGGCCGTTGCGCACGAGCGGCGTCCGGACCGGCACGAAGAACAGCAACGGCGCGATGGTGAGGACCTGAAGCGTCGTCTGCTGGGCGAGCAGCGGCTTCTGGAGACTCGCGGTCGATGGGTGGACCGCCAGCGCAGGGAGGACCGCCTCGAGCGCCGCCGCCACCTGCGTCGTCTGCGTCACGCCCGCAACCCCACTCCGGTAGGTGAACCCCTGATCGACCGTACGCGGGGGCAAGACGCGGTTGTGTGAGGCTTGTCACTTCCAGCGTCCGGCCGACGGCGCTAGCGCGAACAGGCGTAGCATTTGAGCCCTACATGGGTGACATCGGCAAGCCCCTCCGCGAGACCGAACGACCGGCGCCGGTTCGTCCGGTGGTGCCCGACGCCGAGCCTCATCCGCAGCCCGCGGCGCCGCCACCGCAGCGCGAACCCGAGCCGGTCAAGGCGCGCCGCACGTGAGCGCCGAGCCGGTTGCGGAGCCGCTCGTCGGCTTTCGCCGCTGGGGCGCCAAGCGCGGCGGCCTGTACTCCGGCATCTTCGTCGCCGGCCGCTTCCTCCCGAACCCCGCCCTCGGGATGGTCGCCCCGCGCGCCGCGCAGAAGCCGTGGCCGACGGACAGCGACCGCGTCGCCAAGTGCTTCGCTCTGCGCGGCCACGCGGCGCCCTACCGCGACTGCAACTGCGGCTGGGCGGCGTACTACGCGCTCGCCGAGGAGCCCGAGCTACCGGCGCCCGAGTGCGTGTGGGGCGCGGTCGTCGCGTGGGGCACGATCGTCGAGTGCGAGACGGGCTTTCGCGCGCAGTACGCGCGGCCGCTGGCACTGCTTCACCGCCCCCACCCCGAGGACTTCCGCGAGCACAGCCGGCGCGCGGCGGTCGCGGCGGAGGCCTACGGCATCCCGCTGCTGCAGCGCGACGAGCTCGTCGCGTACGCGCGCTGGCACGGCGAGGTGCGCCTGGCGACAGGGTAGGCCAGCCTGGTCAGCCCGCTCGCTACCGTTAGTCGCATGCCCACGATTCAGACCGCGACGCTGGCCAACGGCCTCCCGCTGCACCGCATCAGCCTCGAGGGAACGCGCGCCGTGACGATCCTCGTCGCCTTCGACGCCGGTGCCCGCACCGAGCGTCCCGAGGAGAACGGGATGGCGCACTTCCTCGAGCACCTCGTCTTCAAGGGCGGGGAGAAGTACCCGCACTACCGCGACGTCAACGAGACCGCCGAGCGACTCGGCGGCGTGCTGAACGCCTACACGTCCCATGACCTCGTCGCGTTTCACATCACCGCGCGCGCCGAGTCCGCGATGGAGGCCACCGACCTGCTGACCGACTTCGTCGGGCGCCCGCACATCGACGCGGACGAGCTCGACCGCGAGCGGGGCGTCGTCATCCAGGAGATCCAGCGCTACAAGGACCAGCCGGCGTCGGTCGCCGAGGAGCTCATCGACCGCGCCGCGTTCGGCGATCACCCGCTCGGGCGCACGGTGCTCGGTCCCGAGGAGCACCTGCGCACGTTCTCGCGCGACGCGATCGTCGCCTTCCGCGAGCGGCGCTGGGCGGGTGCGCGCGGTGGCGCGTTCATCGTCGGCAACCTCGAGCACCTCCCCACCACCGCCAACGGCGGCGGTGCCGACGGCGCGCTCGGCGAGCTCTTCGAGCGCTTCCCCGCGCTGCCGGAGCCCGAGCCGTTCGAGCCCGCGCCGCCCTTCGAGCCCGAGCTGCTCGTCGAGGAGCGCGACTCAAACCAGTCGCACCTGCGCATGTCCTACCGGCCGAAGATCGACGTGACCGATCCCTCGCAACGCGCGGCGCTGGCGATCTACGCGACGCTGCTCGGCGGCTCGATGGGCTCGCGCCTGTTCGACGAGATTCGCGAGCAGCGCGGGCTGGCGTACTCGGTCTACGGCGTCTCACATTCCAGCGCGGACGTTCCGGTGCTCCAGCTCGGGGCGGGCCTGGACTCGCAGAGGTGCGTCGAGGCCTACACGCGCATGCGCGAGATCGTCAACGAGCTGCGTGACGATGGTCCGACCTCCGAGGAGGTCGAGCGGGCGCGAGCGTATGCCGCAGGACGGCGAGTGCTCGCCTTCGAGAACACGAACGCCGTGGCTCGCTACGCCGCCGCGCAATCGATCCTGTTCAAGGAGCCGATCGACCCCGATGGCGCGATCGCCGCGCTCGACGCCGTCACGTTCGACGAGGTCGCCAGGGTCGCCGCCGACGTCGCCGACGAGCTCGCGATCGCGTGCGTCGGGCCGCACACGGCGGACGATTTCGCGTAGCTACCAGCTGCCGCCGGTGGCCCACAGCAGGAGGTTCACGTCGCTCCAGGCGACGAGCGCGAGCACGCCGTGAGATAGCCGTGCGCGCGCAGCGTGAGCGCGTACCCGATCGGCGCGGATCCGGTCAGGAGATCGCGACCATCCGCTCGATCGGCACACGCGCGAGCCGCGCGACATCCTCGGGCACCTTCACCTCGTGTACGCCGTTGCGCAGGCCGTCGCGCAGCTTGGGCAGCGTGATCATCTTCATGTAGGTGCAGGCCGCGCGCTCGTTTGCAGCGATGAAGTCCGTGTCGGGAGCCGCGACGCGCAGCGGGTGCAGCATCCCTACCTCCGTGGCCACGATCGCCGTCGTGCCCGGCCGTGCGTCGTCGGCGTAACGCAGCATCCCTCCCGTCGAAAGCATGTGCACGCCCTCGGGTGCGATGTCGCCGGACGCGGAGTACTCCATCACCGACGTCGAGCAGCCGCACTCGGGATGGATGAGGAAGTCGGCGCCGGGATGCGCTGCGCGGACCTGCTCGATGTCGCGCGGGCGGATGCCGGCGTGGACATGGCACTCGCCGTCCCACACGTGCAGCGCGCGGCCGAGCGTGCGCTCGACGTAGGCGCCGAGGAACATGTCCGGGCCGAAGAGGACCTCCGTGTCGGCCCCGTGCTCGCGCAGGATGTGCTCGACGACCGAGACGGCGTTGGCCGACGTCACGCAGTAGTCCGTGAGCGCCTTGATCTCGGCCGTCGTGTTGACGTACATGACGGTCACCGCGCCCGGATGCTTGGCCTGCCAGGCGAGCAGCTGCTCGGGCGTAATCGCATCGGCCAGCGAGCAGCCCGCGTCGAGATCGGGGATGAGGACGGTCTTGTGGGGCGACAGGACCGAGGCCGTCTCGGCCATGAAGTGCACGCCGCAGAACGCGATGACCGAGGCGTCCGCGGCGGCGGCCTGCCGGGAGAGCCCGAGCGAGTCGCCGACGTAATCCGCCACGTCCTGGATCTCCGGCAGCTGGTAGTTGTGCGCGAGGATGACCGCATCGCGCTCGCGAGCGAGCGCGCGCACCTCGTCTGAGAGCTCGGCGATGTCGTAGAGCTCGAGGGGCGGCGCCTCCGGCTGTGGTGGAACCATCGGCAGATCCATTGACTTGTCCAGTCTAAGCCTGAGCCAGGCTGGCCAGCGTCCCTATCGGTCCTCCCCGTCGACCGTTTCGAGCAGGAGCGACATGTCAAGCGCGGGAGCTGAATGCGTCAGCGCGCCCAGCGAGATGAAGTCGACGCCGGTCTCGGCGTGGGCGCGAAGGTTGTCAAGCGTGATGGCCCCGCTGGCTTCGAGCTCAGCCCGGCCCGCGACATGGTCGACCGCGGCGCGCAGCTCGTCGGGCCCCATGTTGTCGAGGAGGATGCGCCGCGCCCCCGCGCCCAGCGCCTCGTCGACCTCCTCCAGCGTGCGGCACTCGACTTCGAGCGGGAGGTCGGGGTACGCCGCCTGGGCGGCCTGCACCGCCACGGCGATGCCCCCCGCCATGGCGGCGTGGTTCTCCTTGATGAGGACCATGTCGTACAGACCGGCGCGGTGGTTCGTGGCGCCCCCCGCGGCGACCGCCGCCTTCTCGAGCGCCCGCAGCCCCGGCGTCGTCTTGCGGGTATCGAGGATCCGCGCGCCCGTCCCCTCGACCGCGCGCACGCAGCGCGCGGTGAGCGTCGCGACTCCGGACAGGCGGGCGAGGAAGTTCAGCGCGGTGCGCTCGGCGGCGAGCAGCGCCCGGGCGTCGCCGGTCGCGCGCAGAACCGGCGCCGGCGCGTCGCGCCATGCGCCCTCGGGTCCGAGCGGCTCAAGCGTCACGTCCGGATCGAGCTGGGCGAACGCCGCCTGCGCCGCGTCGAGCCCGAAGACGACGCCCCGGGCCTTCTGCGTGATCGTCGCAACGGCACGCGCCGAGGCCGGCACGGTGGCCTGGGCGGTGACGTCGCCGTCGCCGAGATCCTCCGCGAGCGCCGCGCGCACGACCGCTGTGATTTCGGCCTTCACGGCGGCGACAGTAGTGAAGCACCCGATCGGGCATCTCCCGAGGGTCCGGTCACGTAATGCTTTGGCGGTGACGGTTCCCGATCT
>Ga0136631_10000365_pt1 | contig 14012 bp, 13 predicted proteins | sample AntDrymUQ6012206_2_FD_104655 | JGI IMG/M metagenome (GOLD analysis project Ga0136631, IMG submission 104655) | Polar desert sand microbial communities from Dry Valleys, Antarctica - metaG UQ601 (22.06) | ecosystem: Environmental > Terrestrial > Soil > Desert | place: Antarctica: Dry Valley... | reverse complement strand
GCTTGTTGACCTCGGCCCGCTCCTGCATCGTGATCATCGCGCGATCCGAGTGCGCGAGCGTCAGGTGCCCGTGCTGGGAGAACATGAGGTTGAAGTCGAGCTCTTTCGAGAGACGCTCGTAGAGCCGCACGCTCTCGCCGTAGAAGGCCGCGCCTTCGGGCGTGCGGTAGTTCGAGCGGATGATCGTCGTGTTGCGACCTGACGCGCCCGACCCGATGTACGACTTCTCGAGAATCGCGACGTCGGTTATGCCGTGTCGTTTCGCGAGGTAGTACGCGGTCGCGAGCCCGTGCGAGCCGCCGCCGACGATGACGACCTCGTAGCGGCGCTTGAGCTCCGGCCGCGGCTTCCACATCCGCTTGGGGAAGAAGATCTCCTTCATGCGGCCGCTCCGTCCGGGGTCAGACCCCACGGGTCTGACCCCAGCCCAACGAGCGTGTCGAGAACCGCCTCGGCCACGTAGTGCCCGAGCTCCTGCTGGACGTAGACGTGAAACCAGCCGTCCGTGCCCCGACGGAAAAGCGCCGTCACGTGCGCGAACGAGCCCGCGGTCGGGATACGAGCGAGGTCGAGGTCGGTGAGTCGACGCATGACTTGCTCGCTCGCGATCGCGATCCCCGCGAGCCCTCCCGTCGCGTCGTAGGCGCGCGCACCGCCCGCCCGGACACGCTCGGCGACCTCGGCCGGATCGCCATCCGTGAACAGAAAGGCACGGCGCGGTGAGAGGCGGACAAGCTCCTCCGCAGCCCCAGCTGTCACGGCGTCCACGTTCCCGCGAATCTCCACGATGCCCTCCAGCGAGAGGTCGCGCACGACCGCCGGATCGGAGCCCTCAAGCGCGCGCCGCAGCGGCGAGGTCGTCGTGCCCTCAGCGCAACGCGACGGCGAGAGAAAGGCTCGGCTCACGACCGCATCCGTTCCCCAGACGGGTCGAAGAACGCGCCGTGCGTGATCCGCGCCCCACGCCGCAGCCGATCGACCTGGATCTCCACGCGGGTTCCCGGTTCGGAACGGTTCGTGGGCACCCACGCGAGACCGATCACCTGGCCGACGGCCTCGCTGCGCCGCGCACTCGTCACGCGTCCGGCCGGCAGGCCCTCGATCACGATCTGCGCACCCTCGGCCGGCAGCACGTCCTCCTCCATCGTGAAGCCGACGAGCTTCTCCTTCTCCTCCCGGTGCGCGAAGTGCTCGAGTGCGAACTTGCCGACGAAATCGTCCTTGTCCATCTTCGGGAGCCACGACATCCCGGAGGAGTAGAGGTTCGACTCCGAGTCCGTGTCCTGGCCGACGATGACATGGCCCTTCTCGAGCCTGAGCACACGTTGCGGCTCCAGGCCGAACGGGCGCGCTCCCTCCGCGACGAGGGCGTCCCAGAGGTGCTCGCCCGCCGGGCTCGGGAAGTGGAGCTCGTAGCCAAGCTCGCCGACGAAGCCGATCCGCAGCGCCAGCGTGGCCACGCCCGCGACGTCGATCTCGTGCGCGTCCAGATACCTGAACGCCTCCGCGGAGAGGTCGGCCTCGGTCAGCCGCTGCAGCGCGTCACGCGAGTGAGGCCCGGCGAGGTTCACCGCCGCGAGCGCACCGGTCACGTTCACGATCTCCGCCTCGTAGCCCCACACCGCGTTCCACCACTCGAACCACGCGGTCACCGAGTCCGCGCCGGTCGAGGTCGTCGTCACGTAGAAGAGGTCGTCAGCGAGGCGCGCAATCGTGCCATCGTCCATGATCCGTCCGGCGTCCGAGGTGAGGACGCCGTAGCGAATGCGCCCCGGCTTCATGTCGCCGAAGCGATTCGGATACAGGCGCTCGAGAAGCGCCACGGCCCCCGGCCCCTCGACCAAGAGCTTGCCCAGCGTCGAGACGTCGATGACGCCGAGCGACTCGTGCACCGCGCGCACCTCGTCCTCCGAGTGCTCGCCGTACGCGTATGGGCGCTTCCACGGGCCTGCCCACTGGATCGTCGCGCCCGCCTCCTCGTGCCGCCAGTGGATCGACGCGCGACGTGTCGGCGTGCGCTCGCGTCCGGCGAGCAGGCCGAGCTCGACCGGCGACCACGGCGGCCGCGCCGTGGTCGTCCCGATCGCCGACTCGTACATGCGGTTCTCCTGCGCGTACACACGGATGCTCGAGAGGTGGCAGAGCTTCCCCTGGCAGGGCCCCATCGTCGTCGTCGTGTAGCGCTTCGCAAGCTCGATCGAGTCGAAGCCCTCGCCGATCGCACGCTTCATGTCCTTCGTCGTCACGTCCTCGCAGATGCACACGAAGCACTTGCCCTTGCCTGAGTACGCGGGTTCGGAGGCGATCTTCGAGAGACCCTCGCCGGTGACGCTTCCGACCGCTTCGACGCCGGCGGGGAGCTCCGTGGGCACGAAGACGCCGAGCCCGTCGTCGTACTCGACGCGCGCGCCCGCCTGCGCGAGGAGCGAGTACGCCGGTTGCCGGCCGCCGGAGGCGACGAGAAGGTCGCAATCGAAGCTCTCCCCGTCGAGGACGAGCCGTCGCACGCGACCCTTGCCGCCCTGCGCGGCGAGCTCGCGTGGCCGTGTGTCACGCAGGTCGATCGCCTTCGCCACCTCGATGCCGACAGTCTCGAGCTCCTCGGCGATCGCCATGGTCTCGTCGTCGGAGCCAAGCACGACCGCCCGCTCGCCGGGCTTGATCGAGAAGTCGCGGATGAGTCGGCGAACGCCGTCGGGGAGCATCACGCCGACGAGGTCGTTCCCAGGAAAGACGAGTGGCTGCTCGGTCGCGCCCGTCGCGACGACGATCCGCTCGGCACGGAAGCGATAGAGGGTCGTGCCGGCATCCACCGGAACGAGACCGCCCTCCCAGGTCCCGAGCGCCCGCGCTGGGGCGAGCACCTCGACGCCGTCGAGCGACAGCGCAGCGTGCCTCGCGTCCTCGTCGACGAGGACGACTCCAGACCCAGCCTTCGCCGCCTCCAGCGCTGCCGTGCGACCAGCCTCACCTCCGCCGACGACGAGCACACGCGCTCTGCGGTGCTCCGTGTCGTAGCGGCGGGTGTGACCCGCATGCGGATCGAGCTTCCCGAGCCCGGCCGCGCTACGCAGGAACTTCTCGTAGAGCGGCCAGGCGGCGCGTGGGCGGATGAACGTGCGGTAGTAGAAGCCGACCGGCGTGAACGGGCCGCCGAGCTTGTCGGTCACGGACATGAAGTCGAAATCGAGCGACCAGCGGACGTTCTGCCCCTCGACGACGGTGCCCGCGCGGATCGGCTCGGTGCAGACGCGCACATTCGGCACGCCGTCGACGGTCATCTGGCAGTTCGGGCAGTGGCCCGAGCAGCAGAGGAGGCCGCGCGGACGGTGGTACTTGAAGGACCGCGAGAAGACGCGTTTGCCCGCAGCGAACGCCGCCGACGCGATCGTGTCGCCCTCGAAGCCGGTGATCTTCCAACCGGCGAAGGTGAACGAGACGGCCTTCGTGCGGTCGAGTCGCTCGCCGTCTCGGGACTCGAGCCTCATGACGCACCCGGAGGTGCTGTGGACGGCATGTGCTGGCCGTCCGCGACGCCCGGCACACCGGCTTGACCAGACTCCGGGGTCCTCGGGTCGGGCAGGGTGACCTCGAGGACCGCGTTCGTGCGCGTATCGCGTCGCGCGAGGAACCACTCCCCGCACCCCATGCGGTGCTGCCACCACTCGCTCTGCTCACCCGCGACGTTGTCGCGGAAGTACACGTACTCCGTCAGGTCACGCAGCGACGGAGATCCGCGCGGGGGCCGCTTCGTGACCTCACCGAAGTACGCGTACTCGTCGACGGGCCGAGGCCCACAGTGGGGGCACGAGAGGAGAAACGACATCTAGGTGAATTGCACTATCAGCAATGGTGTGCCAGACTCCGCAACGAACGTACACCGATGTCGCGTACTCGTCAACCTTCAACCCGCCGAATTGGCGCTGCCGAGCGAGCGATCACGGTCCTCGACACCCTTGCAGAAGGCGGTGAGCTCGGCACGAACGAGGTCGCACGGCGGACAGGCATGACGCCGAGCACGGTGTCGCGCCAGCTCGGAACGCTCGCTGCGTCAGGCCTCGTCGAGCGCGTCGACGCGACCGGCCGCTACCGGCTCGGCATCCGCCTCGTCCATCTTGCAAACGCAGTGCTCGCGCGGCTCGACGTGCGAGAGGTCGCCCGGCCTCACCTCGTCGCATTGGTCGAAGCGACCGGCGAGACGGCAACGCTCTCGGTGCCCGGCGACGAGGACGCGATCACCGTCGACTTCGTTCCCGGCTCGCATCAGATCCAACCCGTGTCGCGACTCGGCCGGCCGTCGATCGCCCACGCGACCTCGGCCGGAAAGGTGATGCTCGCGTTCTCCGGCCGCGAGCTCCCCGACGGCCCGTTCCGCGCATACACGACCCGCACGATCACGGATCGGCAAGCGCTCGCCACCGCGATCGAGGAGGTACGAGAGCGCGGCTACGCACAGGCGGCCGGCGAGCGCGAGCCGGGGCTCACCGCGATCGCGGCGCCGATCCGCTCCGCGCGCGGCGAGCTCGAGGCGATCGTCGCCCTTCAGGGCCCGAGCGCGCGCTTCGACGGGCCCGCCGTGGATGCCGCGCTTCCGCTCCTGCGCGAGCGCGCCGCAGTCGTTTCGCGCGAACTCGGGTGGATTGTCACGCAGTCCGGGGATCCGCTCGCGCGGATCCCCGGACGCGAAGATTCCTGAAGGCGTCCGCTTCGCGGCCGCGTCGCAGCGACGGGTCTCTAGGCTGACGCGGCGAGCCGCTCGGCGAGCGCGCGGATGCTGGCGCGCAGCTCCTCGGGACGGCGGACCGTGAAGCCACAGCCGAGCCCGGCGAGAACGCTCGCCGCCCAGTCGAGCGACTCGACACGAATCCGCAGCAGCGTTCCTTCGTCCTCCTCGATCAGCTCGGCGAGCGTCGCGGGCACGCGCCGAGCAGCTTCCTCGAGCGACAGGTCGAGGAGCACCTCCACCTCCCAGCGCCAGGGCGTGCGCGCGAGCGACGTCGAGACGTAGGCGACCGCGTCGAAGCCGTCAGGCGGGGGAACCGCCGCGTCCTCGGCCAGGGCGGGCCGCCGAATCCGATCGACCCTGAAGGTGCGCAGGTCGTCGCGCCCGTGGTCGTGTGCCGCGAGATACCACCGTCCCGTGTGCACCACGAGCCCCAGCGGGCTCAGCTCGCGCTCCGTCTCCTCTCCGGCGTACGAGCGGTACGTCATGCGCAGCCTGCGACGTCGGCGGATGGCGTCCGCAAGCAACAGCACGAGGTCGCCGCCGACGGGCGCGGAGCCCCGCGCGCTCGCGGTGAAGTCGAGCGTCTCCTCCAGCGCCTCGACGCGGCGCCGCAGGCCGTCCGGGAGGACGCGGTGGATCTTCGCCAGCGCTCCGTCGACGGATTCCGCCGAGCCCGAGAGGCCGAGACGGCCCGCGGCGAGCGTTCCGAGCGCGACGACGACGGCCTCGTCGTCCGTGAGCATGAGCGGCGGAAGGCGATAGCCGGGACGAATCCGGTAGCCGCCACCGACGCCCCGCTGGCCCTCGATCGGGATGCCGAGATCCTGGAGAGCGGCCACGTAGCGGCGCGCCGTTCGCCGGTCGATCCCGAGCCGATCGGCGATCTCGCGACCCGTAAGGAGCGGCTGCGCCTGCAGGAGCTCGAGCAGTTCCAGGAGCCGGGCCGTCGGCGTGAGCACGCGGGAAGTGAAGCACAGATAGAGGGCCGAAACTGCCCTATTTGCGCGATAGCGTCCGCGACTCGACATCGAGGAAAGGAGCGACGGATGACAACGGATGTCCGGGAGCGTGCGACATCGCACGACTTCGACTTCTGGATGGGGCGGTGGAACGTGAGCAACCGGCGACTCGTGCGTCGGCTGGCCGGATCCGACGAGTGGGACGAGTTCGAGTCGAAGGTCGCGGCGCGGTCGCTGCCGGGCGGTCTCGGCAACGAGGACGTGTACTGCACCGAGTACGGCGGCGGCTTCATCGGGATGTCGTTCCGCTTCTACGACCCCGAGACCGAGCTGTGGTCGATCTAATGGACCGACAGCCGGCGACCGGGACTGCTCGAACCGCCGGTGATCGGTTCCTTCTCGGGCGACACGGGGATCTTCGAGGGCGCAGACACGTTCGAGGGTCGACCCATCCGGGTGCGGTTCACCTGGTCGGGCGTCACGACGTCCGAGCCGCGCTGGGAGCAAGCGTTCTCGGACGACGACGGCGAGACGTGGGAGACGAACTGGGTGATGGACTTCACGCCCGCCGGAGAGCCGTCGTGAGCGCGCTCGAGCAGTCCGTCGCTGTGGCCGGCGTCCACTCCGACTACCGGCACGAGGCGAAGGTGGCCTCCGCGACTCGTACTCGGGCGCTGTCTGAGACGAGCCGCTCCTCAGGGTCGTCGTCGGCTCGCCGCCTCGACGACGCGCGGCGGTGGGCCCGGGTCGAGCGACACGGGCCCACGGGCACCGGCCCGTGAGGCGTCAGCGAAGGCGTCGACCAGGAGGTCGCGCGCCGCGTACGTGAGCGACCGCGCACCGATCTCGCTCGCGTCGGCGAGATCGCGGACGACGTCGATCACCACTGCAGGCAGGCCCTCGACGGTGAGACCGAACTCGTCCGCGAGGTGGTGGATGGCGTTCTCCGCGACGCCCCTCTGCGACTCCTCGCTGAACGGATCGAACACGGCGAACGTCCCGATCCGGCCGACGAGCTCGGGTGGCCAGCCCTCCCGGAGCAGGTGGTGGCGGCACGCGTTCTGCTCTCCCCGGCTCGCGGGCGGAACGTCGCGCAGCCTGTATTCGAGATCGTCTGCGCCGGCGTTGGTCGTCAGCGCCACGATCGCGCCGGGAGCCTCGACAATCTCACCGTCCGGCGCCGTCAGCCGACCCTCGTCGAGCAGACCGAGGAAGACATCGTGCACCGCCTCGTCCGCCTTCTCGAACTCGTCGAGGAGGAGAACGCAGCCCGGACGGCGCAGCGCCGCGACGAGTGGCGGCTCCTCGACGTAGCCGATGTAGCTCGGCGGTGCTCCGAGCACGCGGCGGAGATCCGACGCGTGCAGAAGTTCGCCGCAGTCGATGCGAAAGACATGCGCGTCCGGATACCCGAGCTCGTCGAGCGCGGCCGGCAGCGATTCGACGGTGGACGTCTTCCCCGTGCCGGTGGGTCCGACGAGGAGCACGCTCTCGGGCCGTGCCGGCCGCCACTTCGCGAGGTGCGTCGCGACGGCTCGCGCGATCTGACCCACCGCGACGGCCTGTCCGTGGGTGCTTCGCTCCAGGCGAGAAGCGAGATCGGCCGGGCTCGGCGCACGAGGTCGTGTTCGCGCGCGAGGTCGGCTCAGAGGTGCCTGCACGTCGTCGGGTTCGGGCGCCTCGGCCTCGTGATCGTCCGCCGGTTCGGGCGCGAACCGGGGCGGGATCGGCTCGCTCTCGATCCCGAACGCCTTGGCGATCGAGCCACGGAAGAAGCGGGCGAGATCGTCGCTTCCACCGAAGATGCACGACCCTGTCTGGAACAGCACCGAGAGCAGGAAGTCGTCGAGCGGGAGCCGCCGGCGCGAGACCTCGAGCTTGATGCCGCCGCGATCGTGAACCCGAAACCGCAGCGGGCCGCGGGGAGGGTTGCACCGCGGCGGGTAGGCGACATCCTCGAGCTCGCAGCCCTCAGCGGACACGAGCTGGTCGAGCTCGTCCAGCGACATGCGAACGAAACGCTCCACGGGCTTCCTCCTTGACGGGCGAAAGACGGCGGGCTCCCACGCTACAGAACGTACGTTCGTACGACAAGGGGCCGGGAGGGCAAACCCGTCGCTCTGTGCGCGAGTCTTCGTAGACTCGTCGCGCGTGCAGACGGTCGGCATCGTCAGCCCGGGAGCGATGGGGAGCGCAGTCGCGGACGCGCTCGCGCGCGGCGGCGCGCGCGTCGTCGCGAGCGTCGCGGGTCGGAGCGTGCGGACCGCTCGGCTCGCCGACCGAGCCCAGCTCGATCTGCTCCCCGACCTCGGAGCGGTCGTCGCGACCGCCGACGTCGTGCTCTCGATCGTTCCGCCGGAAGCTGCGGAGTCCGTCGCCCAAGTCCTCGCCCGGCAAGCGCGAGCGGCTGGCGCGTACCCGCTCGTGGTCGACCTGAACGCGATCGCTCCCGAGACGAGCCGCAGGCTCGCGGACGTGCTCGGTCGGGCGGGGTGCGCGTTCGTGGACGGGTCGATCTCCGGGCCGCCGCCCTGGAAGGCAGATACGACGCGCATCTACCTCGCCGGCGAGCGGGCATCCGACGCGGCAGCGCTTCCGATCACGGGTGTCGAGCGCATCGTCGTAGGCCCGGAGACCGGCTCGGCGTCCGCCGTGAAGATGAGCACCGCGTCCGTGTACAAGGGCACCTTGGCGCTCCTCGCCCACGCACTCCTTGCCGCCCGCGCCAACGGCGTCCTCGAGCACGTCCTTGACGATCTCCGAAGCGGCTCGCCCGAGCTCATCGCGAATGTCGCGCGCAGGCTGGCGAGCGCCGGTGCGAAGTCCGACCGCTACGTCGCCGAGATGCGCGAGATCGCGCTCGCACAATCGGCGGTGGGTCTGACTCCAGCCCTGTTCGAAGCGATGGCCGAGGTCTTCTCGACGTTCGCCGCGAGCGAGTTGGCGCGATCGGTGCCGGAAGATATCCCGCAGGACGTCACGCTCGAGTCCGTGCTCGACGCGCTGCGAACGCAGCAGCCTGAGGTCAGCTGAGCTGGATCGTGATCCAGCTCAGCTATCCACTCGCGCCCGGAATCCAATCCGTGCCAGCGAGCGGAACCTTTGCCATCGCCGCAGCCTCGACCGTGAGCGCGACCAGGTCTTCAGGCTCGAGATTGTGCACGTGCGACTTGCCGCACGCTCGGGCGAGGGTCTGGGTCTCGAGCGTGAGGACGCGGAGGAAATTCGCAATGCGACGACCGCCGAGGATGGGATCGAAGCGAGCCGCCAGCTCGTCGTCCTGCGTCGAGATCCCCGTCGGGTCGCGGCCCGCCTGCCAGTCGTCGTAGAACCCCGCGGCGCTGCCGATCTCGCGATACGCCTCGTCGTGCTCCGGGCTGTTGTCGCCCATCGCGACGAGAGCTGCCGTCCCGATCGAGACCGCGTCCGCGCCGAGCGCGAGCGCCTTCGCAACATCCGCCCCGCTTCGGATCCCACCCGAGACGATGAGCTGCACCTGCCGGTGCATCCCGAGCTCCAGCAGCGCGTCGGCCGCGATGCGCGTGGCGGGCAGCGTCGGAATGCCGACGTGCTCGATGAAGACGTCCTGCGTCGCGGCCGTGCCACCCTGCATGCCGTCGACGACGATGACGTCCGCGCCCGCCTTCACCGCGAGCTGGACGTCGTAGTACGTCCGCGACGCGCCGACCTTGACGAACACCGGCTTCTCCCAGTCCGTGATCTCGCGGAGCTCGTTGATCTTGATCTCGAGGTCGTCCGGGCCCGTCCAGTCCGGGTGGCGCGATGCCGAGCGCTGGTCGATCCCTTTCGGCAGCGAGCGCATCTCGGCGACGCGGTCGGAGATCTTGTGGCCGAGGAGCATCCCGCCTCCTCCAGGTTTGGCACCCTGGCCGACGACGACCTCGATCGCGTCGGCCTTGCGCAGGTCGTCGGGGTTCATCCCGTAGCGCGACGGGAGGAGCTGGTAGACGAGCATGTTCGAGTGCTCGCGCTCCTCCGGCGTCATGCCGCCGTCGCCCGTCGTCGTCGAGGTACCGACCTCGGTCGCGCCGCGGCCGAGTGCCTCCTTCGCGGGCGCGGAGAGGGCGCCGAAGCTCATCCCGGCGATCGTCACGGGGATCTTCAGCTCGAGCGGCTTGCGCGCAAACCGCGTTCCGAGCACGACGTCCGTGGCGCAGCGCTCGCGATACCCCTCGAGCGGATAGCGCGAGACCGACGCGCCGAGGAAGAGGAGGTCGTCGAAGTGCGGGAGGCGCCGCTTTGCACCGAAGCCGCGGATGTCGTAGATCCCCTCCGTCGCCGCGCGCTGGATCTCGGCGATGACGCTTCGGTCGAAAAGGTACGACTCCCGGAGGTTCCATGGACGTCCGGGGTCAGACCCGTGGGGTCTGACCCCTTGTGCGCGAACGGGGTCAGACCCCACGGGTCTGACCCCGGCGTCCGTCAGTAAGCGGCCGCATTGTCGACCTTGAAGGTGTACAGCTGGCGCGCCGAGCCGTAGCGGCGGAACTCCGCCGGGTCGGCGTCGATCTCCGCAGCTGCGAGCAGACCGGCCACCTGCGCGAGGTGCTCGTCGCGCAGCTCCTTCTCGATGCAGTCCGCACCGAGGCTCGCGACCGAGCCACGCACATAGAGCCGCGCCTCGTAGATCGAGTCGCCGAGCGCCTCGCCCGCATCCCCGCACACGATGAGGCAGCCCGTCTGCGCCATGAACGCGCTCATGTGCCCGACGGAGCCACCCACGACGATGTCGATCCCCTTCATCGAGATCCCGCACCGCGACGACGCGTTGCCGTGAACGACGAGCAGGCCGCCGCGTCCGGTCGCCCCCGCCGACTGGCTCGCGTTGCCGTCGACCTCGACGCGCCCGGACATCATGTTCTCCGCGATTCCCGTGCTCGCATTCCCGTGTACGCGCACGGTCGCGAGCTTGTTCATCCCGGCGCAGTAGTAGCCCACGTGTCCGTCGATCTCGACCTCGATCTCGGCGTCGAGCCCGCAGGCGACGGCGTGGGCGCCACTCGGATTGACGACGCGCCAGTGCCTCGGGCCCGGGCCACCCGCAGCGAGGTCGTGCAGGCGCTGGTTGAGCTCCCGCAGCGGAGTCGTCTCGAGGTCGACGACTTCCACGGCTGCGTGCTCCCGCTCCGCGACCGCCATCAGACGAGCGCCTTCTCCCACGCGTAGACGACGCCCGGCTCGGGCTCCCATGCGCGCGCGTCCGCCGCGCCGGGCAGCACTGCGATCGACCGCCACTCGGACGACATCGCCACCCACTCGTCGGTCTCGGCGAGAACGGCGGGCTTGCAGGCGATCGGGTCGCGCAGGACCGCGAAGCCCTCCGCCGTACCGACCGCGAAGGTGTAGAAGCCGTCGAGGTCGTCGAGGCAGCCTTCGAGCGCCTGCTCGAGCGTGGCGCCCTCACGCAAGCGCCACGCGAGGTAACCGGCCGCGACCTCGGTGTCGTTCTCGGTCTGGAAGTCGATGCCCACGCGACGGAGGTTCTCGCGCAGCCGGTTGTGGTTCGAAAGCGAGCCGTTGTGCACGAGGCAGAGGTCGAAACCGGTCGAGAACGGATGCGAGCCCTCGGTCGTAACGCGACTCTCGGTCGCCATGCGCGTGTGCCCGAGTGCGTGCGTGCCACGGAAGTCCTCGAGCGCGAACGCGGTCGCGAACTCCTCGGGCAGGCCCGTCTCCTTGTAGATCTCGATGACGTGTCCCGCGCTCATCACGCGCAGGTTGGGCCGGTTCGTCCGTACCCAGCGCTCGGCATCGGCTGCATCTGCATCGACGACGAACACAGCGTGACTGGCGCGCACCGACGGCTCCGCGCACGCGCCGAAGGCCTCCGTCAGGCCGTCACGAACCGCATCCCAGCGCTCGCCGGCGTGGGCCGAGTAGAGGGTCAGCTTGCTGGAGCCGCTCGGCGCGGGGTCACGGTAGACGGCGACGCCCGCCGAGTCGGGGCCACGGCTTGACATCTGGACGAGCATCGCGGCGAGATGCTCGCCGAGATGCTCCTCGATCACGGGCGACTTGGCAAAGAGGCCAACGATCCCGCACATGTATTCAGTATCTCCACATGGAAGTGCCGTAGATCACCATTTTCTGCTGATCAGTATGGAGCATTCCTCCATGTCCCTAGAAGCGCGTCAGGTACTCACGGATCTCCCACGGCGTGACCTGCTCGTGGTAGCGGAACCACTCGTCGCGCTTCACGCGCGCGAAGTAGTCGACGTAGTCCTCCTCACGCCCGCGTCCGAGCGCCGCCCGCAGCACGTCATCCCGCTCGAGCTCGCCGATGGCCTCCAGCAGGTTCGCCGGGAGCGACTCGAGCCCGCGTGAGCGGAGCTCCTTCTCCGAAACGGTGTAGAGGTTCTCCGAGTTGGGCTCGCCGGCGTCGAGGCCCGACTCGATCCCGTCCAGCCCCGCCGCGAGCACCGCTGCGGCCGCGAGGTACGGGTTGCACGAGCCGTCGATGGTGCGATCCTCGATCCGCCCGGGTCCCGGGATGCGGAGCATCTGAGTGCGGTTGTTGTAGCCGTAGGAGATCCACACGGGCGACCAGGTCGCCCCGCTCGCCGTCGTGCCCATCTTCAAGCGCTTGTACGAGTTGACGGTCGGCGCAGTCACGCCGCTGTAGGCGCGGGCATGCGCGCGCAGCCCGCCGATGAAGCGGTACGCGGTGTCGGAGAGCTCGAGCCCTCGCGGGTCGGACTCGTCGAGGAAGAGGTTCGTGTCGCCGTCCCACAGCGACATGTGGAAGTGGCAGCCGTTCCCCGTCAGGTGCGTGAACGGCTTCGGCATGAACGTCGCGATCATCCCCGCCTGTTCCGCCAGCGTGTGAACCATGTACCGGAAGAAGATCGCGCGGTCGCACGAGACGAGCGCGTCGTCGTAGGTGAAGTTCTGCTCGAACTGGCCGTTCGCGTCCTCGTGGTCGTTCGCGTAGTTGCCCCACCCGAGCTCGTTGCAGTAGCGCGAGACCGTCGTCAGGAAGTCGTAGCGGCGCGTGAGGCCGGCCATGTCGTAGCAGGGCTTCTCGAGCGTGTCGAACTTGTCGGCGATCTCGATCGAGCCGTCGTCGCGCATGGTGACGAGGAAGTACTCGAGCTCGAGGCCCATGCGGAACTCGAAGCCCTTCTCCTTCGCCTGCGCGAGAACCCGGCGCAGAATCGTCCGCGGGCAGTACGCCCACTCCTCGCCCTCGACCGTGACGTCGCAGGCGAAGCGCGCGAGGTTCGGCTGCCACGCGACGGGCGTGTACGTGGCGAGGTCGGGAATCGCGGCGATGTCGGGGTCGCTCGGGACCTGGCCGATCTCGCCGGCGGCGAAGCCGGCGAAACCCGCGCCGTCCTCGAGCAGGCCATCGAAGGCCTCGCGCGAGCCGACCGGCACGAGCTTCGCGCTCGGCCGGGCGTACATGTCGACGAACTGCGCGAACACGAACTCGATGCCGCGTGCCTGCATGTCCTTCCAGATCGCATCGGCAGGTGCTGCCGTCCCACCCATAGCGAGGCCTCCTCTGACGTCGGTGGCATAGCCCTACCAGTCCGGGCCACACGAGTGAAGGTGCGGGTTCCACACCTTCCATGCCTCTATGTGTGCGGTTTCACTGTCCCCAGCGCGTGCCGGAGCTTCACCATCTTCACGGCGATCTCGATGGCGAGCCAGTCGTCGCGCCGGAGGTCGAGACCGGAGAGCTCGCCGATCCGCCGCAACCGCTGGCGCAGCGTATTTGGATGGACGTACAGCGCCTCGGACGTCGCGCTGATCGAGCCGTGCCTGCGCAGGAACTCCTCGAGCGTCGCGAGGAGCTGCGCTCCGCGTTGGGCGTCGTATTCGGCGAGCTTGCCGACGGCGTCGACCGTCGCGTCGCGGATGCCTCCATCGACGGCGACGCGCAAGAGATACTTGTAGGCGCCGAGATCGTCGTAGGCGAGGACGGTCGGCTTCCCCGAGAGGGCGACCGTGCCGATCAGCGCCTGTTGTGCTTCCGCGAACCCGTCGGCGAACGTCGCCTCTCCCTGGCACACGCTCGAGACGCCGACCGCAACGGGCTCCGCCAGGTCGGCGTGGAGGCGCCGCAGCCGGTCGAGGAACGTCTCGCTCGACGGCGATGTCAGCTTCACGAGCGCGCGGAGCGAGTCCTCGCGGTGATCGAACAGCGATCCCGGCGCCGCCGCGCGGAGCACGCGCGCGAGCGCGTCGCTCCACGGCTCGGCGACGAGCACGACGTGTGGCTGGTCGAGGTTGCAGCCGAGACGCGCGGCGCGTCCTTCGAGGTCGCCGCGCGGTCGGCCTCCGGCGAGCTCTTCGAAGAAGTC
>Ga0136631_10000364_pt1 | contig 14020 bp, 14 predicted proteins | sample AntDrymUQ6012206_2_FD_104655 | JGI IMG/M metagenome (GOLD analysis project Ga0136631, IMG submission 104655) | Polar desert sand microbial communities from Dry Valleys, Antarctica - metaG UQ601 (22.06) | ecosystem: Environmental > Terrestrial > Soil > Desert | place: Antarctica: Dry Valley... | reverse complement strand
TCTTCGATGCCGTCCAGTGAAACCGAAGGCAGCGTCATTCCCTTCCGCAACCCTTCCCGCATCAGCTCGATGTACCCGGCGGTGTACCGGCGGAAGGCTGCAAGACGCGCGGTGTAGTTGCGGTAGTCCTCGGTCGTGCGCAGCGGCGTGCGCTGGTGAAGCTCCGGGAATCCGGTGTGAAATCCTTCGCGGTTGGTTATCGGAATCAGAAACCCTCCGAGCTCCGAGAATTCCAGCGATTCCTTCATGCCCCGCTCGGCAATGTCACGATTGATCTGCTCCGCCCGCGTCAGGGAGTCACGCGGGATGGCCCGGAGCCGAGCGAGGAACGCGCGGGTCGAATCTGTGCGGCGCCGCTCGGCCGCCAGACCGACTTCGGGCAGGCGATCGTTGAAGCGCCGGTCGCCCATGTTGGTCGCGAGGAGTGGTGATTCCCGCAGGCTGTTTTCCCAGCGCTGGTCGAAGAGGGTGCGCAGTCGCTCCGCGGGAGTCTGTGATGCGGCGGTATTGGAGGCCACGATCACGAGGATTATCGGAACGACTCGACCAAGGGAAACGAAAGCCATAAAGCCTCCAGAATTGGCAGCGGCGCCCTCAGATATCACGTGGAGGCTCGGTAACGCTCGCCCGCCCGCGAGTCACCCTTGCAAAAATCGCCGGTGCGAAGAGACCGAGAGCGATTCCACCCAGAACCGCCGCGGGGAACACAGCCAGAAAAATATTGCGGGCACGTGGGCCGCGCCCGACAGGAACCGGGCCCGCCATCGCTACAATAAGGAGAAGCCCCGCCACAGCGCCAGCAAGAGCGGCGCGCGAGCGCCGAGTGAGCACCCAGCCGAGCCCACCACCGCCGGCCACGGCGAGAACCACCGCGACCGCTACCGCCAGCAGCTCGTAGCGCGGAGCAAGCCCGGTCGAGCGGAGGATCGCGTCGGCGGCGGTGACGGGAGCGACGGCGACCCAGAGCAGCGCGCCGAACAGGGCTCCGCTACCGACGCCCCGTTTTGATCGGACGCGGATCACTCCCGGAAAGCACTCGGCGAAAGCCCACCCGGCTCCCGCTCCCGCGACAGCGCCGAAAACAAGGCCGGACGTCATGCGGCCCCAGATCGGAACGATGAGAATCGCGTGCAGAGTCGCGAAGAGAAGTCCTCCCGTGACGCCGCTTAGCGCTCCCGCCAGTACCCCTGCGGCAACTTCCGGCGCCGGTCGCCTCATCGTCCCGTCGCCGTCAGAGCGAAGCGGACAAACTCCCACGTCTCGGTGAGATCATCTGCAGCCGGTGGTCCATCGGGGTTCTGTCTTCCCGTCCACGCCCCCGTTATCAGCGATCTCCAGCGGGTGTCGAGAATCTGCTCGCCCCAAACCGCCGCGTCCCGCTTCGAGATCACAGCCCCGTGCTCGAGAGTGTAGAGAATGCGGCACACCGACAAGACCAGAAATGACTGGTAACCGCGAGTGCGGACTGTCGGCGGATTCTCGATCAGGGGCGAGAGCCACTCTTGGACCAGCTCACGCATCGCGAATCGCAGCTGCTGGGGTGATACCGGGTCGACGAGTGTGTCGGGCGGCGGACCGTGCAGCGCCACACCGTGCTCGCGGATCAGATAGCGCTGAACCACCCAGTCCGCATCGTGCGACATGAAGTGAAGGGTCTCACCTCTGCCTCGATCCAGCCGCGGATGCAGAATGTTCGGAGGAGCGTACCGCCGCAGCGCGGCACGGGGGATATAAGAGACCTCCAGCTGGGTGGCGCACCACGAATCCGTCGATGCGATTCTCGTATGCATCGCCTGAAGCGCCGCAAACTCGTCATCGGCCACATCGCTCTCGGTCACGACTACGACGTCGATATCGCTCTCGCGGTCGAATCCTCCTCTTGCCGCCGAGCCGAAGAGGTAGGTGCCGACGATCCGTTCACCAAGGGTCTCGCGCAGGGCTTCGGTCAGTGAATCGAGCAGCCGAGTCACTTCACCGGGGAGTGCATCTAGAGGGTCGGTCATCGATCGTCACGCTGACCGGATGGACGCCGGTCGAACGTGCCGGTCGGGCCGGACCTACTCCGCGCTCGAGCCCGCCGTATCGCCGAACCGCTGGCGCGAGCGCTCACGCGCTTTCCGCATTTGCTCGTCCCGATTTCTTGGTGGCGCGCTGGTGTGGAGCGAGTGGATGAGGCGACGCGCAGAATCGGTCACCTCTTCCACAGCGACGTTGAATGCCGCTTCGTTCGCGCGCGACGGTTTTGAGGTGCCGCTCAGCTTGCGGACGAACTGAAGCGCGGATGCCCGAATCTCATCGTGGGTGGCTGGAGGCGCGGAGTTGGCGAGAGTCTTGAGGTTCCGACACATGGGCGGGGCGTCGGGGAGGTAGACGGGCGCGGCAAGCGAAGGTACGGCGGGAGATCATGCGGACCCGGCTGAGCGTGCCCCAACAAAATAGCCGATGGACGGCTCGCGGGCTCCCCGTTTCCGCCTGTAGACGCGCTCCGGTACTCAGTCACGTTTCGAAATCTGCGCTAATCGATCAGGCGCGCCTGGTCGAATGGCCGGCAGAGGAAGAACGGGTATTCCTTTGGATCATCGACCGCTATCACGAGCAGCTCGGGGCGCTCGTCGAGCGGCGTGACCCAGGATAGATGGACGACCATCCCCTTGCTCTCCCACAGCATTCCAGGCAGGTCGCCTCGATTCGGGGAGTCCGGGCGGCACCCGCGCGCGGTCAGCGCACGCCGCTGAAGCGCGACATCCAATGAGTCGGCCACGCTCCGGGCGTGGGCGCGACTGTCCGTGCGGCGGTTCCAGGTCAGCACTCTGATCAGGCCGCCGGCATCGATTCGAAATCCTATGTGACCACGCGCGGAAGAGAGCAGCTCGCAGTAACGGCCTCCGTGAAACCACATGACCTCTCTGGGAGGTGGAGTGCGTCCACAACGCGCGGGTCCTTCGGTGCCGCTCCAGAGATGGGCGAGGAACATCATCGCCGAATCCGTTCGCCCCGAGGCCGGCACCAGCCGCAAGGGATGCTCGGCCGGCGGCGGCACGAGGCTCTGAGGCCGTTGTACCGCGCAGGCACCGGCAGCCAAAATTGCCGCGCCGCACCCCGCGCGCACCCAAGCTGTCATCACGAACTGAAGATATCAGCTGGTGGAGAGCACCGTATCTTCACGCGCGAAATCGATGAATCCGCGCGCTGGATCGGCTGATAACAACACGACGCCGATCTCGCTTCCCGGTCGGAGTCCGCTGCGTCCGCGCACCAGTCTCCCTTCGGTGCCGTCCGGAACCAGCGTAATCCATGTCGCCTTCCTTGATGTGCCAGACACCACCGCGCGAAAAGCATCGCCGACACGATCGCGCAGACCAAGCGCCGCGGCGCGCTTGCGCTGCTGTCGCTCGTCCTTGGCGGGAGCGATGCCCTGTGAGTACTCGAAATCGATGAAGCCGTGGACGCTGTCGGTGTTTATGAGCTTTACCCGCGCGGCCATTCCGACCGAAAGCGGCTTGTAGCCCCGCACGACACGGCCTTCCGCGGATCCATCAGTGAGACGCACGTAGGTGCCGCTCTCGGAAACTCCAGTCACTTCCGCGTCGAAAGTCTGCCCGATGCGCGGGCGCAGCCTGTCCGCCGCCTGCTTCTTGCGCCGGCTGCGGGCGAGCCGTCTCTCGGCGCCGTCCGACTCGTGCGCGAAGTCGATGTATCCGCGCACGGGGTCGGCCACTACCAGCCTGAGGCTGACGGTGTCGCCGACGTCGAGGCCTCTCCCCCCGCGAACGACGCGACCTTCCACGGGCGGATTCAGTATGCGCGCATAAGTCCCCTTCAGCGACGCCGCGGTTACTATCGCGGCGAAATTCTCTCCGATCCGCTCCGAGAGCATCGAAGCACCTGCCACCTTCCGCATCGTGCGCTCGACTTTCCGCGCGGCTTCACCGCGCTCGGTGCAGCGGGTGGCGATCTCGATCAGCTCCGCGTCGGAGTACGGCGCCGGACTGCCCGATGTCGCCGCGCGGAGCATTCGCTGGGTTACGAGATCCGCAAAGCGGCGATTGGGCGCGGTGGAGTGCACGTAATCTGCGACAGCGAGCCCGAAGTGGCCCGCCTCCCTGCGATTCCCTAAGCGCCGCTCGAGAACGTAGATACCGGGGCCGAGGAGCTTTACGACCGAGAGCGACAGGTCCGCGAAGTGGTCGGGATCGGCGGCGCGGCGGCGCGAGAGGAACTCACTGAGCGCGACGCTGTCGGGCCTTTCCGGCAGAATTTCACCGACCTCGGAGGCGAGAGCGACAATGCGATCCCAGCGCTTGGGCTCGCGCACCACGCGGCGCAGTGAGGGCGAACCGCGCTCGATCAGATACATCGCGACTGATCTGTTCGCGGCCACCATGAAATCCTCGATCAGATCACGCGCGCGGTTGCGTCTGGCGACGGCGAGGTCCACGACCTTTCCGTTGACCACCACCGGGTTCGCCTCAATGCTCTCGAAGTTGAGCGCGCCGGCCAGCACTCTCGCGAATCGAAGCCGCTGAGCCGCCTCGTCCTGCAATCGGACCTGTCGCTCGAGCTCGGGCCAGTCGGCGATCGCCCGAGGAGCCGGCCCCTTGTCCTCCAGCCACATCCCCACCGCGTCGTAGGTGAGCTTCGCCCGATTGTGCACGAGCGCCCGATACACTGAAGTGTTGGCGAGAGCACCGTCAGGCGTGACATCGAACTGGATTACGACGGCGAGGCGATCCTCACCCTCGTTCAGCGATGTGAGATCGGTGGAGAGGCGCTCGGGGAGCATCGGGAATACCGCGACGCCGGTGTAAACCGAGGTGGTATTCGTGGCTGCGTGCGCATCGGCGGCGGAGCCGAGCTGAACGAGGGTGTCTACATCGGCGACGCCGATGAGCACGCGGATGGAATCATCGGGCAGGCGCTCCGCGGCCTCGATCTGGTCCAGGTCGCGCGACTCCCGGTTATCGATCGACGACCACGGCAGGTGGCGAAGGTCGGTGACGTCGCGCGCCAGCGCGTCGTTGGACGGATCGCCGAGCGCCCGGACCTCGGCCATCACCGCCGGGGAGAACTCCGCGTCGAAGCCGTGCTGTCGCATCGCGGCGGCGGCCGCGGTGCGGAGGCTCGTCGGTGGCGGCGGGGCTGACATTATCCGGAATTAACGCAAGACCCACTCCCGTACATCATTGTGCCGGGGATATGCCGTAACGGAGAACGACACAGATTCGAGGTGGATGGAGAATCCATTACGCCCCGGCCGCGGTCTTCCCTCCGGCCGCCGCGGCCGCCGCCTCGCGCCGCTTCTGCGCGGCTATCGTCTCGTACGGGGAATGCGAGGCCGTTTCCACCCGACGGGTCGCAAGGCTGACTACCCCGGTTCGAAGCCCCTTCATCGGATTATTCCAGACGATCGCTCCGCTGGCCGGGTCGAGCCGGAACACCTCACCGTGATTCGCGGCAAAGAGATTCTCACCGTCCCAGAGCACCGTCACGAAGTCTCCGCCTTCGAGCTCTGCCCGCCACACCTCGCTTCCGTCACGCGGACTCAGAGCAACCACCACATCCTTGATGCCGACGAACAGCAGCTCCCGGGATTCTCTGGGCATTGGCGATTCCGATTGGAGAGTGCGAAATATCACGAAAATGAATAATTCAACTTCCGGTATATCTATCCCGGTCGACCCGGCCACGCAGCATCCCGAGCCACGGCACCTGCAGAACATCCGGGCCACGCGGCGCGAATGGAGCGGCCTCGCGGTGCTGACACTCCCGTGCCTGCTGCTCTCCATGGACCTGACCGTCCTCTATCTCGCGGTGCCTTCCCTCAGGGCCGACCTCAATCCGAGCAGCGCCCAGCTGTTGTGGATCGTGGACATCTACGGCTTCCTGATCGCCGGATCGCTGATCACGATGGGAACCCTCGGCGACAGGATTGGCCGCCGCCGCTTGTTGCTTATCGGCGGGGCCGCATTCGCCGTTGCCTCCACCCTCGCCGCGTTTTCCACCAGCGCCGAGATGCTCATCGCGACCCGCGGGCTGCTTGGCGTAGCCGGCGCGACCCTGATGCCTTCGACGCTCGCGCTCATCCGGAACATGTTTCACGACCCCACCCAGCGCTCGACGGCAATCTCGCTGTGGGTCACGAGCTTCACGGTCGGCAACGCCATCGGTCCGCTCCTCGGCGGATTCATGCTCGAGCGTTTCTGGTGGGGCTCCGTATTTCTCCTGGGAGTTCCCGTCATGGCGCTGCTGCTGATACTCGGTCCGGTACTTTTGCCCGAAAATCGCGACCCCGATGCGGGAAGGCTCGACGTCTTCAGCGCCGCGCTGTCCCTCGTCGCGATTCTGGCCGTTATCTATGGAATCAAGCGCATGGCATCGGACGGCATCTCAGGCACCTCCGTATTGGCGATCGTCGCCGGCTTTGTGCTTGGTCTCGTGTTCGTGCTCCGCCAGCGCAAGTTGCGCGACCCCATCATCGATCTGGAGCTGTTCCGCGTTCCCGCGTTCAGCACGTCGGTCGGAACGCAGCTCGTCGCGCTGATCGCGATAGCCGGAGCCTACTTTTTTACCGTTCAATATCTCCAGCTGGTGTTGGGGCTCTCTCCCCTGCGAGCTGGACTGTGGCTGATACCTCCGACGATTGCCGGGATGGGCGGATCGATGTTCGCACCGGTCGTGGCGCGGCGGATTCGTCCGGCCGTGGTGATGAGCGGCGGGCTGATCATGGCGGCGGTGGGCTTTGCGATGCTGACACAGGTCGGAGGCGGAGGGGGCCTGATGATTCTGCTACCGGCTTTCGTCATCCTCTCCATCGGAATCAGCGCAACGATAACTATTACCACCGACCTGATAATGGGTGTCGCCCCTCCTGACCGGGCGGGAGCCGCATCCGCTATCTCCGAGACGAGCTGCGAGCTTGGCCTCGCGCTCGGGATTGCGGTCATCGGCAGCATTGGCACCGCGGTCTATCGGCTCGATATGGCGAATGCGATTCCCGCGGGAATCCCTACGGAAGCGGCTGACGCCGCGCGCGACACTCTGGGCGGCGCGCTGGCTGTAGCCGCCCGCCTCGCCGGACAGCTCGGAACGGATCTAGCCGACGTCGCGCGCGCTGCGTTCGTTCACGCGCTCCACACCAGCGCAATCACCGGCGGCGTCATGGTGACCGTACTCGCCATCGTCGTCATCCTGACTCTAAAACAGATCCCGCCACGCTCCGGCTATCGAGCTCTCTCGTTGGCGGTCGGGAACGGTGGCGCTGGGCGCGGATGCGGTCCTCCTGGTGCCTGAGCTCGGGAGTGAACTCGGCGCCGAAATCCTCGGCCTCGAAGATCTGGCGGATCTCGATTTCAGCCCCATCGCCGAAGGGAGCGCGCTTGAGCCACTCGATGGCCTCTTCCCTGGACTTCACCTGCCAGATCCAGAAGCCGGCAACCAGCTCCTTCGTCTCGGCGAACGGTCCATCGACGACGGTCCGCTTCTTTCCCGAAAACCGGACACGGGTACCCTTCGAGCTTGGGTGAAGTCCCTCGCCCGCGAGCATCACGCCAGCCTTCACGAGCTCCTCGTTGAACTTTCCCATCTCGGTCAGCTGCTCCTGAGTGGGCATTACGCCCGCCTCGGAGTCCTTGTTGGCTTTCACCAGCACGATGAATCTCATTGCTTTATCCTCTCAAATCGGGTTGGAGCCTGATTTCCCACCGGAGTCGACCGGCCGAACTGGCTCTACTAGCACGTCGAACGAGCCTGCCCCAAATCGACATGTCCGCCGGATATTCTTTTGAGGGCGAGGGGCGGGATGAGCTCCCTACCGTTTTTTTCCCGTCAGCGAGCCCAGCACTCCGCGCAAGATGGACCGGGAGATCGCACTGCCCGCACTCCGCGCGGCACTCTTCGCCATAAGGTCCACCAGACCGTCCCGCTTTCCTCCTCGCGGGCCGGTCGTGCCGAAGATGAGGCCGCCAAGGCCGCCAAAAGGACTGTTCGAAGGGGCGGGTGCACCGGGGACTGCAGCTCCCGGGACAGCGGCCGGCGCTCGACCCGTTGCCGCCGCGGCCGCTCCCGCTTCGGCGCGGGCTTTGAGCAGCTCGAGGGCCGATTCCCGGTCCACCTCCCTCTCGTACACTCCCGCTACTACCGAGCTCGCAATGAGCCGGCGGCGCTCATCGGGGGTGATCGGCCCGATCTGTGAGCCCGGGGCGAGCATCCATACACGCTGCGTCACCCCGGGAGTTCCTGCCGCGTCGAGCATGGACACCAGCGCTTCCCCCACGCCCAGCTCGAGGATGACCTTTTCGATGTCGAGCTCAGGGTTCGGCCGCATCGTCTCAGCGGTTGATTTCACTGCCTTCTGATCTCGCGGCGTGTAAGCGCGGAGCGCGTGCTGTACGCGGTTGCCGAGCTGGCCGAGGACTTTGTCCGGTATGTCGATCGGGTTCTGGGTGACGAAGTAGACGCCGACTCCCTTTGACCGAATGAGACGCACCACGAGCTCCACCTTCTCCAGCAGCGCGGGTGGGGCATCGTTGAAGAGCAGGTGTGCCTCGTCGAAAAAGAACACGAGCTTCGGCTTATCGGGATCACCGACCTCCGGCAGCTGCTCGAACAGCTCGGCGAGGAGCCAGAGCAGGAAGCAGGCGTAGAGACGCGGGTTGGTCATCAGCCGGTCAGCCGCCAGGATGTTGACCACGCCTCGTCCGTCGACGGTCTGCAGGAGGTCGTCGATGTTGAGCATAGGCTCGCCGAAGAAGCTCTTTCCTCCCTGATCTTCGATCTGCAACAGTCCGCGCTGAATCGACCCAATGCTTGCGGGCGAGACATTGCCGTACTGGGTTCTGAACTGAGCCGCGTTGTCACCGACGAACTGCAGCATGGCGCGCAGATCCGGCAGGTTGAGGAGTAGCAGCCCGTTGTCGTCGGCGATGCGGAACACCATCGACAGCACGCCTTCCTGGGTGTCGTTGAGATTCAGGAGACGCGCCAACAGCAGCGGCCCCATGTCCGACACGGTGGCGCGGACCGGGTGTCCCTGCTCTCCGAAAACATCCCAGAGCGTGGCGGGACATCCTCCCCACTGTGGCTCGGGCAGTCCCAGCTTCTTCAGGCGCGCGCCGAGCTTCTCCGTCATCTGCCCGGGCTTGCTGATCCCCGCCAGATCTCCCTTTACATCCGCCAGGAAAACGGGGACGCCAATGCGTGAGAACTGCTCGGCGAGAACCTGTAGCGAGATGGTCTTGCCGGTGCCCGTTGCGCCCGTGATGCAGCCGTGACGGTTGGCCAGAGCTGGCAGAATACCGATCTCGGTATCGTGAGCTTTCGCGACAATGAGTGCTTCAGACATGCAGTCGGAAAGCCGGAAGGCTCCGTACCCAGGGCGCTACGTCAGGCGTGCGACGCCCAGGATTTCTCCCCCGGCGTGTACGGCACGCAGGGATCATAGCGCCCGGGCGATTCCACGTACCGCAAGGCCTGTGTGGCGCCGATCTCCGACGTGAAGTAGCCGAGGAGCGCGAGCTCCTTCATCATCCGGAAGTAGTGTCTCGGGGGATCGGCGGTGATCGCCGCTGCGGGGTTCGACTGCGGAGCCTCGGTAGACGCTTCCTTGCGTTGATCGCTCATAAACGTTTCGGCCTTTTTCTTCTTTTCCTCTTCCCCGCGCTTGTCGGCCTCGGCCTTCTGCTCGCCGTCGAGAACCTCGAGCAGGCTGAGTCGTTGTTGTGGCGTCGCTTGCATGAACGAAACCTTGTTCGCTGTCTGGCTGCGCTCGTCCAGCGCTCTCATGCCGTCGCGGAAATGTTTCTGTTCTTCCACCTTGTAGCTGTCCGTGACGATGAGCGCCATGAAAGCACCCGTCTTCGCCGCCTTGGCGCCGGGAGTGCTGGTGGTCGGCAGAATCGTGTCCGCCACCTCATCGAGGAAGGCGATCTCATCAGGGGTGAACGGCGTAAATGAGCCGGCCGTTTTTGTCGCCGACCCATCGTCGCGGCAGCCGCTAATGAGGGCACTTCCTCCAATCAGGGCAGCGCCGCCCAGGATCGCGCTCACTCGCGCTACAGCTTCGCGCCGGGTGATCATTTCCGGCGTGTCATCGCTGGTGTTCCCGTAGTCAGACATGAGCGACCCCGATTAAAGGTTGCGGCGATTGAGCTCGGCGATGGCGTAGTCAGCCGCGCGTGCGGTAAGCGCCATGTACGTGAGCGATGGATTCTGACATGCCGACGATGTCATGCACGAGCCATCCGTGACGAAGACATTGGGCGCATCCCATACCTGATTGTGCGAGTTGAGAACCGATGTCTTCGGGTCCCGCCCCATCCGCGCCGTCCCCATCTCATGGATTCCCATTCCGGGGAAATACTCGTTGTCGTACGTCGAGACGTTCTTCACTCCGGATTGCTCGAGCATCTCGGCCATGTCCGTCTGCATGTCCCGCCGCATCATCCGCTCGTTCTCGCCGGTGGCGCAGTCGATCTTGATGACGGGCAAGCCCCATTTGTCTTTCTTCGTCTGGTCGAGTGAAACCTGATTGGCGTGGCTGGGGAGCATCTCGCCGAAAGCGGTTCCACCGATTCCCCACGAGCCCGGCTGGGTGAGAGCTTCCTTGAACTTTGCGCCGACGCCAAGCTCGGCCACACCTCTCGACCAGCCGCTCCTGCCAGCCCCGCCCTGATAGCCGAACCCACGGAGGTAGCCGCGCTTGTCACCGGACACGTTCTGGAATCGCGGAATGTAGAATCCGTTCGGACGGCTGCCGAAGGTGGACTTGTCTTCCATTCCTTCCAGAGATCCCTGGGCGCCGGCGCGGAAGTGATGGTCCATGAGATTGTGTCCCAGCTCGCCGGAGCTGCTTCCCAGTCCGCCGGGCCACATGTCCGTCGCCGACCGCATCAGCAGCCAGGTGGAGTTCAGCGTGGACGCGCAGAGGAAGATGACCTTTGCCGTGTAATCCGTCGTCTGATTGTTGACCGCATCGAGCACGCGGACTCCGGTCGCTCGCTTGGTATTGCGATCGTAGATCACCTCACTGGCGATGGCGAAGGGCTTGAGCGTCAACCGTCCCGTCTTTGCGGCGGCCGGGAGCGTCGACGACTGCGTGCTGAAATACGCGCCATAGGGGCAGCCGAGCCAACAGGCGTTGCGGTACTGGCAGGCGGTACGGCCGTTGTGCTCCCGGGTCAGGTTGGCGACGCGGCCGGGGATCATCCTTCGTTTGCCGCCGAACAGCCTGGAGATGCGTCCGGCGACCAGCTCTTCACCGCAGTTGAGGGGCATCGCGGGCAGGAACTGACTATCGGGTAGCTGCGGCAGTCCTTCCCGCGATCCGGAGATTCCGACGTGACGCTCGACGTGGTCGTACCAGGGCGCGATGTCAGCGTAGCGGATTGGCCAGTCGACGGCGATGCCGTCCTTCGCGTTGGCCTCGAAGTCCATTTGGCTCCAGCGATAGCTTTGCCGGCCCCACATCAGGGAGCGGCCACCGACCTGGTAGCCCCGGTACCAATCGAAGCGCTTCACCTCGGTGTAAGGGGAATCCTTGTCCGATGCCCAGAAGGCGAGGTTCTTCTCGTTGAGCGGGTAATCCCGCTTGAGAACCGGATACATCTCTTCCATCGAGCGAGTGCGTCCGCCGCGATGAAGATATTCCCACGGCGCTTTGGTGGCGTTGACGTAATCCTTGATGTGCTCGACGTTGCGTCCTCGCTCGAGCAGCAGCACGCGAAGCCCTTTTTCGGTGAGCTCCTTGGCGGCCCACCCGCCGGAGATACCGGATCCGACTACGATCGCGTCGTAGGTCGTCTGCTGTTTAGCGGCACTGGTATCCTGCATCGCGTCCTCACTGTCGTTACGGATTTGCACGACGGGTCGCCACGCCCAGCGCGCCGGCGACGAGACTGGCCGTGCGAATATATCGGCTGGGAAAGTCAGGGCGCCAGCGTTGGCAGGCCCTTCGCTATCAAGCTCTTCCATGCCCGAGCAAACGGCGACTGACGAGCCGGTAGCTGCCAGGCTGAAAGCTTCCTGCCGCCGGGTGTACTACTGGGCGACCGTTCGATCGCTATCCACGGGAAGGACAACCGCAGTTCCTTTTCGTTTCAGTGGTGAAGTCGCGCGGTGTCCCTCACCGCAAGCTTCACCGGCAGCCGTAAAAATTCACCATACCGCTGCGCCTGATTCTCGATCGCGCGTAGCTGTGAGGGCTTGAGCTCGACGGCAAGTTGCACCTGGAGGACTACACCCCGCGCGGTTACCGAGCGCGTCCATCCCCCAGCGAGCTGTCCCTCTACCGCAACCACATTAGCGACGAACGTGCTCCCCCAGACTCCGACAACCGGTGTCTTCACCAGCTCGCTCATCGCGCTCCGGTCTTTGAGGCCGATGAAAACTTCGTCGTAATTGGGCAACAGGTGGGCGGTGTTGGAGACGAGTCTCGCCGCGGGGGCCGAGCCGGTGAACCAGTATGTTTTTCCGTCAACGACCCGATGCTCGAAGCTGGATCGCACGGCTTCGATTCCGCGCTTCGCGTCTGCAGCGGAAAGCCCCGACCACCAGGCGAAGTCCTGGGCGGTTGCCGGACCACGCGTCGCGAAATAGCGTCTCGCGAGCTCCGCGAGCGCCTCGTCACGCTGCAGCGCAGGCGCGGCGGGCAGCCGCTCTTCCAGTAGCGCGTAGGTGGATTGCTTTCCCCTCCTCACTCCACTGCACACCAGACCATCGAGCTCGGCGCGCATCATCAGATGCGCGAGCCGCTGCGTCCCGGTAGCGCCAATGCGCGCCCGATCGAGAACGACGCGAAGCTCGCCGCGGGTAAGCTCTTTGTTTCGCTCAAGCGCTTTCGTAATCGCCGCGGCGCTGCGTGAGAAAACCTTCTCATCCAGCTCTAGCTGCCTGTCGTAGGGCGCCATCCTGGCCCGTACCCGGGGTCCGGTGAGCTCGAGCATCCACCGGATGTCCACGGCGGCCACGAAGTGCCATGTCGGACGCAAAACGTGGGTGCGGACGATTGCTCCGGCCGTGAGCGCGCGCTCGACGTCGGCATCCGTCGAGTCACGAGTTCGCTGGCCGATGCCCCATTTTCCGCCGGCGTAGTCCTGTGATTGAACCGCGCCGAGTCTGCGCACCACATCCAGCGGAGTGGCGAGGCGACGCCCGATCAGGTGCTGATTCGCGAGCCGGCGCGCCGCAATATTCCGCGGACGCAGCGCTACCCCTTTCTGGGATGTTCGTAGTTGAACATCCAGTTCACGCCGAACCTGTCGGCCAGCATTCCGAACCGCGCGTTCCAGAACGTGTCCTGGAGGGGCATGGTCACCTTGCCACCCTGGCTGAACGCGCTGAAGAGCTTCTCGATCTCGGGCAGGCTCTCGCACTGAATACTGATCGAGAAGTTGGTGCCAGGCGTAAACGGCATTCCCGGAGTAGTGTCGGATGCCATCAGCACCTGATCTCCCTTCTCGAGCCGTGCGTGAACTATGCGATCCTCGGCGCCCTTCGGCACGTCGATCTTCGCGTCCCTGAAGGTCTGGAGCGAGAGCTTTGCATCGAGGCACTTCTGGTAGAACGACATCGCCTCACGCGTGCTGCCGTCGAAGTTGAGATAGGTGTGAAAGGCCTTCATGCTCGAACCCTCCGTTACGGATTTGCAGATAGAAACGCGCGCCCGCTCTGAATGAGATCCGTGTTGGTTCTCACCCCATAGACAATCAGGGGATTCTTTCCGGGCCGGGCGAAATAATAGCCGACGTCAACACTGTCCTTTGGCGGCTTGAAGTCGACCACCCGATTGTCCTGCGCAACGTGGACCGAATCGACTACCCGCATCTCGATCCGGAATCCCATTGCCTTCAGGATGTCGCTCGCGGACGACAGATGGTGACTGAATCATCCATTACGGTTGCCGTCTCTTCGCTCGTGTCCGTCGGGGGAATAGCGGGATAGAAGGCGATGAGTGTCGGACCATTGACGACGATTCGCGTGCTATCGAAGACTTGCGTCTCGCTCGCGACTGACACCGGCACCACAG
>Ga0136631_10000363_pt1 | contig 14039 bp, 11 predicted proteins | sample AntDrymUQ6012206_2_FD_104655 | JGI IMG/M metagenome (GOLD analysis project Ga0136631, IMG submission 104655) | Polar desert sand microbial communities from Dry Valleys, Antarctica - metaG UQ601 (22.06) | ecosystem: Environmental > Terrestrial > Soil > Desert | place: Antarctica: Dry Valley... | reverse complement strand
TCGTGAAGGTACGCGGGAAGATCTTCGTGTTTGCAGGGCCGATCGGCTCGACGCGGCTCTCGGTCAAGCTCGCGGAATCACATGCGCACGCCCTGGCGATAGACGGGGCCGAACCGACGGGCTATGGGCTCGGCAGGGCCGGCTGGGTCACCCTCCCGTATCGCGCGTCGGGAGTCTCGATCGCCGTCCTGCGCGACTGGGTCGAGGAGAGCTACCGCATCGTCGCGCCGAAGCGGCTCGTCGCGGAGCTGGACTCGGTACCCGACAACCCTTGTAACTGATCGTCACAAGCCAAGGATCGCGTCGATCTCTGCCGCAGTGGGCAGCGACGGCTGGGCGCCCTCGCGCGACGCGGCGAGCGCACCCGCCGCGCAGGCGCGGCGAAGCGCATCCGCGTATTCACGCTCCTCGAGCAGCGAGACGAGCAAGCAGGACGTGAACGCGTCGCCCGCCGCGGTTCCATCGACGACGACGACCTCCGGCGGCGTCGCGCGGGCGACCTCCTCGCCGTCCTCGAGCAGGATCGCGCCCTCGGCACCGAGCGTCACGGCGACGAGCCCGTCCCGGCGGGCGAGCTCCTCGAGCTCGTAGCGGTTCACGACCGTCAGGTCCGGATCGACGGCGACGGGCCGCGCCGGAGCCGCGTTCAGGCAGAAGACGCCGTCACACGCCTCCCACGCGCTCTGGACGGCTGCGTTCGGGATCTCGAGCTGGCAGAGAACGGCGTCGTGCTCCGGAAGCACGATGTCCGCGAGCCCCGCATTCGCGCCCGGAGCGACGACGATCTGGTTCTCCCCTGCTGCGTCGACCAGGACCACGGCGATCCCGGTCGGCTCATCGGACTCGTGGAGCTCGAGCGCGACTCCCGCCTCGCGCAGGCCTGCGAGCGCCTCGTCCGCGAGCGGATCGGGGCCGACCGCGCCGATCATCGTCACCTCTGCTCCGAGCCGAGCACAGGCGACCGCCTGGTTTGCGCCCTTGCCGCCCGGGTAGCGCGCGAACGTCGCACCCGTGACGGTCTCCCCCGGCCGCGGGAGCCGTTCGCAGCGTGCGGCGAGGTCCAGGTTGATCGACCCGACGACGACGATGCGCGGCGTCAAGCGGCGAGCGCGCGCAGGTCGTCCACCGTCGACCCGAGGAGCGTGTCCTGCAGGTCGAAGAGGCCGGCCCACAAAGACGAGCGATCGGGCGCGGCGTCGAGGCTTGCCGCCGTGGCGAGACCTTCGAGGGCGCGCACGAGCACCGCGAGCTCGAGGTAGACCGCGGCGACGCGATTCGGGCATGCGCGAACGCCTGCGCGATCGAGCACGGGTCGCCACTCGACGAGCTCGCCGGCGCCCGGGCCGGCGTACCACGACCGCCCCTCGGCACGTTCGGGCTCGAGCTCGAGGAGATACTGCGAGAGCGGTTTTTCGAGGCCGGCAATCGCCGTCTCGACGCGGTCCGCCGCGTGCCGCAGCGCAGCCTGCCTCCCGCCGGCAGTCGCCGGCATGGCATCTCCCCTTCCCCAACGCTCGAGCAGCCGGCAGAACGCGAGCGCCGCCGCCTCGCAGGCGCGAAGCTGCGAGACGAGACGCCGTGCGCTGAGCTCGCTCGCCGCGTTCCCCTCGATCACGACATTCCAGCCGGCCATCAGACCTCGATCACCACTGGAAGGATCATCGGGCGGCGTTTGGTGCGGTCGTAGACGATCTGGCCCACGGCGTCGTGGATGTGCTCCTGCAGGAGCTTGATCTCCGTGACGTGCTCGGCTGCGAGCTCACGCACCACACGATCGGCCTCGTGGCGCAGTTCGTCCAGTAGATCGTCCGCGGCGAATCCCCGCGCGATGAGCTCGGGAGGCGCAATCTCGCCGCCGTCCGACGACGCGAGCGTCGTGACGACGATGAGGACGCCGTCGTCGGCCAGCTTGCGCCGGTCTCTGAGAGCGACGTCCTGTACGTCGCCGACCCGGAGGCCGTCGACGAAGGTCACGCCCGAGTCCACCTTGCCGACGAGTCGCGCGCCACCGCGGGCGAGCTCGACGACCGAGCCGTTCTCCGCGATGAGGATCCTCTCCTCGGGCACACCCGCCTCGCGCGCGAGCTTCGCGTGCGCGGCGAGCATTCGGTACTCGCCGTGGATCGGCATGACGTGGCGCGGACGAAGCAGCGAGAGCATGGTGCGCAGCTCCTCCTGGCACGCATGGCCGGAGACATGCACGGGTGCGATCTCCTCGTGGAGGACCTCCGCCCCGGCCCGCGCGAGCTGGTTGATCGAGTCGTGGACGCGGAGCTCGTTGCCCGGAACCGGCTTCGCCGAGATGATCACCGTGTCGCCCGGCTCCACCGAGACGGCCTTGTGGTCGCCGTAGGCAATTCTCGTCAATGCGGACATCGGCTCGCCCTGGCTGCCCGTGCAGAGAACGAGCAGGCGCTCGGGAGCGAGCTGTGCGGCCTCGTCCGGATTGACGATCGCGTCCTCCGGGAACGAGACGTACCCGAGGTTGCGCGCGATATTGAGGTTCTTCCGCATCGAGCGGCCGACCACGACGACCTTGCGCCCGCACTCGACCGCCACGTCCGCGGCCTGCTGCATGCGGTGGATGTTGGAAGCGAAGGACGCGACGAGGATCTTGCCGTGACGGAGCGGGAAGATCGAGCGGAACGCCTCGCCGACGAGCCGCTCGGAGCCCGTGTTGCCGGGGCGCTCGGCGTTCGTCGAGTCGCCGAGGAGAAGATCGACGCCGCGGTTCCCGATCTCCGCGAGGGCGCCGACGTCGGTCTTGAGCCCGTCGACCGGTGTGTGGTCGAGCTTCCAGTCTCCCGTGTGCACGACCCGCCCGGCGGCGGTCTCGATGACGAGCGCAGAGGAGTCGGGAATCGAGTGCGCCACGCGGACGAGCTCGACGCGAAAGGGGCCGAGCTCGAGCGGGGCATCTCCCGGCGATGCGGCCACGAGCTCGGCCTTCTGCCCTAGCCCGTGCTCGTCGAGCTTCGACTTCACGAGCGCCAGCGTGAGCGGTGTCGCGATGACCTGGCCAACGTCGACCTCGCGCAGGAGGTACGGCAGGCCCCCCACGTGATCTTCGTGCCCGTGGGTCAGAATCACGGCGCGCACGTGCCGTCCTTCGAGGTACCCGATGTCGGGTAGGAGCAGGTCGACGCCGAGGTGCTCGTCGCGCGGAAACGCGAGGCCGGCGTCCACGATGACGAGTTCGTCGCCCATCTCGTAGACGGTCATGTTCTTGCCGACCTCGCCGAGGCCGCCGAGCGGAATGATCCGAAGCGTGTCTGCCATCGACGGGCAGTCTAGGCCTCTGCGACGACCTCCCCCTCTAGCAGCGCCTCGGCCTCCGCGAGCGCAGGCTGCATTCCGAGCTCCGCAAAGACGTCGCGCGCGCTGCGAACGGCGTCGAGGCCGGACCGGTCGCCGAGCGCGATCTTCGCCTGCCCGAGCAGCAGGAGCGCATGGCCGCGTTCCGGGAAGGCGAGAGCTTCGGCCAGCGGCTCGACGACCGAGCTCGACAGCTCCACTGCGAGCTGGTGGTCGCCGTCGGCGTGCGCGAGCACCGCCCGCGCCGACGTCGCGAGCGTATCGACGTAGTGGAAGCCGACGCCAGGATAGACGTCGTCGACGAGCTCGGCGGCGCGGCGCGTCTCGTCGACGGCGGCCGCTGTGCGCGCGATCACGGGGAGGTTGCCGATCGCGGAGGATGTGTCGTCACCGCGACTGAATCGAGAAGGTCTACGAAGAGCTCGGCCGCGCGACCCCGCTCCCCGCGCATGCAGGCGACGGATGTGGCGAAGACCAACGCGTGCCCGCGCCGATCGCCGGTGGCGGCGTCGAGGACCCGTCGCAGCTCGCGGTCTGCTGCGTCGAGATCACCCTGTGCTGCGTAGACGCCGGCGAGCCAGGTTCGGAGCGCCTGTCCCATGAACACGTCGCCGATGGCGTCGATCTCCGGAAGGTGCTGTTCGACGAGCGCGATCGCCTCGGTGTACCGCCCCTGGTCCTTGAGCTGGTACGCAAGCGCCCCGAGCGAGAACCGTCCGGTCAACTCCTGGCCCCTGCTCAGGGCGAAGTCCCGCGTCGCGAGAAACTCGTCGAGCGTCTTCGGTCCCTCCAAATGCCACAGCGCGCGCACGCGATTGAAGCGCACCACCGTCGCGAATCGAGAGGCGCCGCTCGCGATGAGGCGCTCGTAGGCCTCATCCATGTCGTCGAGACCTCTGATATCGCCGAGAAAGAAACGTTGCACTCCTCGAAAGCCGAGTAGCCGCGCCGGTCGCTCGACCCCTAGCTCGTCGGCGAGTGCGAACGTTCGATCCGCAAGCGCCATCGCGTCCTCCCAGCGCTCGCGAACCGTGAGCACGCCTGCGAGCTCCGTCAGGGCGTCGAGGAGCGGCCGAGAGGGGCCAGACAGCTCGAGTCGCGTCACCGCCTCCTCCGCGAACGGCAGGAGAAGCTCGTCTTTCCCGATGTGACGCGAGACCAGCGAGAGCAAGGTCAACGCTCTCGCCGCCAAGGCCGCATCCGGTCCGGCGCGAAGAGCTGGGAGCACCTCGTCGAGCGTCGACGCAGCCTCCTGCACGCGTCCGGCCTGAATCGCCGCGTCCGCCCAGCGCACGATGAGCTCGAGGCGCTCGGTCTCGTCCGGGGCCAGCTCGAGCGCACGATCGAGGTGCGCGACCGCACGAGGCGCGTCGAGGCCGAGCGCGCGTTCCGAGGCGAGGACGAGGGCTCGCCTCATGCGCGGCCGCAATGCATCGGCCCGTGCGTTTTCCCCGACAGCCTCGTAGAGCTCGAGCGCCTCGCCGAGGTGATGTGCGAGAAGATCCGCGACGTTCTCCACGCGGCCTCCGGCCCTCTCCTCGATCCAGTTCGCAGCGGTCAGGTGCTTCTGCGCCCGCTGTGGCCGGGGGATCTGCCCGTAGGCGACGTCTCGAACGAGTACGTGCCAGAACGCGACCTCCCGCTCGCCCTCCACCGCCGACGTGCGCGACGGCCGGACGAGCTCGCGCCGCTCGAGCTCGTGCAAGCCGGCCGCCACCTCCTCGTCCGACGCGCCGCCGATCGCGGCCACGGCTCCGCTCCAGAAGACCTTGCCGAGAACGGAAGCGTCTTGGAGGAACCCCTTGCGCTCCGGCGAGAGCGTGTCCAGACGGGAGGCGATGAGGGCCTGCACCGTCTCCGGAAGGGGAAGGTCGGCGAGGGCGGCACGGTCGTCGAGCAGGCCGCGGTCGCGCAGGAGTCGGACGACCTCCTCCGCGTAGAGCGGGTTGCCGCCCGCCCGGTCGATGATCGCCCGCTGCAGCTCCGCGGGGAGCAGCGTCTGCTCCAGCAGGCCGCTGACGAGCCGAGCGGTCTCCGTCTCGGAAAGCGGGTTGAGCGTGATCGTGGTGGCGTTGCGCAACCCACCGGCCCATCCCGGCGCACGGTCCGCCAGCTCCGGCCGGGCGGTGGCCAGGACGAAGAGCGAAACGCCTGAGGCATGCTCGACGAGGTGCTCGAGGAAGTCGAGCAGCGCGAGATCCGCCCAGTGCAGGTCTTCGATGACGAGCACCGTCGGATCCTCTTCGGCGATCGACTCGAGAAACGTGCGCCACGCGGAGAACGACTCCGCGCGCTCGACGCCCGTTGCAGCCTCGAGGCCGACGAGCGGCAGCAGGCGCTCTTCGAGCCACGCCCCCTCGTCACCGTCGGGGAGGACCGCCTGGATCTTGTCCCGGGTGACCGCCGGCGTGTCGCTCTCGAAGATGCCCGCATGCGCTTTCACGATCTCGCCGAGCGCCCAGAACGCGATTCCCTCACCGTACGGGAGGCAGCGTCCCTGCCGCCAGCGGACGAGCTCCGTGCGACGATCAACGTCTGCAAGAAGCTCGGCGACCTGCCGCGACTTACCGACCCCCGGCTCCCCGACGACAGTGACGAGCTGCACTGTTCGATCGCGAATAGCACGGTCGAGGAGCCCTCCGAGAAGCGACCGTTCGACCTCGCGTCCGACGAACGGTGTCGTGTGCGTGCGGATGACGTCGCTCCCGAAGCGAGCCACGGGGCGGAGCGGCCTGCGCACCGAGACGGGCGCGCGCTTCCCCTTCGCGTCGATCGGCTCGAGCTCCTCCCACTCGAAGACCCGCTCGGTCGCTCGATACGTTCCCTCGCCAACCGCGACGCCGTTGACCGGTGCTGACGTCTGGATTCGCGCGGCCGTGTTCACGACGTCGCCGGTCACGATTCCCTCGCCGTGCTCGGGGCGGGCATCGAGTGAGACGAGCGCCTCGCCGGTGTTCACCCCGATCCGCACGTCGAGCGCGGAACCGGCGGCGCTCAGCTCTTCGAGCGACTCGAGGATCGAGAGACCCGCCCGCACGGCACGCTCGGCGTCGTCCTCGTGTGCCACGGGAGCCCCGAAGACGGCCATGACCGCATCTCCGATGAACTTCTCGACGACGCCCGCCGTACGCCTCGATCCGCTCGCGCAGTAGCTGGTGATAGGGCCTTAGGCGAGCTCGTACGTCTTCGGGGTCGGTCTGTTCGGATTCCGCCGTGAAACCGACCAGGTCGCAGAACAGCACCGAGACGATCTTTCGCTCTTCACGCGCGGGAGCCGCGCTCGGCGCCAGCTCGGCGCCGCACGAGTCGCAGAAGCGCGCGTCGGCTCGGTTCTCCGCTCCACACGACGGGCAGGCCGTCATGTTCTCGATCCTACGGGCGACGCCGTCTCACAACGGAAACACGTCGACGGCGAAGAGGTCGCCGTCGATGCGCTCGGCGTGCAGCGCGACCGAGTCGTGCTCCTCGGCGAGCGCATCGAGCGCCGGCAGCGCGCGGATCGTCACCACGCCGCCGACGGTGAGCGTGCGCTCGCCGTCGACAACGGTGAGGTCGACCTCCTCGCCGTCGACGTCTCGCAGCTCGACGATCTGCACCGACTCGGCCACCGCGGTCCAGACGTCGTCTTCGTTCCTCGCGGCCGCAGCTCGATACGGAGGGGGGAGCATCTGCTCGATCGCATCTGCGATCGGAGCGAGCGAGTCGTCGGGTACGTTCTGTTCCACGACGAGTGTCCCGTCGTCGAGCGCCGCGAACGTGACGCTGTCGCCCGTCAACTCGGGTGCGTGTGCCGAGGCGACTGCATCCCATGTTCGCCCGCGAGGCACTCCCGAGATCCCGGCGATGCCGAGCCCCTGCTCGCCGTCGAGCCCGGGTGGTGGCTGCGCCAACAGGCCGCCGGCCTGAGCGTTCATGAGCGCAGACAGCAGGTCGCGGCTGCGCGCCATCTAGGCGGCGACCGGCGCGAGCAGGCTGAGACGTTCGAGGCAGCCGCGCACCGCTTCCCGCTCGTCGGACGAGGCCTCGACGAGCGGAAGGCGATGGCCTCCGACGTCGTGCCCGAGAAGGTTCAGTGCGCACTTGATCGCGATCGGGTTCCCGACGACGCGCAGCAGGTCGATCGACGGCGCCAGCTCCTTGTCGAGCGCCCGCGCACCCTCGACGTCCCCTCCGCGAAAGCGCCGAACCATCTCCTTCACTTGCGGCCCCACGACGTGGGTGTGGACGCACACGCCGCCGAGGCCGCCGACCTCGAGGAACGGGAAGATCAGGTCGTCGTCGCCCGCGTAGAGATCGAGGCCGAGCTCGACGATCGCGCGCGCCTGCTCGAGGTCCGGGTTGGCCTGCTTCACCGCGCGCACCGTCGGGAGCTCGGCGAGCCTCGCGATCGTGTCCGTCTCGAGATTGAGGACGACCCTCGCAGGGATGTTGTAGACGACGATCGGGCGGTCCGAGACGGCAGCGATCTCCTCGAAGTGCCGGACGATTCCTCGAACCGGCGGCTTGTTGTAGTACGGCGTCACGACGAGGAAGCCGTGGACGCCCAGCTCGTGCGCGCGTGCCGTGAGGTGCACCGAGTGCTCGGTCGCGTACGTCCCCGTCCCGGCGACGACGGTGGCGCGATCCCCCACCTCGTCGACCGCGGCCTCGTAGAGCTGCAGCCGCTCGTCGTCGGAGAGCGTCGGCGCCTCTCCCGTCGTCCCCGTCACGACGAGCCCGTCGGACCCGTTCGCGACAAGATGGGCGGCGAGCGAGCGGAACGCCTCGATGTCCACCGACCCGTCCGCCTTGAAGGGCGTCGCGATCGCGGTCAGGATCTCGCCGAGCACGTCAGAAGTCTACGAGACCGAAAGGCAGGCACCTTCCATGATCAAGGAGTTCCGCGACTTCGTGCTGCGCGGCAACCTCGTCGAACTCGCCGTCGCGTTCGTGATAGGGCTCGCGTTCGCCGCTCTCGTCGGAGCGTTCATCGCGAGCTTCGTCATGCCGTTCATCGCGATGATCGTCGGCGAGCCCGACTTCAGCAGGCTCACCTTCACGATCAACGACGCGGTCTTCACGTACGGCTCGTTCATCACCGCCGCCATTACCTTCCTCGCGACGGCAGCCGCGATCTTCTTCTTCGTGGTGAAGCCGCTGAACGCGATCATGGCGCGGGTTCACGGGCCCGCCCCCGACGAGATCACGGACGAGGAGCGACGTCACCAGGAGCTTCTCGCCGCGCTCGAGGGACTCAGGCGCTAACCGGCGGACTGAAGACGGTGTACGGCGCGACCGTCCGAAAGCCCATCGCCGCGTACATCGCGAAGCCCATCGCGGACGATTGGAGCACGATCGTGTCGTAGCTCCATGCTCGCCCGGCCTCGACTGCCGCCCACGTCAAGGCGGCGCCGATGCCGTGCCGACGTGCCTGGGGCAACGTCCCGACGTTGTACACGCCGCTCGCGCTCTCGCTCCGAATGGCGATTGACGTCCCAACCGGACGATCGTTCAATCGTCCGACGAAGAGCTGCACGTCCGGGTCGGAGGCGAACGAGGGCGTGAAGAGGCGTTCGGACATGTCCTCGCGTACCCCACCTTCGAGGCCCACCTGGACGAACTCGTCGAGGTTGGCGTCGGTGATGGGGACGATCGTGACCCCGGACGACGGCTCCGGTGCCTCGGTGAGCGGATGGAGGACCATGCCGGGATACGGCTCCGGCTCCGGCTGGAGCCCATGAGCCGGCGGCATACCGCCGAGCTCGGGCATCCGGTGCGTGATCCAGGCTCGATGAGGCAGGTTGTGGTCACCGACCCACTTCAAGGCGGCCCCGAGGTCGGCAGGGGTCGCCGGCCGGGTGACGACACAGCCGTTGAAGAGCGCCAGCTGCAGGCCCGTCACGAACGCGAGGACGCCGCCGAAGTCGCGCATCTCCGCCCCGGGGCAGTGCTCGACGAGCTTTCGGAAGGAGGCGACGAAGTTCTCGTCGGCGGCGGCAGCGAGCTCGGACTCACTCCTCATGCGGAAGAAGCTTCGGCCGAGCCCGCTCAGAGGAGAGCATCGAGGCCGACGGTCAGGCCCGGCGGGAGACCTCGCACCTTGTCGAGCGCACGGAGGACACCCGGGACGAACGCCTCGCGCGAGGTCGTGTCGTGCCGGATCGTGAGCGTCTCCCCCGGGCCGCCGAAGATGACCTCCTGGTGGGCGACGAGACCGGGCAGCCGCACGGAGTGGATCTTCGGGTCCGTGCCCATGCGCGCAGCGGTCGCCTTCGAGGTTCCGGACGGGGCATCGCGCTTCGCCTCGGAGTGGAGCTCGATGATCTCTGCGCGTGGGAAGAGCTTTGCCGCCTCTTCCGCGAATCGCATCATCAGGACTGCACCCTGGGCGAAGTTCGGCGCGTAGAGGCACGCCACACTCGCGTCCCGCGCGGCGGCGTCCACCGCGTCGAGATCGAACCCCGACGTCCCGATCACGATGGGAACGCCCGCGGCCAGGCACGCACTCACGTTCGCCGTGACAGCGTCCGGGCGCGTGAAGTCGACCGCAGCGTCGCAACCGTCCGGCCCGGTCGACCGTGCATCCACGACCTCATGCCCTGCGGTGGCGAGAGCAGGCGCGAGCAGCGCGCCGACCTTCCCAGACGCGCCGTACAGCGCGACGCGCATTAGGCGGCCTTCTCGAGCAGCCCCGGATTGACGCGCTGCACGGCCTCTGCGAAGCGGCCCTCGTCCGGGCCGATCCCCGCGACCGAGAGTCGCTCCGGGGCGAGGAGCGCGTGGGCAAGCTCGGCGACCTCCGGCGCGGTCACGGCCTCGAGCCGCTTCACGATCTGCTCAGGCGTGAGGAGTGGCGTGTCGGTGATGGTCGACTTCCCGAGACGCGTCATGCGCGCGGACGTCGACTCGAGCGACAGCAGGATTCGTCCCTTCAGGTTCTCCTTCGCTCGAGCGAGCTCGTCCGTTCGCACGTTGCCACGCGCGATGTCCGTCAGCTCCGCGACCGTGATCTCCAGGCACTCCGCGAGATTGTCCTCGCGCGTGCCCACGTACACCCCGATCTGCCCCGTGTCGCCGTACTGCGCCGAGTAGCTGTAGACGGAGTACGCCATCCCGCGCTTCTCCCGGATCTCCTGGAAGAGCCGCGACGACGCCGAGCCGCCCACGATCGCATCCATGAGCGACGCGGCGAAGCGCCGGTCGTCGTGGCGCGAAATGCCCGGCGCGCTCAGGCACACGTGGTACTGCTCGGTGTCCTTGCGCTGGAACCGAAGGCTGGGCGTGCCGTTCGGGCGTGCCGGCTTGCGGTCTGCGAGCCCCGCCCCCGCGTTCGCTCCGTCGAGCCGTTCGGAGAGGAGCGAGACGAGCTCGTCGTGGCGAACGTTTCCGGCTGCCGCGAGAACGATCTTCTCGCCCTGGTAGGCCCGATGGTGGTAGCCGGAGAGCGCGCGCCGCGAGACCGTCGAGATGACGTCCGCTCGGCCGATGACCGGGCGCCCGAGCGGGTGCGCGCCGAAGACCGCTTCCGCGGCGATGTCGTGGACGAGGTCGTTCGGCGTGTCCTCGACCATCGCGATCTCCTCGAGGACGACCTCGCGCTCCGAGTCGACGTCCGAGAACGTCGGCCGGAAGACCATGTCCGCCATCACGTCGAGCGCACGCTCGAGCCGGTCGTCGGGAATCCGCGCGTAGACGACGGTGGTCTCGCGCGACGTCGCCGCGTTCAGCTCTCCGCCGAGCTCGTCGAAGATCTCCGCGATCTCCTGCGCCGAGTAGCGCGCCGACCCCTTGAAGAGCAGGTGCTCGATGAAGTGCGAGACGCCCGCGCGCGCGACGGGCTCGTCCCGGGAGCCGGCGCCGATCCAGTACCCGAGCGCGACCGAGCGGACACCGGCGACGCGCTCGGAGATGACGCGCTCGCCCGTCGTGAGCTCGGTGAGGTGGTGCTTCGACACGCCGCGGGATTGTAGGGGTGCGGCGAGCAGGTGAGGCTCGTCCGACCACGGCGGTGCGAGAAGAGCGAGGAGAGCGAGGAGAGCGAGGAGAGCGAGGAGAGCGAGGAGAGCGAGGAGAGCGAGGAGAGCGGGGTCAGACCCGTAGGGTCTGACCCCGCTGAAGGCACCGGGGCGGCTGGCGCCGCCCCGGTGCCTCGAGATTACGCCCGCTCGCGTGAGCGGCCGCGGTCGCGGTCGCGGTCCCGACCGCCACGGGGCCGCTCCTCGCGCGGCTCGCGTGGCGGGGCGTCCTTCGCCCGCTCGACGAGCTCCTCGGGCGTCACCAGCCCGCCGTTCTCGTGCTTGGCCACGAGCTTCAGCCCTATGCGCCCGCGGTCCTTGTCGACCTCCTGCACGAGGACGTCGACGACGTCGCCACGATCCATGACGTCCTGGATGTGCGCGACGCGGCCGGGGCCCACGTTCGAGACGTGGAGCAGGCCGTCCGTGCCCTTCTTGAGCTCGACGAACGCGCCGAAGTCGGTCGTCTTCACGACCTTGCCCGTGTACGTGTCGCCGACCTCCGGGGACTTCGTCAGAGCGTGGATCGCGGAGATCGCGGCCTCGCCCTTCGTGCCCTCCGTCGAGTAGACGAGGATCGTGCCGTCCTCCTCGATGTCGATCTGCACCTCGTAGTCGCCCTCGAGCGCGCGGATCGTCTCGCCGCCCTTGCCGATGACCATCCCGATGAACTCGGGATCGATCTTGATCGTCGAGATGCGTGGCGCGTGATCGGCCATCTCGGTGCGCGGCTCGGGGATCGCGGCGAGCATCGTCTCGAGGATCGAGACGCGAGCCCGCTTCGCCTGCTCGAGCGCTGAGCGCATGATCTCCTGCGTCACGCCAGTGATCTTGATGTCCATCTGCAGGGCGGTGATCCCGTCCCGCGTGCCGGCCACCTTGAAGTCCATGTCACCGAGGTGATCCTCGGCGCCCTGGATGTCGGTCAAGATGACGTAGTCGTCGCCCTCTTTGACGAGGCCCATCGCGATGCCCGAGACGGGCGCTGCGATCGGAACGCCTGCATCCATGAGCGCGAGCGTCGAGCCGCACACGGAGCCCATCGACGACGAGCCGTTCGACTCGAGCGTCTCCGAGACGAGGCGAATCGTGTACGGGAAGTCCTCGAGCGTCGGAATGACCGCCTCGAGTGCCCGCTGTGCGAGCGCACCGTGGCCGATGTCACGCCGCTTCGGGCCTCGCATGAAGCCCGTCTCCCCGACCGAGAAGGGTGGGAAGTTGTAGTGGTGCATGTATCGGCGGTTCTGCTCGAGGGAGAGGTCGTCGATGCGCTGCCCCTCCTTCATCGTCCCGAGCGTGAGCAGCGTCATGACCTGCGTCTGCCCGCGAGTGAAGAGGCCGGAGCCGTGCGTGCGAGGACTCACCTGAACCTCGGCCTCGACGTTGCGGATCTCCTCCTCGGAGCGTCCGTCCGGGCGACGCTTGTCGACTGCGATTTTCTTGCGAACGAGGTCCTTGTAGACCGCCTCCGACGCGCGCTTGACGAACTGCTTCGTCTGCGAGTCCTTGACCGCCGGCTCGCCCTCGGCCGGCGCGGGGCCGACCGGGAACGGCAGCTCGATCTCCTCGAGGATGCGGTTGAAGAGAACGTCGCGCTTGGCGGAGCGGAGCTCCTTCGAGTCCTGCTCGGCGTCCGTCAGCTCGCGGAGTTCGGCGAGGAACTGCTCGCGAAGCGGCCCCTCGACGGCCGACAAGCGTGCCTTCTCGGAGATCGCGGCGAAGCTCGCGCGGATCTGTGCCCGCTTCGTCATGTCCTCCTCGGTGGACGCCATCGACACGCTCGGCGAGAGCTCTTCGACGAGGGCATCGACGACCGTGGCCGCCTCGCGGATGCCATGCATCGCGATCGCGGAGCGAACCGCATCGCCATGCGCTGCTTCGAGCTCGGCGGTGAGATCGACATCCACCCACTTGGGCTTGCCGACCTGCTCGCGAAGCTGCTCGAGCGCTGCGCAGATCTTGCGGATCTCGACGTGAGCGAGCTCGAGCGCCTCGAGGATCGTGTCCTCGGGCACCTGGTCTCCCCCGGCCTCGACCATCGTGAGGCCATCGCTGGTTCCGACGACGATCAGATCGAGCGTCGAGTCCTCGAGCTGCTCCAGCGTGGGGTTCAGGACGAACTCGTCCTCGATGCGCCCGACGCGAACGGCGCCAATCGGGCCGAGGAACGGCAGAGGCGAGATCATCAGCGCCGCCGACGCCCCGTTGATGCAGAGGACGTCGTGCGCCGTGACGAGATCCGCCGAGATCGTGGTGCACACGAGGTGCACCTCGTTGCGGAAGCCCTTCGGCCAGAGCGGCCGGATCGGGCGGTCGATCATCCGCGCGGTGAGCGTCGCCCGCTCCGTCGCGCGGCCTTCGCGCTTGAAGAAGCCGCCCGGGATCTTGCCGGCGGCGTACATCTTCTCCTCGACGTCGACCGTGAGCGGGAAGAAGTCGGCGTCCGGCCGCGCGTCGGGGCGTCCGACGGCAGTCGCGAGGATCATGGTGTCGCCAGAGCGGACGACGACTGCGCCGCCGGCCTGCTTGGCGAGCTTGCCCGTCTCGAAGACGATCTCCTGACCGCCCACGTCGACGGAAACCGAGACAATCTGCCCGGTTGTCTGAGTACTCATGTGAGGTATCCCTTCACCTTTCGTTGTATCCGGAAGGTGGAGGTTTGAGTCAGCCCGTGCGAAGCAGGGGGCTCGCTCAAACTTCCACCTTCCCTCCTGTTGGTGGAGCGTTATC
>Ga0136631_10000362_pt1 | contig 14059 bp, 19 predicted proteins | sample AntDrymUQ6012206_2_FD_104655 | JGI IMG/M metagenome (GOLD analysis project Ga0136631, IMG submission 104655) | Polar desert sand microbial communities from Dry Valleys, Antarctica - metaG UQ601 (22.06) | ecosystem: Environmental > Terrestrial > Soil > Desert | place: Antarctica: Dry Valley... | reverse complement strand
TAGAACACCCGCAACCTACGGCCGACCCCGTGCGCGTCGCTCAAGGCCTCCCGGCAGCCACGAACCCCCTGCTCACACCGCCAATCAGCGGCGACCAGCAGCCACATCGATGCCGAGAGAGGCTCAAGTCGCCGCTAGGCGTCCGCACAACGCTCGACGCTCTCCTAGCATTGACACAGGAACCAGAGCACGAAGACCATCGGCCTGTGCAGCAGCGACAACTACGCTAAAAACTGCGAATTTAGCCCCAAAAAGAGTTTCAGGGGCGCGGAAAAGCCCGGAGAATGCGGGTGGACGTGCTTTGCCCGTACGCAAATGGTCCATTATGGACTTGAGCGCGCCGCCTCGTAGTTCCCTTGGACCGGACACGAGGCGGCGCGCCAGTCTGTCCGACGCGGTTTGCGCCGCGCTGTGGGGCACACTACAACAGGCCGTCGATGACCGGCACCCCCCGCTTCGACCCTCTTCCCTGCATCCTCCGCACAACAATTAGAGTTCGCACCGAGGAAACTAGAACCGCACGCGCAGTCGGCGGATTCGTTGCGAGCGTTTACGGCTTACGTTCGGTTCCAACGGCTCGTCGGGCCGATGAGGCCTTTCCCTCGAAGCTCAGGAGAAGCGTGCGCGCGTAGTCGAGCGCGAGGCTGGATGCTCACTTTTCAGAGGACCAGGGCTCGCCGCTGGCGGGCACGGAGAGGTGTTCGGTTTCGACCCTCCTAACGCCTATCCCCCAAGGCATTGACGGGATAGGCCCAGCCCGCAATCGCTCAGATCTTCAGCAGGACGATCGTGTTGACGACCCAGACGATCGCGAATGCGACGGTCCAGCGGTTGAGGTTGCGCTCGACGAGCGAGCCGCCGCCGAAGGGACCGGCGCCGCTGCCGACGCCGAAGGCGCCCGACAGGCCCGCGTCCTTGCCGGAGTGCATGAGGACGAGAAAGATCAGCGCGATGGACAGCGCCACCTGGACGACTGACAGGATCGTTTCCACAGGCCAAGCCTACCGGTCGGTGGCCTCGTCGAGGGCGCGCAGCACCTCCATCGCCTCGGCGCGCAGCTGGCGGTCGAGGAGCCGGTGGTCGTCCTCGGAGAGCTTGCCCGTGCGCAGGTCGAGCTCGGCGTCGCGGATCTCGCGGTACTTCGCCTCCTTACGCGCCTCCAGTTCGGCGACCCGGTCGGCGGACTCGCTGCGCTCGCGCTGATGCTCCCCGGAGCGCAGCGGCGACGAGACGAGCGCCACGACCCCGACGAGCACGGCGAAGATGACGAGCAGCACGACGATGTCCACGGAGGATCAGGCGACGCCCGCACGCTCTCGCTCGCCGGACCGAGGCGCACCGGGACCACCCTCGTCGTCGCCGGGGCCGCGGAGCTCCTCTGCGACGCGCGCCGCGTAGCGCGCCCTGACGCGCCTGCGTGCGGCGTCCGGCCCCGGCCACAGCGCGATGAGCGCGCCGCCGAAGACGATGATCGCGCCGAGCCAGATCCAGGTCACGAGCGGCGACGTGATGATGCGGAACGTCGCGGGCGGCGGGTCGGCGACGTAGCGGTCGACGAGCCCCCGCAGTGCGGTGCCCAGCGCCGCCGCCTCGGCCGCCGGCGAGATCTTGCCGGCCGCGTCGGCGAAGACCTTGTCGCCCCGCTGGATGATCGGCAGCAGCCCGCGCACGTCCGGCGTCATCGCCGTCCAGATGTCGCGGCGCAGCCCCGCCTGAAGGCCGACCTCACTCGTCGCCTCGCCCTCGAAGAAGCGCCCGAGCGGGCCGAGACCCGCGGCGTCGCGTGACGGGAAGTACCCGCGCTCGGGCCGCATGGTCGTCACGAGCCTGCCGTCCCGGCGAACCTCGACGACCGAGCCGAAGGAGATCTTCTCGAGGCTTCCGGCCCCCGTCGTCGAGATCCGCGACGTCGGCTTGACGTACGTGAAGTCGTAGCCGCCGACATGCGCCGTCTGCCCCACGTCCAGGCGTGTGTCGCGCGCGTCGTTGAACGCCGTCGACGCGGCCACGCCGATGAACAGCACCGCCATCCCCACGTGGACGACGTAGCCGCCGTAGCGGCGGCGGTTGCGCGCGACGAGCGATCCGAGCGCCGTCAGCGGCCCCTGGCCCGTCATCGCGCGCCGCACCGCGACGCCGCGCCAGAACTCCTGCCCCACGCTCCCGACGACGAACGTGCCGCAGACGAACATCGCGAGCGCCAGCGGACGGGAGGCGGCGCCGAACGCCGCCAGCACGGCGCCCGCGACGAGCGCCAGCGCGGCCGGTACGACGAAGTTGCGCCGCGCGTTGGCGGCTGTCGCCCTGCGCCATGCGATGACCGGGCCGATCCCGCTGAGCAGCACGAGCACGATCGCCAGCGGCACGGTGTAGCGATCGAACCACGGCGGGCCGAGCGACCGCCGGCTGCCGGTCAGCGCCTCGGCGATGAGCGGCCAGAACGTGCCCCAGAACACGACGAAAGCCATCGCGACGAGCACGAGGTTGTTGGCCAGGAAGACCGCCTCGCGCGAGAGCATCGAGTCCAGCCGGTTCTCGGAGCGCAGCGCCTCGCGGCGCCAGACGACGAGCCCGATCGAGCCGGCGACGAGCAGCCCGATGAGGATGACGAACGGGACGCCGAGCGTCGAGGCACCGAAGGCGTGGATCGAGTCGAGGATCCCCGAGCGTACGAGGAACGTGCCCATGATCGCCAGGATCCCGGTCGCCAGGACGAGCGAGACGTTCCAGATCTTCAGCATCCCGCGCTTCTCCTGGAGCATGAGCGAGTGCAGGAACGCCGTGCCGGTGAGCCACGGCAGCAGCGACGCGTTCTCGACCGGGTCCCAGGCCCAGTAGCCGCCCCAGCCCAGCTCGGCGTAGGACCAGCGGGCGCCGAGCAGGATCCCGACGCCGAGGAAGAACCAGGCGGCGAGCGCGAAGCGCCGCGTCGAGCGGATCCAGTCGGCCGCGCCGACCTGGCGTGAGACGAGCGCCCCGACCGCGAACGCGAACGGGATCGCGAACAGCGTGTAGCCCGAGTAGAGCATCGGCGGGTGGATCATCATGCTCGGGTGGCGCAGCAGCGGGTTGAGTCCGGCACCCTCCGCCGGCGCCGTCGCGAGCACGCCGAACGGCGTCTCGAGGAACACGAGCAGGCCCGCGAAGAACGCCGCGAAGCCGAGCAGGACGGCGGTCGCGTACGGCGCGATGCGGCGCAGGCTGCGGCGGGTGAGGAACAGCACGAGGCTTGACCACAGCGACAGCAGCCACAGCCACAGCAGCAGCGAGCCCTCCTGCGAGGACCACGCGGCGGCCGCCTTGTAGAAGGTCGGCGTCGTCGTCGACGAGTGGCTGGCGACCGTGGCGAACGTGAAGTCCGAGCGCAGGAACGCGAGCTCGAGGATCGCGAACGCGCCCGTGCACAGGACGGCGACCGCGTAGACCGCCCGCCGGCCGGAGGCGACCCACTGCGGGCGCCCGCTGCGTGCCCCGTAGATCGACGCGACGATCCCGTACACCGCGACGGCGAGGGCGAGGATGAGCAGGGCGCGGCCGACGGTCGCCATGGCTAGGCCACTAGTGGGTCGTCCAGGGACGTTGTGCCTGAAACGGCGGGATGCCGGCGCCGTCAGGCAAGGACGCAGGATCGAAGGTGTGGCCCTGCCACATCGAGATCCGAGGACGCCGCCTGGCGGTGATCGGCGCCCGCCGTTTCGGGTGCAACGTTCCTGGCCGGCTCACTGGTTGCGCGTGGCGTCTTCGGTGAACTTCGACGGGCACTTCGTGATGAGCGAGTCGCGCTCGCCCACGAACGTCTCGCCCTCCTTGCGGACGGTGACGATGACCTCGCGGCCCTCGCGGAACGGGTCGGGCACCGCGCCGCGGTAGGTCACCGGGACCGAGGCGGAGCCGTCCCGGTCGCGGACCCGGAAGTCGACCCCCCGCGACGTCGTGCGCACGGAGTCGTCCTGCACCTTTCCGGTCAGTTGGTAGGCGACGCCCGCCTGCACCGTCGCAAGCTCGCTGGGCGACACGGCCTCGCTCGACGCGTTCAGGCTCGTGACGACGAGCGCGGTCGCCAGCAGGACGGCCGCCGAGAGCGCGACGACGAGCCTGATCTTCCGCTTGCGGGCTGGCGGCATGGTGGGCCCAGTATCGCAGCCAAATCTCGCAACGACGCTGGTCGGCGCGGCGCCCGCCGGGCGCCCGAGGATAAAGATCCGCGGAGGACAGAAACCTTTTGGGTCTTCGGGAGTCTTGGCCGGTAGACCCATGCGCCCCATGTCCATCCGACACACCAGCGCAGCGCGAGACCGGCCGAAGCGCCGTCGCCTGCACATCGTCCCCAGCCCGGAGCCCCGGCCAGAGCCGACGCACTCCGAGGAGCGGCGCCTACGCGACGCCGGCGGCCCGCACGACCGCGCCTGCTACTCCTGCGGCTGCGGCTACCTCTTCGAGGCCCCGGTGTCGGCCTCGGTGCAATGCCCGAACTGCCACGCCGAGCAGGCCTGGTGATGGGCTACAGCAGGACCGACGACTCGGCCGCGCGGAGCTCGATGAGCCTCGCGAGCCCCTCGAACTCCAGCGGCTCGGTGGTGAACTCGGCACCCGGCCCTTCGATCATGCTGCGCCGGCGCGTGGCGTGGATCCCGACGGTGCGGAAGCTCAGCTCGTTGGAGTCCTCGAGCTCGACGTCGGGCAGGAAGACCGTCAGCGTGATCGTGCGCAGATGCGAGACGCCGTCGAGCGTCACGCTCACCTCGCGACCGCGCGCGCTGCGCTCGGTGCGGATCGCGTCCCCCTCGAAGCTGTGTCGGCCCATGGGGCCGGTGTAATCCAGGCGCGGGGCACCGTCACACGCATCGAGGGCGTAGACGATCTTCGTGTCCTCGTAGCACAGTTCGAAAAGGTTGGGACCCTGGATCTGCACAGCCATGAGTGCCCTCGCATTCGGACGGTCGGCGCGTTGGCGCTTCATGGTGAGCCAGCCGGGGCCCCCTGTCCAGCAATTGGCAAGACGTTTAGCCGCGACTTAGCCCGAACCATCGGGAATCGTGGATGGATCGGCTCGGTGAGGCGAAGGCTCACGGGGGCTATTCGGGAGCCAGGCTAGTCGAAGGCGACGAGCTCGACGCCGAGCCGCGTGGCGAGACCGCGGGCTCCCTGGCGCATGACGTGGTCGTGGTTCCAGGCGAACGCGGGACGGGCGAGCGGGGCGAGCCGGTTCATCCAGCGACGCGTCGTGGATACGTCCCAGCTGTAGACGACGGCCGTGCCGGCGGCGCCGCCGTAGAGCCGCCAGATGCCGACGCCCTCGAGCTCGCCGCTGGCGTGCCCCTCGAGCAGGTGCGGCGGCTCCGAGCGCGTCACGCGCATGTCGAACTCCAGCGAGTAGGGCAGCTTGCTGCGCCATTCGAAGCGCGAGAGCGCGCCGACGCCGTGCTCGCCGCCGGGCTCGAGCTCGGTGACGCTGCGCACGCTCTTCCACCATTCCGGGTAGCGCTCGCTCTCCGAGATGAGACCCCAGACCGGCTCGATCGGAGCGTCGACGCACCAGGTCGTGAGGAAGCTGTAGGCGGCCATCGCGCGGCGCGAGGATAACGCGCGCCGCGGTGGCCGTGGCGCATCGACGTCCGGTCAGAGGTCGACCAGCCTGCCCTCGCCGTCGAGCGTGATGACGGCGTACTGCTCCCGCGCGGCCGGCAGGCCGATGCGCGCGGTGATCGGCTCCTCCTTCGTCGTGAAGATCGCGATCGTTCGGACCTCGAGACCGGTGTGCGGCGCGACCCACATCTCGGGCACGAGGAGGGTGAGGGTGATGACGTGCAGCCCGGCAGCAGGCAGCCGCGCCGACGGGTGGGGCTGACCGCACCCCAAGACATCGGGTTGGCGTATCAAAACACGGGCTCGTGTCCTCAACGTTGGACATATGCCTCAAACCGCCCCCTCACAGCAGCCCCCGATCCACCGCAACCTCGCCGCCCGAGCGGGCAGGTGGAGTGCCCAGCACCGCAAGAAGGCGATCCTCGGATGGATCGTCTTCGTCCTCCTCGCCACGATTCTCGGCGGCGCCGTCGGACAGCGCCAGCTGAAGCAGTCCGAGACGTTCAACGGCCAGTCGCGCGCCGCCGAGGCGGCGATCGACGCTGCTGGCTTCCCCGACGACTCGGGTGAGCAGGTGCTCGTGCAGGGCAGGGGCTCGCTCACGTCCTCGGACCCGCGCTTCGTCGCCGCCGTCACGGACGTCACCCGCCGTCTCGACGCGACCCGCTACGTCACAGAGGTCAAGTCGCCGTTGAGCGCGGGCAACGAGGACCACATCTCCAAGGACGGCCGCTCGGGCCTCGTGACCTTCAAGATCCTCGGCGACGAGGACGCGGTCAAGGACCGCGTCGATGGGTCGCTCGCCACCGTCAGCGCGGCACAGCGCGCCCATCCCGAGCTGCGCATCGAGCAGTTCGGCGGGGCCAGCGCCGACAAGGCGCTCTCGGAGTCCTTCGAGAAGGACTTCCAACGGGCGGAGTTCCTGTCGGTCCCGATCACGCTGCTGATCCTCGTCCTCGCGTTCGGAGCGCTCGTCGCCGCCGGACTGCCGCTGGTGCTCGCCCTCACCGCGGTCATGGGCACGCTTGGCCTCCTCGGACCGATCAGCCAGCTGCTGCCGCTCGACGCGGCGATCTCGTCCGTCGTGCTGCTCGTCGGCCTCGCGGTCGGCGTCGACTACTGCATGTTCTACCTGCGCCGCGAGATGGAGGAGCGCGACGCCGGCCGCGAGCCGGCGGCGGCGTTGAACGTCGCCGCCGCCACCTCCGGTCGCGCCGTGCTCATCTCCGGCGTCACGGTCATGGTCGCGATGGGCGGCATGTTCCTGGCCGGCAACGCCATCTTCGCGTCCTTCGCCGTCGGCACGATCCTCGTCGTCGCGGTAGCGATCGTCGGGTCTCTGACGGTGCTGCCCGCGATGCTCTCGTGGCTCGGCCAGAAGGGCTGGATCGAGAAGGGCCGCGTCCCCTACGTCGCCACGCTGCGTCATCGCACGAAGGGCGAGTCGCGCGTCTGGGGCGCCATCGTCGACCGCGTCCTCAAGCGCCCCGTGCTGTCCGTCGTGCTCTCCGGGGGCCTCCTGGTCGCGCTCGCGATCCCGGCGCTCGGGATGCACACCGTCAACCCGGGCGTCGCCGGCCTCCCGCGCAGCCTGCCGATCATGCAGACCTACGACCGCCTGCAGGCCGCATTCCCGGGCGGCTCGGAGCCCGCCGTCGTGGCCATCGAAGCCGGCGACGTCAACGCGCCTGCGGTCCAGGCCGGCATCGCGGCGCTCAAGCGCGAGGCGAGGACGACGACGGGCCTCGGCCAGCCCGTCACGGTCACGTACAACCCCCGCGACACGCTCGCGCTCGTCGAGATCCCGCTCGCCGGCAACGGAACCGACAGCGTCTCGGAAGCCGCCCTCGCGCGCCTGCGCGACGACGTCATCCCGGCGACGATCGGTCAGACCGCGGGCACCCACGTGAACGTCACGGGCATGACCGCGGGCTCCAAGGACTTCAACGACACGATGAAGTCGCACCTGCCGATCGTGTTCGCGTTCGTCCTCGGCCTGACGTTCGTGCTGCTGCTCGTGACGTTCCGCTCGCTCATCATCCCGATCAAGGCGATCGTCCTGAACCTCCTGTCGGTCGGCGCGTCCTACGGCATCCTGAAGCTCGTCTTCCAGGACGGCCACGGCGAGAGCCTGCTCGGCTTCCAGTCGATCGGAGGGATCACGTCGTGGCTGCCGCTGTTTCTCTTCGTGATCCTCTTCGGGCTGTCGATGGACTACCACGTCTTCATCCTCAGCCGGATCCGCGAGGCGGTCAGCGGCGGGATGAGCACCGACCGCGCCGTCGCGCACGGCATCAAGCAGACGGCGGGCGTCGTCACGAGCGCGGCGAGCGTGATGGTGGCGGTCTTCGCGATCTTCGCGACGCTCAGCTCGCTCGACTTCAAGCAGATGGGGGTCGGCCTCGCGGTCGCGATCCTCATCGACGCGACGATCGTACGCGCCGTCCTGCTGCCCGCCACGATGAAGCTCCTCGGCGACTGGAACTGGTACCTGCCGCACGGGCTGCGCTGGCTGCCGGCCCTGCGCCACGAGACGAGCCCCGAGCCGATGAAGGCGTGACCCCCCGACATGACACGATGTACCCCCCACACGGGGGGAACCGCTGTTCTGACGGCGCGCGGGGCGTCACGGTTTGGCTGTGCTCGACTTCACTCAGACCGCTGTCCTCTTTCCAGGACAGGGCAGCCAAACACCGGACATGCGCGCCCTCGTGGCCGCAGTTCGTCCCGATCTGCTCGACGCGGCCATCGACCTCGTCGGCGAGGATCCGTTCCCGCGCGTCGAGGAGTCCACGCGCTTCGCGCAGCCGGCGATCCTGTGCGCTTCGCTCGCGAGCTGGACGCGCCTGCGTGACCACGTCGACCCCCTCGCGCTAGCGGGCCACTCGCTCGGCGAATTCTCCGCGCTGGCCGCCGCCGGCGCCCTCTCCGACCATGACGCCCTGCGCCTGGTCGTCCTCCGCGGCGACCACATGGCCTCCTCCGGAGAGGCGTCCGGGGGCGGAACGATGCTCGCACTGCTCGGCGCCTCACCCGAGCAGGCGGCGGCGCTCGCCGGCCGCCACGGCGTGAGTCTGGCCAACGACAACGCTCCCGGCCAAGTCGTCCTCTCCGGCGCACCCGATGCGCTCGACGCCGCACGCAAGGAGGCCGAGGGAGAGGGCCTGCGCGCGCTCCCGCTTGGCGTCGCCGGCGCCTTTCACTCCCCCCAGATGCGGGGCGCCCTCGCCCCCTTGAGCGCCGCCCTCAGCGAGGTCGTCTTCCGCACCCCGCAGATCCCCGTCATCAGCTGCGCGACCGCAGCGCCCTTCACCGACCCCGCCGTCGAGCTCGCCGAGGCGCTCGTCTCGCCCGTGCGCTGGCGCGACACGATGACCGCCCTCGACGCGAGGGGCGTGCGGAGTTACGTCGACACCGGGCCGGGCCGCGTGCTCTGCAAGCTCGCTCCGCGCTGCATCAAGGATGCGAGCGCCGCCACGGCCGACACCCTCCTGGAGGACATCAGTGCCCCCGTCTGAGCTTGCGACAGCACCGCCGCTCATCGTCGTCCCGCCCCCCGCCCGGTCGCGCCTGCGGACCGCCGGGATCATCGGCTTCGGGCGCGCGCTGCCCGCGACCGTCGTCGAGAACGCGCCGATCGCGGCGCGCATCGGCGTCGAGCCCGCCTGGATCGCCAAGCGCACGGGCATCTCCGCACGCCGGCGCACCGTCGACGGCGAGGGTCTGTCCGAGCTTGCCATCGAGGCCGGCAGCCGTGCGCTGCACGCCGCGGGCATGGATCCCGCCTACGTGGACGCCGTGCTCGTCGCGACCTCCTCGGCAGATGACATCGTCCCCCAGGCCGCTCCGATCGTGGCGGGCGCCCTCGGCGCGGACCGCGCGATGGCCTGGGACGTCGGGCTCGCCTGCACCGGCTTCCTTGCCGGCCTGCAACAGGGCGCGGCGCTCATCGAGAGCGGGCGCGCGAACACCGTCCTGCTGATCGGCGCCGACGTGCTCGGGCGCTACACCGATCACGACGACCGCGCGACGGCTGGGCTGTTCGGCGACGGTGCGGCCGCCGCGGTGCTTGCGCCGGGCGGTCCGGCGAGCATCGGCCAGGTCGTGCTGGGCGCCGACTCCCAGCGCGACGTGCTCTTCATCGACCGCACCGACAACGTCGTGCGCATGGAGGGCCGGCGGGTCTACGAGAAGGCGATCGACCACATGGAGCGATCGTGCCGCGACCTGCTCGAGCTCGCGGACCTCGACATCGACGACATCGACCTCGTCATTGCCCACCAAGCCAACGGCCGGATCATCAACGCCGTGCGCGAGCGCTTCGGCCTGGATCCCGAGCGAGTCGCCGACTACGTCGCTGACCTGGGCAACACCTCAGCCGCGTCGATCCCGCTCGCGCTCTCACTCGCCGCCGACGACGGACGTCTACCCGAACGCGGCCACGTCCTGCTCACCGCATTCGGCGCCGGCTTCTCGTGGGGCGCCGCACTGCTGACATACGGAGGAGACACACCATGAGCACGATGACGACGATGAACGGACATCTCGCCGAGGCCGCAAAGGCGACGAAGGAAGGACGCCGACCCGACGGCGCGGTCGTGCTCGTCACGGGCGCCTCGCGGGGCATCGGCGCCGCGATCGCCCGCGAGCTGGCTGCCGACGGCTGGGCCGTGGCCGCCGGCTATCGCTCCGACGCCGACGGCGCGGCTGCGACCGTCGAAGCCATCGAGCAGGACGGCGGGTCGGCGCTTGCGATCGGCGGCAACATCTGCGATCCGGACGCCATGGAGGACGTCATCGCGCAGGCGCAGGAGCGACTCGGCCCCGTGCTCGGACTCGTCAACAACGCGGGCGTGCGCGCCGACGGGCTCGCGATCCAGCTCGACGACGACCAGTGGGACCGCGTCATCGAGACGAACCTCAGCGCCGCCTTCCGTCTCACGCGCTGCGTGCTGCGACCGATGATGAAGGCCCGTTACGGCCGCGTCGTGAACGTCGCGTCGGTCGTCGGCCCGCGTGCCAACGCAGGCCAGGCGAACTACGCGGCCGCCAAGGCCGGGCTCATCGGCATGACGAAGACGATCGGCGTCGAGATCGCCCGCCGCGGCGTCACCGTCAACGCCGTCGCGCCCGGCTTCATCGAGACCGAGATGACCGCCGACCTGCCGCGCGACCTGCTCGAGGCCGTGCCCGCGCGCCGGCCCGGGCGCCCCGACGAGGTCGCCGCCGCCGTGCGCTTCCTCGCCTCCGACGCCGCCAGCTACGTGACCGCCACGACGCTGTTCGTCGACGGCGGCATGAGCGCCTGACGCCGCGCCCTGGCAGAACCGCTCATGGCCGCGGCGCTCGGCGCTTGCCGCGGGGCGCTTCGGATGGGGCCTTCGCAGGGCGGCGTTGTCGTCGTCGCGGCGTGCCCGCGCGTGTGCCGATGAGGTCGGCGTAGGCGCAGTCGATGAGCGTGGTCGGAGTGTCGTTGGCGGCGACGATCTCGGCGTAGCCGATCGCGATCGTGACCCCCGCTCGGGCGAGCGCCTGCTGCACGGCACAGAAGCGTGTGCCGGCGTCGGTGATCGTCCCGCCGCACAGCGCACAGACGAATGCGTCACAGCTGATGCCGATGACCAGGTCATAGGAGCGCACCTTGGACAGCAGCGCGGCGGCGACGCCGTGCAGCAGCGTGTCGTCGCTGCGACGACCCTGATCGTGGGCGGCGTCACCTTCGTCGACGACGACGACCACCACAGTCAGCGCGCTGCATGTGCGATATGCCCGGTCGAGCTCTCGCTGCAGCGCGGCGAATCCTGCTTGGCGGCGCAGCACGCCGGTCAGGGCGTCGGCTTCGGCACGCTCCCGCTCGTCGACGGCGGCCGCGAGCCCGCCGTCTCGAGCGGTCGTGCGATCCGGTGCCTGCACCGCTACATCAGCGAGGGGGGACGCGCGGTGATCGGGCAGCGCACATGGACCAGGTTGCCCCTCAGCCGCGTGAAGTTCTGGGCAACGAACACCGGCCGCCCGCACGCCGCGCAGACACCGAGCTTCCTGCCGTACAGCCTGGCCAGCTCGTCACCGACCGTGCCCGCGAACCCGCGCGCGCGGCTCACGGGCGCCGACGGCCGTGGCGATCGATCAGCGGAGTCAATCATGTCCGTCGCCTCCGGATATCGCGGGGTCTGGTCGACCGCCGTCGCCCGCGAGCCCGGCGCGCCGCCCGCTGGCCCACAGCCACAGCGCGTCCTTCTCCTCGCGTCCCAGCGCGGAGGCGTCGATCGTGCGCTCGACGACACCCATGTCGGCATGCGCGTCGAGCAGGTCGTCGACCAGCGCACGGCACCCGTCGAAGAGAACCGGCGCGTCGCTGCTGCTCATCCCCACCCCTCCTTGTCGTCGCGCGTGCGGCGCCGCCGCGGCGCACACGACCTCCCGAGGTCTCATGCAGCTCGACGGTCGCGCGCGGATCGCCGGTCGCCGGACCGACCACCGCAAGCAACCGGCCATGTGGTCGGCGACGCGGCGATCAGCGCGATGATCGTCGGCTTACATGAGCGGACGCCCATGGTTGCGGAAGGCCGCGCAGGTCACCACAGATCTGGACGATTTGCTCGGGTTTCGGCATAAACTCTCCATAGACCCCTCGCGTTTGCGACGCGGGAGCGCGGGGTAGCGGCGCTCGTGCGCGATGGGGAGGAGGGTGGCTCGTGCCAAGCAAGGTCGATCTCGAGGTTGAGCTGCCGCGCGCCACGGTCGCCCCACGCGACGCACGCCACGCCTTGAGAAGCTGGTGCCAAGGTCTGATCGAGGCCGACCTGCTGGTAGACGCTCAGCTGCTGGTCAGCGAGCTCGTCGCCAACGCGATCTTCCACGGCCGAGGGCACATCACCCTGCGCGCGCGCCTGGACGAGGACCGTCTGGTGGTGGAGGTCGTGGACGAGGGCTCCGGGTTCGAGCGCGGCCTGCGTCGCAGCGACTTCGAGCAGATCGGCGGATGGGGATTGGACATCGTCGAAGAGGTATCCAGCCGCTGGGGCGTGCACGAATGGACCACCCACGTCTGGTTTGAGCTGGAGTGGTCCGGACCGCGCCTCGGCGAACCCGACCGATGAGGGCCGAGTCCATCAGGCCGGCCGGTCCTTGAGGGGGGAGCGGCTGACCGCCAGCCGTGAGCTGCTCGCGCTCGCGACGCCGATCGCGCTGACGCAGCGGGCCTCGTCGGGGCCGTGGCGATGGTCGGTGGGGCTCTGGCGTGGCTGAGGCAGGATCGTGAGGTCGTAGATCGAGCGCAGCCGATGCTCCTGGCGCTCGCACCGGGGCTCCTGCCGTGCCTGTGGTTCGACGCGCTGGGCCTAGCGTCCGCGCGCGCCGCGGGCGACGCTCGCGAGTAGCACCACGACGACGCCAGCGAGCAGGACAAGTCCCCCGAGCTGATCCCACGCGCCGCCGAGGAGCGGGCGGACGAGCAGCCCGGAGGCGCTGACGACGAGGGTGATCCCGACCGGCAGCAGCCACGTTTCGCCCAGGACAAGCTTCTTGAGCGTGCGCAGCGTGCTCATGACCGCTGCGGGGCGGCACCTGGTGGGCGGGCCGACGTTCCGTGCGCGGGCCTCCGCGCCAGCCGGTGAGCCTGCAGCTGGCTTGCCACAGCCAGCGTGAGCGCGACGTAGAGCAGGGCGGCGTCGTCGCCAGGCCAGTGGACGCCCATGCCCTCGCCGGCGAAGAACACGCCGAACGCGCTCAGCAACACGCCGACGCCCCACTTCAGCTCGGTCTCGGGAAGGCGCTGAAGCGGCGTGCGCAGCCACGCGCCGGCACCGAGCACCGCCACGGTTGCGGCGCCGGCGCCCACCAGCGCGGGAGCTGCCCCGCTGGGGCGCGCGGCCAAGGCGCTGACGATGAGCACGACCTCCACGCCCTCCAGCAGAACGCCTTTGAACGCGACGATGCGACCCGCCCAGTCTGGCCGCCCCTCCGGCGGCAGCGGCGCGTCGTGGAGCTCCTCCTGCGCCTCGACGTACTCGGCCAGCGACGAGGAGCGCGCGCGGCGGCCGGCCAGGCGCAGCGTCCCCTTGCGCAGCCATTCGAGGCCAAAGAGGAGCAGCAGCACCCCGATGGTCACGTGCAGCGCATCCAGCGAAATCGAGGCGAGCACGACGGGTCCCACCACGCCGGCCACGACCCCGCAGACCACGACGGCCGCAGCTGCCCCGATCAGCGCGTCCGACCAACGGCGGCTGACGCCCACCGCGAGCACGATGGCCAAGGCCTCGAGCAGCTCGACGGTCACGGCGACCGCGGCTCCCACGGTGACGAGAACGAAGGTCATGGCACGCCAGGTTGCTCGGGGTAGGCAGTTGGACCGAGGAAGATGTGGTCGGGGTGTGGGTGGCTGAGGAAGTCGTGGTGTGAGATTTCCCAGCCGTAGGCGCCGGCGTGGTGGAAGACGAGCATGTCGCCTGGGCGGGCGCGTGGCACGAGGATG
>Ga0136631_10000361_pt1 | contig 14061 bp, 13 predicted proteins | sample AntDrymUQ6012206_2_FD_104655 | JGI IMG/M metagenome (GOLD analysis project Ga0136631, IMG submission 104655) | Polar desert sand microbial communities from Dry Valleys, Antarctica - metaG UQ601 (22.06) | ecosystem: Environmental > Terrestrial > Soil > Desert | place: Antarctica: Dry Valley... | reverse complement strand
CCCGAACCGTGTCCCCAACTCGGCAAATCTGACCCGAGCCAACGTGAGCCAACTGGCCGTACCGAAGCCAACTAGACCCAAAAACCCCTGCAAATCGGCCACTCATAATCCGTAGGTCCCAGGTTCGAGTCCTGGCCGGCCCACTTGAAAGCCCTGCATAGAGCCACATTCTGTGTGGTTGGTCCGTTGGGCCCGGGCAAGGTGAGATCAAGCGGATGCGCGTTCATCCGCGCTTCCAGCGATGCGGGTTCGGCCGTGAGATCCTTTTTCGACTCGAGAATCGCGCCCGCGAACTCGGCTACGAGACGCTTCATCTCGACACAACGGTCGGCCAGACCGCGGCCCAGGCGCTCTACAGATGCCACGGCTACATGGAGACGCGCCGCACCCAGCTTGGTCCCTTCGAGGTCATCCCGTTCGCGAAGCCATTCGCCCGCGATCCAGTTGACACGCCGCCCCAGCGTTCCGTGCCGCGACGCGCTGCCGCTTCGCCGAGACGCGAGAGCGGAGCCCGAGATCCGTCGCTCCCGCTTCCGCTCGACGAGGAGCCGCCCGCCAGGGTACCCACCCGTAGCGCCTACCCGACCCGATCGTCCACCTCGACGGGGCGCGACTGGCGGCCTCCACGCTGCTCGCACTCGGCTACGCGAGCGGCGGCGAGATCACCGTCGAGCTCGCAGACCAGGCCCTCGAACTCATAGACACCGCTTAGCGAGCACGAACCGTCGGACAGACCTACCTCCGCCATTCGGACACGGCCTCCCGGGTACGCGTTGATGGCCTCCGGGGTGACGCGTGATGACTTGGCGCGCGCTCTCGCTAAAGGAGAGGGCGTTGTTGTGCAGTCTTCGGATGGACGGCTCGGCGCGTAGCGCTCAGGGCATGCGTTCCTACCGCACCTGCCACTCCTTTGATAGGTTGCCGCGCGCGTCGACATAGCAAGTGTGGCCATCGGCAGCGATCGCCACGGACTCGAGAGGGAGCCACCGTGCCGGTTTGTTACGCCAAGTCTTGCGAACCGATCCGAGTGCGGTGGCGTACGCCTGAGTCAGGCAAACGAAGCCCGATGGTCTGGCTGCTCGCCGTCGTGGCCTTCGGAGGGGCTTTCGGGGCCGCTACGGCCCAGGCCCAGCCGCCAGGTCCCACGCCGCCGGCGCCTTTTTACGAGCCCATCGTGGTGCACGCTCCCAAGCCTCAATTCGAAGGACGATGGGCGGAGCGCACCCGCGACGCCGGCGACCTCAACGGGGATGGGGTTAACGACCTCTGGATCGGGGTTCCCCAGTACCAGCGCGACAACCCCAACGACGGCAGCCCGAGCGGCGGCGGCGAACCCGAGAACGGGCCGGCCGCCGACGAACGGCAACCATACGGGCGCGTGTACGCGGTCGACGGCAAAAGCCTCACTAATCCCCTGCCCCCGGACAACAGGCCGAAGATCCTCTACAACGTCCACCCTCCCGAGCCGCAGCCCGAGGCGCGCTTCGGCTTCTGGATCGAGAACGTCGGCGACGTGGACCGTGATGGCACTGCGGACCTTGCGGTGGGCACCGACGCGCAGGACGTCTGCCCGGGCCCAGGCAAGCGGACTCCCCAGCCCCAGAATGGGTCAGAGCCAAACCCCGGGTGCAATCAGAATCAGTGTGACGACACGGAGCCCGACGGCTGCAACGAGGACCAGGGCAAGGCGTGGGTCTTCAGCGGCAAGACCAACAGGGTCCTCTACGAGCTCAATAATCCAGAGCCTCAGGGCTCTGAGGGGCATCGTGCTCGCTTCGGGTCCCGGATCGGCCGCGCCGGCGACGTCAACGGCGACGGGGTGTCAGACGTGCTCGTTGGCGCCTCGGGCAACGACGATCCCGCCGGTTGCAGCGACAACGACGGTGAGCCTCCGCCGCCGGCGCCATGCCGCAGAGAAGAGGGGCGAGCGTACATCTTTGACGGCACCGACGGCAAACTTATTCGCACGCTGCGACTGCCGCAGGAGGACGAGGTGCCGCCCGCCGACTGCCGGGCGAGCTGCGGTAGCTTCGGCCTGGCCGTGCAGGGGCCCGGAGACGTCGATGGTGACGGCGTCCCCGACCAGCTCGTCGGCGCCCCCAGCCTGCAGACAGCTACCAGCCCCGTTGTCTTCCAGGGTCGGATGTACGTGTTCAGCGGCGCGACCGGTGCGGTCATCCGCAAAATCGACGATCCCGATCCAACCCCTCAGGCGGCCACCTTCTTCGGCTTCCAGGACGTTTCGCCGCTCAACCCCGGTGACGTCAACAACGACGGATTTGCCGATCTCTACGGCCACGGCTTCTACGAGGCGGGGCCGACGGGGCCCGGGGAGGGCCGGTCGTGGGTCTTCAGTGGCGCGGACGGCCAGGTTATGTACGAGTTCAGGAGGCCAGGTGCCCGCCCCACCGGCCAGTTCGGCTTTCCGATGAGCCGTCAGCGGGACCTCGTCAACCCCGGCGCCGAAGAGGACGACCCGGAGGCGAACCCGATCTACATCGGCAGCGATCCCCACGTCACTCCCGCGGCCGAGGCGTGCGGGGAGACGAACGTCTTCGAGGCGAGGTTCGGTACGTACCGGCGGACCCTGCCGCTACCGCCGCCGTTCAACCCGTCTCAGTGTGTCGGTACGCGCGAGAACCTCGGGCCCAACCTCGGCTGGAACGTCAGCTCGCCGGGGGACCTGAATGGCGACGGGTTCCGTGACTTCGTGTCCGGCGCCCCGTTCACCGATGTCTGCCGCACGAACGACAAGGCGCTCAACCAGGACCAGGGCATCCTGCTCGTCTTCCGTTCCTCCCCTACCGAACCCACGGACGGCGATACGGGAGGGAACCTCTGCCCGGAGGGCGACTAGCGGGATATCAAGGGCCGCCCGCGCGCCTCACGGCACCAGCAAGCGAGCGTTGAGCTCGGCCAGTCGGGCCTCGATCGGCGCAGTTTCGCCCTGGCGGTGGATAGAGGGCGTTCGACTGCTGAGAAGCTCGCCCGCTCCGAGCAGCGCCGGCCGGGAGCCCCCACAACGACGAGCGGCGCGCCATTGGCGCGCCGCTGTCCTGCTCCCCCCTCGCAGGTACTGCTCGCGAGATCAGCCTCCGCCGGCGATGGCTCCCACCACGTCCGGCGTAAAGGGTTCGGTGCCGCTCTCCAGGGCCGCCGGCGTGCCGCTGGCGTTGGCGTAGTCCAGCTCGCGGCCCAGGGCCGCCACGCCGTTGGAGCCGGCGAGCGGCGCGATGGCCACGGTCGAGAGCGTGCCGATGGCGCCGCCCGTGTCGTTCAGGAAGCCGCTGCCCGAGTCACCGGGAATGCCCGGGGTGGCCGTGTAGACGGTGCGGCTCCAGCCGCCGCCGACGGTAGTCACGACCTTGCCCTGCTTCGGGCTGAGGAAGGTGTGCCGAGGCGCAGCGAGGAGTTTCCGTAGGAGAACACATCGGTCGCCGGTGGCCGAGGAGCCGCCGAGACCCGCCGGGCCGCCGAAGCCGGGCACGGAGGGGTTCACCTTGGCGACATCGGCCGGATCGATCTTGACCAGCGCGAAGTCGTTGTAGTCGCACAACGGCCCGGGAACAACGATGCATTTACTGCCTCCGTGGATCGGTCGGGGGCTACCCCTAAACCGTCACCAATTGCGCGCTGCGCGCGAAACTAGACGCCTGCGCTGCGCGAACCTCTCTGTGCAGCGATGTTCAGGCGCACGTAGTCGAGCTCCATGTCGGCGCCGCCAGCACGTTCCGCAACGCGCTCCACGAAGCCCTCGCGCAGCGGCGGTGGCAGCTGCGCGATGTGGTGTCCGAGGCACACCGAGCGCACGTAGGCCACGGGCTCTGGAGGGCGTACCGGCGATGGCTCCAGCGACGTATGAACGCGCTCGAAGCCGGCCCCCTCCAGCCGCTCACGCGTCTGCTCCGCTCGGGCGAAGTTCCAGGGTCCCTGCCAGCCGCCGAGGTACTGCGCGAAGGGCTCCTGCGCACCAACCTCCCGAGCGGCCTCATGGAAGGCCTCGACGTTGCCGAAACCGCCGCACTGCGCCACCAAACGGCCGCCGGGCCGGAGGGCGGCGTACAGAGCGGCGAACAGCGCGTCGTGGTCCTGCACCCAGTGGAAGACCGCGTTGGAGAACACCGCGTCCACTACTTCGGTCAAATCCAGCTCGGTGAGCTCTCCCTGCAGCACGTCGACGCGATCACCGAGCGCCTCCCGCGCCAGCGCCACCATCGAGGGGGCGGCGTCAACGGCGATCACGCGCCCCCTCGGGAGTCGATCGGCGAGCATCGCCGACACCCGGCCGCTGCCACAGCCCGCATCGAGGACGGTCTCATCGCTCTCGAGCGCGAGCCGGTCGAGCACCCTCTCCGCCCACGCCACCTGTGGGGCGGATACGCGGTCATACGTGGCCGCGTCCCAATCACGGGGGGACTCAGGGGTCACGGGACGGTCGTCCGAGGACTAAATCGGGTAGCCCCGGGGCGCATCCGGTGTCAGGATAATCGAGTGCGCCGCAGTCTGACGGGGATAGCCGTCGCAGCCATCGTCGCGCTGGCGGTTGATGGGACTGGCTGCCAGAGCTGCGAGGACCAGGGTTGCTCGTCAGGCGCGTTTGTCGACCTCTCGCCGTTGCCAAAGGCAAAGAGCCGTGCCGAGGTGGTGCGCCTGTGCGCTGGGCGCAAGTGCCGGCGGTTCGAACTCGCCGGGGGCACCGAATTCCTGGAACTCGAGATCCCGGAGCTCGATCCCGACGATGAAGTCGACGTCTCGGTGAGTCTGCGAGATTCGCGCGATGCCGTTCTTCGGAGTGCCAGCGGGCGTTTTGCACCGAGGACGCTTGAGCCGAACGGTCCAGACTGCTCACCCACGTTCAAGTGGTGTCCTTGCGCTTCGACCCACGGAACGCCACTCTGGAGGTGCAACCCTAGAGATCCGCCCGGTGCCGGCAGTCAAAGGGCCGTGGTCACGGGCCCGGCGCGCTCGCGGTCGCGTTCGAACGCGCCGATCGCGTCGGCGGACTGCAGTGTCACGCCGATGTCGTCGAGTCCGCCGAGCAGCCGTCGCCGGGTCTCCGGGTCGATCTCGAACGGCACCTCTCGCCCGCCGAAGCGCACTACCTGGTCCTCCAGGTCGATTTCCGCCTCCACGGCGTCCATCAGTGCCTCCACGTCCGCCTCGGGCAGGGGCACCGGGAGCAGCCCGACCTTGGTGCAGTTCGAATAGAAGATGTCGGCGAAGGAGGGCGCCACCAGCGCCTTGAAGCCGAAATCCTCGAGTGCCCAGGGAGCGTGCTCGCGCGATGACCCGCAGCCGAAGTTGCGGCCGGTCACGAGGATCGGATTGGGATCGAGATCCCAGCCGGGCTCCTTGGCCCAGTCATAGAAGAGATACTCGCCGAACCCGGTGCGCTCCACTCGCTTGAGGAACTGCTTGGGGATGATCTGGTCGGTGTCCACGTCGCTGCGCCGCAGTACCGAGATCGGGCCCTTGATGAGGGCCACGGGGTTCATGCCCACTCCCTGATGTCCACGAAGCGACCTTCGAGCGCGGCTGCAGCGGCCATCCGGGGGCTTACGAGGTGAGTGCGCCCGCCGCGGCCCTGGCGGCCCTCGAAGTTGCGGTTCGACGTGGACGCGCAGCGCTCGCCGGGTGCCAGCGTGTCGGGGTTCATCCCCAGGCACATCGAGCAGCCCGCTGAGCGCCAGTCGAAGCCGGCGGCACGGAACACCTCGTCCAGTCCTTCGCTCTCGGCCTGCAGCGCCACCTGCTGCGAACCCGGCACCACCATCGCACTCAGGCTGGAGGCCACCCTGCGGCCCCTCACCACCTCCGCCGCCTCGCGGAGGTCGCCGATGCGCGAGTTCGTGCACGAGCCGATGAACACGCGGTCCAGCTCGATCTCCTGCATCGGGGTACCGGCCTGAAGCGCCATGTACTCCAGCGCGCGCTCGTCGCCCTCGCCGGCGGGCTCGGGCACGGCGCCGGTCACGTCGGTGACCATGCTGGGCGTGGTGCCCCAGGTCACCTGGGGCGAGAGCTCCGATGCGTCGATCTGGACCTCGGAGTCGAACCCGGCGCCGTCGTCGGTGCGCAGCTCACGCCACTGATCCAGCGGCAGCTCGGGCGGTGCCCCTGGACGACCCTCGACCCACTCGAACGTGGTGTCGTCGGGTGCGATCATGCCCGCGCGGCCGCCGCCCTCGATCGTCATGTTGCACACGGTCAGGCGGCCTTCCATCGAGAGTGCCTCGATCGGCGGGCCGGCGTACTCGATCACGTGGCCCACGCCGCCGTCCACGCCGATCCGGCCGATGGTGCTGAGGATCAGGTCCTTGGCGCTCACGCCGTAGCCCAGCTCGCCGGAGTAGAGGATCCGCATGGAGCGCGGCTTGCGCTGCTGCAGCGTCTGGGTGGCGAGCACGTGCTCCACCTCACTGGTACCGATGCCGAAGGCGAGCGCCCCGAAGGCGCCGTGGGTGGAGGTGTGGGAGTCGCCGCATACGATCGTCATGCCCGGCTGGGTGACGCCGAGCTCGGGGCCGATCACATGCACGATCCCCTGGCGATCGGAGCCGATCGAGTAGATCGGCACGCCGAACTCGGCACAGTTGCTCTCGAGCGTCTCCACCTGCACTCGGCTCAGGTGGTCGGCGATCTGCGCCGCAACCCTGGAGCCGTCGGTGGGCACGTTGTGGTCGGCGGTGGCCAGCGTGCGATCTGGCCGGCGCACGCTGCGCCCGGCCAGGCGCAGCGACTCGAATGCCTGAGGGCTGGTGACCTCGTGGACCAGGTGGAGGTCGATGTAGATCAGGCTCTCGCCCACCTCGTGGGCGCTCCAGATCTTGTCGAACAATGTCTTAGCCATCAGGACCTCCTCAGGCCGGCGGCCACGACGGCGAGGAAGCGCGCCTCGCTCGTGCCTGGGTTCTTGAAGTGGTGGGGCAGGTCGGCGTCGAAGGTGACAGCGTCGCCCTCGTGCAGGTCATGGGGTACCCCCGCGCACACCAGCCGCACCGCACCCGCGGTGACGAGCGCGGTCTCGCGCGCTCCGGCCTCGTGCATCGGCGGGTCCCCCGGGCCGCCGGTGGCGGCGCGGGGCGCCAGCGTGTGCTCGGACACCTCCGCGCGCTGGCCGGGCAGCGGCGGGGTGATCACGTCGTAGCGGTGGCCTCCGTTGGAGGCGCCCGTGCGGCGCTCGGCGGCGCGCACGATGGTCACTCCGTCACCCTCGTCGAGACGCAGCAGCTGGGACAGCGACAGCTCCAGCCCGGCCGCGATCCGCCCAGCCACAGCCAGCGTGGGGCTCGTCTCGCCGCGCTCGACCTGGGACAGCATCGGGGCGGACACGCCGCTGCGCTCGGCAAGGTCGCGCAGCGAGAGGTCCATCGCTTCACGCAGGGCGCGAACGCGCGGGCCCACGGGGGTTGAGGGTGCTTCGGCTACCGCCATCGTGCGTACGCTATCACGTACGCTTGTATTCATACCCGTGTATCGGCATTGGCTGGGTGTCAGCGCGGCGCGATCGCAACCTGCACGGCTCCGCGTGAGCGATCGCGCTGGTTGCCCGCGCCGGGGAGGATCGCCTCGGCCCGCACCACCCGCGCGTCCGCAGGCGCAGCGAGGGATAGGCGGTGGCTTCCTGGCCCGAGCAGATAGCCCGGCCCAAAGCCCCCGGCTAGACGCGGAACGGCGGCCCTGCCGTCCACGGACACCGACCGCGGCCGGCGGTCGAAGGGCCCGTGGTCCAGCAGCACGAGCGCCTCGTCGGTGAGCGAGACCTCGACGGCGAGCGATCCGCCCGCGCCCTCGGCTGTGAGCCCCGTGATGCGCGGGACCTGCTTCTCCGGGGTCATCGCGCCGCCCACGTCCGCGGCGCCAATCACCAGCATCAGGGCCACGCCGCCGCCCAGCAGCAAGGCTCGTCTCCCGCCACGAATGAGCGCCCACACGGCCCCTACCAGTGCCGCCACCGGGGCGAGGACAAGCAGCGCCCCGCGCAGAACGTCCAATGCGCCGGTGCGAGGGTCGCACGCCACGTTCTGGATCACGTCGGTGGCGTCGCTGGAGCAGCCGAGGTCCAGCCGCAAGGCAATGAGCGAGGCGAACACGGCGGCCGCCACCACACCAATGGCCGCCACGGCGGCCGGAGGGGCCGCCGGCGCCCTCAGCGCTCGCCCGTCGGGCGCACCAGCACTTCGTTGATGCTTACGTGGTCGGGCTGGGAGAGCGCGTAGACGATGGCTCCGGCGATGTCGTCCGCATGCAGGACGTCACCGATTCGCTCGCGCATCTTCTCGATGCCCTGGACCACCACGGGGTTCTGGTTGTGGCTCTGCAACTCGGTCTCCACATAACCCGGCTCGACGCACGTGACGCGAATGTTCGAGTGCAGCGCCTCCTGACGCAGCGCCTCGGAGAAGCCGGTGACGCCGAACTTGGTGAAGTTGTAGACCGCCGCTCCCGCGGCGGCGTGGCGCCCGGCCACCGAGGACACGTTCACGATGTGCCCTCCCCCGCCCTCGCGCATGACCGGCAGCGCGGCGTGGGTGCAGTAGAGGAGCCCGAGCACGTTCACGTCGATCATCCGGCGCCACTCGTCCAGATCGGCGCCTTCCACGGGCCCGAGCAGCATCACGCCGGCGTTATTGACCAGCGAGTGCAGACCGCCGAGCTGGTCGCGCGCCTGCTCGATGAAGGAGCGGGCGGCGGCCTCGTCGGCCACATCCGCCACGATCGCGGCGGCCCGGCCGCCCTCGTCCTCGATGCGCTTGGCCAGTGCCTCGATGCGGTCGGCGCGCCGGGCGCCCAGCGCCACTGCCGCCCCCGCGCCCGCGAGGGCGAGCGCGGTGGCCTCCCCGATCCCCGAGGAGGCGCCGGTCACTGCTGCGACGCGTCCGTCGAGAGGTCCTGGCATCGCACGATGCTACCGCCCGGGCTCAGGACCTCCGGTGTACCGGGCCCCGGCGCGAAGCGCCACCTCGAGCTCGAAGCGCCCGTCGGGGCGCTCCAGAACATCGCCGAACAGCTCGCGCAGGCGGGCGAGGCGATACCGCACCGTCTGCGGATGCACGTGCAGCTCCCGCGCTACCGCCTCCGTGCGGCCCTGCTCGCGCAGCCAGGCGTGCAGGGTGGCGCTGAGGCGGGCGCGACTCGCCGCGGTCTCACCCTGCAGCGGTTCGAGAGTCCTGGCCGCGAGGTCTGCGGCAAGCCGGGGGTCGGCGTGGGTGAGCAGCGTGAGCGAGTGGTCGTCGGCCGCGATCAGGCCTTCCCCCTCGCCGATCACACCGTCCGCCGCCAGCCTGGCCGCCAGGCGCGCGCGGGCGGCGCTCATGGCGGCCTCGGACCAGGGGACCGTGGGTCCCAGGGCCATGGGGCGGTCGCCCGCGGCCGCAAGCAGCTCCTGACGGCGGCCGGGGGCGTCGGGGTCGGGCACCAGCGCGCAGACGCCAGGCGGAGCGGGCGCGGCGATCGTTCCCTCCCCCAGCCGCAGCGCCAGCCGGTCGGCATCCCCGTCGGGGGCGAACACCGCGGCTAGTTCACGCGGCAGGTTCCAACCCGCGTCCGCCGCCTCGGCCTCCACTGCAGCCGGATCGGCGGGGGGCTCTTGTATGAGCAGTGCAGCGAGACGCCGCCGACGGCGCTGGCGCTCGCCCGCCGCGGCCGCCTGCTCGGACGCGTAGCCCTCGATCGACTCACCCGATATCTCGTCGATGTAGGCAAAGATCGACTCGGCCAGCAGATAGAGAGTGCGCGGCTCCAGCCCCGCGGCCTCGCCGGCGTCGGCCAGCCGGCGCCACGCCACGCGGGCCCCGAGGCGGTAAGCCGCCAGCAGCGCGTCGAGGCCGCGACCGGCGCGCACCTCCCCCCTGCCAAGTGCCACATACACGTCCCGCCCCGGCCCGCGCCCCGTGCCGGGGTGCTCCACCATCTCCACGAACTGGCGCAGCGCCTCGTCCACCCCCACGCGAAGCGCTTGGCCGAAGGGCCCCTCCAGGTCCCGCGCGTACTCGGGCACGCTCTCGCTGATGGTCGCGATGATCTCGTCGGCAACGCCGGGCAGCTCCGGGCGCAGCGCGGCGGCCACGGAAGGCGGCAGGCCGTCCCAGGGGCGTTCCGTGTATCTGGGCGTCATTTGTCGGCAACCTACAAGATCTGGCCCTCATCTCGTCCAACTGCAATGAGAATCACGAGGTTCTGGCGCCTAGCCTATTGGCATGACTCGTATCCAGCGCAACGCAAACATCGGCGCAGTGGCGCTCCCCTTCGCGGCATTCCTCGCCGCCATTCCGCTGCTGTGGAACAACGTGGTGGGCTGGACCGACCTGGCAATCCTCGGCAGCATCTACATCGCCACCGCCTTTGGCGTCACGATCGGCTACCACCGCCTGCTCACCCACCGCGCATTCGAGACCTACCGGCCCGTTAAGTACCTACTCGCGATCATGGGCTCCATGGCGGTCCAGGGCCCCGTGATCGGCTGGGTGGCCGACCACCGCAAGCACCACGCCCACACCGACGAGGAGGGCGACCCCCACAGCCCGCACGTGGGCCACGGCAGCGGCATCCGCGGCCTATGGCACGCGCACACCGGCTGGCTGTTCGAGAGCAACGGCCTGGCCGACGCCAAGCGTTACGCCCGTGACCTGCTCGAGGACGACGGCATGCGCTTCATCAACCGCTGGTTCATCGCCTGGGTCCTGCTCGGCCTGACCATCCCCTTCGGACTCGGCTTCGCGCTCACCGGCACGCTCGCCGGGGCGCTCACCGCCCTGTTCTGGGGCGGCCTGGTACGGGTGTTCTTCCTGCACCACGTCACGTGGAGCATCAACTCGATTTGCCACTTCTTCGGCCGCCGGCGGTTCGAGACCGACGACAAGTCGACGAACGTCGCCTGGCTGGCCCTGCCTTCGCTGGGCGAGGCCTGGCACCACAACCATCACGCGTTCCCCCGTGCCGCCGTGCAGGGACTGCGCTGGTATGAGATCGACGTCTCCGGCCTGGTGATCCGCGTCATGAAGCGCCTGCACCTGGCCTGGAACGTGGTGCAGATAACGCCCGAGCGCCAGCAGCAGCGCCTGGCGCAGGCCGCCTAGGCTTAGGCGCGCTCGAGCACGACCACCGGGATCTCCCGGTCGGTCTTGGTCTGGTACTCGTCGTACTGCGGCCACGCGCCGGTCATCTTGGTCCACATATCGGCCTTCTCGTCCGGTGTGGCGGTGCGTGCGCGAGCGGTGAACCGGTCGTCTCGGACCTGCACGCCGACGGTCGGCTTGGCCTCGAGGTTGAGGTACCAGGCGGGCGGCTCGTCGGCGCCGCCCTTGGAGGCCACGATCAGGTAGTCGCCGCCGTGCTCCTGATAGATCAGCGGCGTGGTGCGCTCCTCGCCGGACTTGTTCCCGATGGTGGTGAGCAGCAGGGTGGTTGTGCCCTGCCAGTCGTGCCCCTCCTCCCCACCGGTGGCCTGGTAGCGGTCCACGTGCTCCTGTCCGAACAGCATTCTCTGGTCCTCGATCCGGTCGGGGCTTGGGCTTCCGAGCTTAGTGCCTGCCCCTCCCCCTTGGGCTCGTCACCGAGTGAGCAATCAGAGCGCTGCCCCGAGCAGAGATGTGAGCTCAGACCGTGTTGGGGCGGCGTCCATCCCCGCAATGCCCCGGTGCGAGAGAGCCGCTTCGACGATCGCCGGGATCGCCTCGGCAGCGAGGCCCAGCTCCCCCAAGCGGGTGGCCCCTGCGCGAGCGGCAAGGGGTGTGACCGCGTCCGCGGACTGGGTCGGGTCGGTCCCTTCCCTGCCCAGCGCCCTCGCCAGCCTGCAGAGCTCGTCACTCGCACGGGGGGCCATGAACCGAAGACTGTGCGGCAACATCACCGCGTTGGTCTGCGCATGGGGCGTGCCTGCGGTGCGCACGATCGTCTGACATAGCGCGTGGTGCAGACCCAGGCCCGTAGTGCCGACGGCGTAGCCGCCCAGCAGGGCGCCCAAGGCGAGCCCATGACCACGCGCGTCTGACGCCAGGCCCGTCGCAATCAGGGCCGCGCCGCGGAGCGCGGCACCCTCTGAAACCGGATTGGCGCCGGGCGCGTAGAGCGACTCCGATGCGTGAGCCAGCGCGTTCATCGCGGTGGCAGCCAGGTCGGGCATCGGCGCGGAGGCCATCAGCCCCGGTTCGCAGACCGCCAGCACGGGACGCACGAGGCCATAGCCATCCACGCCGGCGGGCATGCGGTGAAAGGGGGTGAACGACGAGCCGGCGAGCGTTGTGGGAATCGCGCCGGTGCGCAGGCCGTCGGCTGCGGCTACCGCCTTGCCCGCGTCGACCACCCTGCCGCCGCCGAAGGTGACCACCGGGCGCCCCTCCACGCGGTCGCGGACCGCCGCGGCGCACTCGGGCACCGGGCCCGGCGCCACGTGCAGCACCACCCCAGCGCCCTCCAGGAGCGCGGCCGGCGCGGCGCGCTGCGCGCGTTCGGTGGTGAGCAGCGCGTAGCCGTCCAGCCCCTGTGCGGAAATCAGCTCGGGCGCCTGATCGAGGACTCCCTCGCCGAAGGCGATCAGCCGCTCGCCGTCGCGGAAACGGAAGCCGTCGGTGGTCAACGTCAGCTCGTGCTGAGCGCCTGGTCCGGTGCCGGCTGCTCGGCCTCCTCTGCCTGCGGCAGCGCGTTGGCCAGCGCGCGGAGATACGCCCGCCCGGACGCCTCCATCGTGTCCGGGGATACGCCCTGGCCTTGGGCCAGCGTCCCGTCGAGCTCCACGAGCACGGTCACCTCGGCGAGGGCGTCGCGGCCGGCGGTGACCGCGGACACGTAGTACTCCTTCAGCCGGCCCTCGTGGCCGGTGGCGGCGTTGATCGCGCTGAAGAATGCCTCTACCGGACCGTCCCCGGTGAACGAGCCTGCGTTGGCGGACCCGTCGGGCATCCCGATCTGTACGCGGGCAAACGGTGAGCGGTCCGAGCCGGCCTCGATGTCAAAGGACTGCAGCTCGAAGGCGGCCGTCGACTGGCGCATCGTGTCGGAAGCGATCGCCTCGAGGTCCAGGGCGGTCACCTGCTTCTTGCGGTCGGCGATCTCCTTGAACCGCTTGAAGGCGGTGTTCAGTGCCGCGCCGTCCACGTGGAAGCCGAGCTCCTCGAGCGCTTTGCGCAGCGCGTGGCGGCCGGAATGCTTGCCGAGCACGATCGAGTTGTTCTGGAGCCCGATGGTGGTGGCGTCCATGATCTCGTAGGTGGTGCGCTCCTTGAGCACGCCGTCCTGGTGGATGCCGGCCTCGTGGGCGAAGGCGTTGCGGCCCACGATCGCCTTGTTGGGCTGCACTTGGTAGCCGGTGAGACGTGACACCAGCCGGCTTGTGCGGGCGATCTCCTCGGTCACGGCGCCGGTCCACAGGCCGACGCTGGACTCGCGGGTGTGCAGCAGCATCACGATCTCCTCCAGCGACGCGTTGCCCGCGCGCTCGCCGATCCCGTTCACCGCGCACTCGACCTGCCGACAGCCCGCTGACAGACCGGCGATGGAATTTGCCACGGCCAGACCGAGGTCGTTGTGGCAGTGCACCGACACCGTCACGTCGGCCAGCCCGGGAACGAGGCGATAGAGCTGCTCGAACATCTCCCGGTACTCGTCGGGCATCGTGTAGCCCACGGTGTCGGGGACGTTGATCGTGGTGGCGCCCTCGTCGAGCGCGATCTGGATCACCTCGGCCATGAACTCCACCTCCGACCGCGACCCGTCCTCCGGGGAGAACTCCACGTCGTCGACGTACGAGCGTGCGTGGGCCACGGCGGCGCGCGCCTGGCCCTTCACATCCTCGCGGGTGGTCTGCAGCTTGCGCTCGATGTGGATGTCGCTGGTGGCGATGAAGGTGTGGATCCGCGGCCGCTCGGAGTCGCGGATGGCGTTCCATGCGGCGTCGATGTCGGCCACGCTGGTGCGGGCCAGGCCGCAGATCACCGGTCCCTGCACCTCGCGCGCGATCGCCTGAACCGCCTCGAAGTCTCCCGGACTGGTGATCGGGAAGCCGGCCTCGATCACGTCCACGCCCAGGCGCGCGAGCTGCCCGGCGATCTCCACCTTCTCCTG